>Ga0247827_10000574_pt1 | contig 16574 bp, 20 predicted proteins | sample 12C_Control_Day2_FD_194414 | JGI IMG/M metagenome (GOLD analysis project Ga0247827, IMG submission 194414) | Soil microbial communities from agricultural site in Penn Yan, New York, United States - 12C_Control_Day2 | ecosystem: Environmental > Terrestrial > Soil > Agricultural land | place... | reverse complement strand
GGGGATCAGCATGACGGCGATGCAGATCAGCAGGGCGCCGCAGACGCCCAGGGCGAGGTTGGAGACGTGTTCGGCCGCTTGGCCCATGCGGTTGGCGCAGGTCATTATTTAGTCCTTTGAATGTCGGTGTGTTTTTGAGGGTTGGCGGGCGCGAGGCTCGCCGAAATCACTGAACGAAGATGGCTTCGATCGGTCGGCCGAAGAGGCGCGAGATGCGGAAGGCCAGAGGCAGGGAGGGGTCGTAGCGGCCCTTTTCCAGCGCCTGGACGGTTTGACGGGAGACGCCGAGTTGTTCGGCGAGATCGGCCTGGGTCCAGTTGCGCTCGGCGCGGAAGACCTTGAGGCGGTTGACGAACTCGCTGGTCATCGGCGCGCCATCCACCAGCCGCACCAGGCGACGCCGTAGCCGACGGCCTGGGCGGCGAAGACGCCGAGGACGCCTGCGGCGACCAGGGCCGCGTCCGAGCGCTGCACGAAGGCCGGCAGCAGGTTCACGTCCATCAGCGTGGCGGCCACGACGCCGGCGCCGCCGACGACTCCAGACCCAGGTTGCCGCCCCACCACCAGGCCCACTTGTGGGCTTCCTGGGCGGCTTCATCGAGAGCGCGCCACCAGTAGAGGCTGTGGATGGCGGAGAAGACGGCGACGGCGGCGGCCAGCAGGACCACGCCCAGTTGCGGGGCGCTGCCCAGTTGGGCGGGCCAGAAGGGCGTGGCGACGGTCAGGCCGGAGGAGACCACCACCAGAGCGCACAGGCCCACGGTCAGGTCGTCCATCTTCTTCTTGTTGGCGGCGGCGGTCTTGGTTGCGGTGTTCATGACAAGCTCCCCTGTCGTTGTGACAAGTGAACTTTACCAACGCCGCGTTCTGCGTCAAGCGACTTTTACATCATGACAAGCAGATTTTCCGTCTTTCTGAAATTAGCCTTGAAAATCAGGGATCCAGCGGGGCTTTTCGGCGCGCACGGGGCGGCCGTCGACGCTCAGATCGCCCTCCAGTCGGTCCAGACGCATCAGGGCGATGGCGCGGCCGTCGGCCCCGGTCATGACCTCGCCGGCGCGAAGTTCGCCATTCAGCACCTCGGCGCCGCGTTCGGGGGCGGGGCCGTCGAAGGCGATGGCCATCATGCGGTTCTTGATCGTGCCGCGCCGCTTCATGCGCGAGGTGGTCTCCTGACCGATGAAGCAGCCCTTGTGGAAGTCGATGCCGTTCAACAGGTCGAAGTCCGCCTCGATGGGATAGGTCTTGTCGGTGAGGGTGTCCGCCGTCGGGTCCGGCACGCCGAGGGCCAGACGGTGCGCCTGCCAGTCGGCCTCGGTCGCATCGGTCTCGCACTGGTCGCCCCAACGGCGACCGCCGAGTTCGGGCAGGCGGGGATCGGGGACGAAGCCTTGGGGCGTCTCGTTCCAGGCGACGAAGACGGCGTCGGGGATGGGCATGACCTCGACGCTGGAGCGCAGCTTGTACATCGACAAACGCTGGACCAGGGCGTCGCGGCGATCGGCGGCGACATCCAGCACCACGCCGTTCTCCTCGCCCCACAAGAAGAGGTCGAACAGCAGCCGGCCGGGCGGGGACAGAAGGGCGCTGAAGCGCAGGCCCCCGGGTTCCAGGGTCTCCACGTCCTGCGTCAGCAGGTTGTGCAGGAAGGGGCGGGCGTCAGGGCCGGTGACGCGGATCAGGGCGCGGCTGTCGAGGCGGGCGATGGACATGCGGCCAAGATAGGGAGGGGCGGGGCCCTATACCACCGCATACCTTGCCGTGACCCCGTCGGGCTGGAAGTCATGCTCGGCCAGTCGGTCCAGCGAGGCGAGGACGCGGGCGAGGAAGTCCTCGAGATCGCCGTCCTCGATGGCGGGGCGCAGCCAGTCGGTGACGACGGCGCGGGCCGGATAGGTCCCGACCGGGCCGGGGACGCTGAGCGCCACCTCGACCCCCTCGGCGATCCAGCCGGCGACTGTGGCGAAGAAGTCCAGGCCCGCCAGGAAGTCCGAGCGGCGCACGACATAGAGGGTGATCTCGCCCCGTTCGACGCCGTCGGGACGGATGATGACGCCGCTGTGGTCGGGCCGCCAGTCGTCGGACAGCTCGACCGCCCGCCACAGGCAGAACCAGACGCGGCAGGTCTGGGGCCTGATCTCATGCACAGAACAGCCCGCCCCGTCGACGCAATAGCCGCACAGCTCGCCCGTCGGCTTGGCCAGCTCGGGCAGGTTCAGCGGGATCACGCGGCAGCACTCGACGCAGCCGCCGCAGGTCCGATCGGGGAGGAGGGGCAGGGACATGGGCGGCGTTTAGCGCAAGGTGAGCGGGAAAGCGCGGGGCTCGGTCATCACCGCTGAATTCCGTGGAGAATCCCTCTAGGCTCGCCGCCATGCATGGGCGGTTTCCGATCCTCTATATCGCCGAGGCGGACGCAGAAGACGCGGTCCTCTCGTCGGGGACGCTCGCCCATCTGGTCGAGGCCATCCCGCAGGCCACCTTCACCGTCGTCGGATCGCCGGCCAGCGCCCCACTGTTCGCGGACACTCCAAGGCTGGAGCGGCTGATCGTTCTGGACCGCGACGGTCGCTGGGACTGGATCGCCCTGTGGAACCAGGTGCGTGAGACCAACTGGGGGCTGGTGGTCGACATGCGCGGCTCGACCCTGTCGGGCAAGCTGCGGCGTCAGAAGCGGGCGGTGAAGGGCAAGATCCTGCCCGACGTCCATCTGGTCGAACAGGCGGCGCGGGTGCTGCAACTGGACGAGATTCCGGCGCCGAAGCTGTTCGTCGGGCGCGATACGCAGGAAGCCGCCGACGCCCTGATCCCTCCGGGCGAAGGTCCGATCCTGGCGATTGGTCCCGGTGTGGACTGGATCGGCAAGCGCTGGCCCGCCGACCGTTACGCCAAGGTGGCCCTGTCGCTGTTGGGCGAAGACGGGCCTCTGGCCGGCGGGCGGCTGATGATCGTCGGCGAGGAGGCCGATCGCGACGCGGCTCACTCGATCCGTTTCGCCGTCAAGCGCGAGCGGGTGATCGAACTGCAGGGGCGGCTGACGCGGCTGCAGACGGTCGCGGCCCTGTCGCGAGCCGACTTCTATATCGGCGGGGACTCGCTGTGGACCCAGCTGGCGGTGGCGGCGGGCGTGCCGGCGGTGGGCGTGTTCGGCCCCTCGGACGAGACCCTGCGTCGCCCCTGGACCGGGGTGGCGGTGCGCGGTCCGCGCAGCCTGCAGGAGTTCGTCGACCTGGATCCACGCCTGAACCAGCACATCCAGCACATGATGGACCTGCCCTATGAGCGGGTGCTGAAGGCGTCGAAGAAGCTGCTGGCGCAACTGGCCGACTGAGCCGTCGGGGGTTCCCCCTGAGGCCTCAGGCGCGCATAAGCGCTCGACCTCAGGAGATGCGCCCATGACCCAGACCTATGACCTGATCGTGCGGGGCGGCGAAGTCGCCAACCACGCCGGACGCGGCAAGGCGGACGTCGGCGTCATCGATGGCCGGATCGCCTTCATCGGCGACCTGTCGCAAGCCTCGGCGGGTGAGGTGTTCGACGCCACGGGCCTGACGGTCCTGCCCGGCGTCATCGACACCCAGGTCCACTTCCGTGAGCCGGGTCTGGAGTGGAAGGAAGACCTCGAGACCGGCAGCCGCGCGGCGGCTCTGGGCGGCGTCGTCGCCGTGTTCGAGATGCCGAACACCAATCCCAACACCACCGATCCCGACACCATGGCCGACAAGCTGGTGCGGGCCAACAACCGGATGTGGACCGACCACGCCTTCTATGTGGGCGGCACGCACGAGAACGCCGAGCATCTGGCTGATCTGGAGCGCTTGCCGGGCTGCTGTGGGGTCAAGGTCTTCATGGGCGCCTCGACCGGCGACCTGCTGATCGCCGACGACGAGGGGGTGCGCAAGGTCCTGTCCAACGTGCGCCGCCGCGCCACCTTCCACTCCGAGGACGAATACCGACTGGTCGAGCGCCGCAGTCTGGCCCGCACCGGCGACTGGACGAGCCATCCCGAGGTCCGCGACGCCGAGAGCGCCATCATGTCCACCCGCCGTCTGGTCGGGCTGGCGAAGGAGACCGGCGCCCGTATCCACGTCCTGCACGTCACGACCAGGGACGAGATGGAGTTCCTGCGCTTCCACAAGGACGTCGCCACGGTCGAGATCACGCCCCAGCACCTGACGCTGGTCGCGCCGGAAGCCTATCAGCGCCTCGGCGCCTACGCCCAGATGAATCCGCCGATCCGCTCGCAGGAGCACGTCGACGCTCTGTGGCTGTGGGGGATGCAGCAGGGGGTGGCCGACGTCCTGGGCTCGGACCACGCGCCGCACACCAAGGAAGAAAAGTCCAAGCCCTATCCGGCCTCGCCGTCGGGCATGCCGGGGGTGCAGACCCTGGTGCCGCTGATGCTGACCCATGTGGCGAACGGGCGGCTGTCGCTGGAACGCTTCATCGACCTGACCTCGGGCGGGGCGCAGCGGGTGTTCGGCACGGCGAACAAGGGGCGGATGGCGGTCAGCTATGACGCCGACCTGACCATCGTCGATCTGAAGGCCAAGAAGACCATCACCCACGATCAGCAGGCGACGCGCTGCGGCTGGACCCCCTTCGACGGCTTCGAGACGACGGGCTGGCCGGTGGCCACCATCGTGCGCGGCCGGGTAGTGATGAAGGACGGCGAACTGATCGGTACGGCGCACGGCCAGCCGGTCCGGTTCCAGGAGACGCTGGCCGGGTGAGCAGCCCCAAACCCCAACTCGGCCTGATCGGCTTCGGCGCCTTCGGGCGGCTGACGGCCAGGCATCTGTCGCGCTGGTTCGACATTCTCGCCCATGACCCGGCGGCGACGGATGGCGAGGGGGTGGCGCGGCTGACGACGCTGGAAGAAGCCGCAGCCTGTCCCGTGGTGGTGCTGGCCGTGCCGGTCGGGGTTCTGGCCGAGACGGTGGCGGCCATCGCGCCGCACGTGACGCCCGGCGCCCTGATCCTCGACGTCGGATCAGTGAAGGTGAAGCCGGCGCAGGTCATGCTGGAGGGTCTGCCGGAGGGCGTTGAGATCGTCGGCGCCCACCCCCTGTTCGGTCCTCAGAGCGGCAAGGACGGCATCGCCGGTCTGCGCATCGCCGTCTGCCCGGTGCGGGGCGGCAAGGCGGCGTGGCGCGTCGCCGCCTTCTGCCGCAAGGCGCTGGCGCTCAAGGTCTTCGTCGTCACGCCCGAGGATCACGACCGCGAGGCGGCGACGGTCCAGGGCCTGACCCATCTGATCGCCAAGGTTCTGCTGGCTATGGAGCCCCTGCCGACGCGCATGACCACGACCAGCTTCGAGCGCGTCATGCAGGGCGTCGATATGGTCCGCCACGACAGCGCGGCGGTGTTCCGCGCCATCGAACACGACAACCCCTACGCCGCCGAGGTCCGCCGCCGCTTCTTCGATCTGGCCGAGCAGGCGCGCGCAGAACTGGACGGGTAGGGCGCCTCAGCGCTGCGCCAGGATGAAGTCGGCCACGGCAGGAGCGACCTCTGCGCCCAGAGGTATGGAGGCGTCGCCATAGGTGGCGGCGTTGCCCGCTGGGTCAGCAGGGGCCGGGCGCAGGACGTGGTTCAGACCCTCGAAGACAATTCGTTTGGCCTTGGGTTGCGCCGCCAGAAGGGTCTCGCTGTTGGCCGGAACCACCTGGATGTCGGTCGAACCATGGCCCAGCAGGACCGGACGATCATAGGCGGCGATCAGGGCCTGGGGGTCCACCACGAAGTAGGAGATCAGATAGGGCTGGATCGACGGGCGAAACAGCACGGCCAGGTAGGGCGGAATCTCTGCGATGGTGCGACCGGCTTCCAGCTCGGTCATGATTTGATCGACTTCGGGTTTGACGGCGGGCGGCAGTTTGGGGTCGAGCTGGCGACGCAGTTCGACATTGGCGCGCACGCCGACCGGCGACAGAAGGACCAGTCCGCAGACGTGCGGATTGTCCGCCGCCGCCGCCTGGGCGATCAGGGCGCCTTCCGAATGACCGATCAGCCAGACGCAGGGCGCGTCTGTCTTCTGTGCGGTGAGAGACGCCCAGGCCTTGGCGTCGTCGATATAGGTGTCGAAGGTGAGGTCAGCCTCGCTGGTCGCGGCGGGGGCGCTGGCGGCGATGGCGCGCTTGTCGAACCGGACGGTGGCGATGCCGCGCTCGGCCAGGCCCTCGGCCAGTTGGCGATAGACGCCGCCGGTGACGCCGATGGGGCTGTTGCCGTCGCGGTCGGTGGGGCCGGAACCGGCGATGATGACGGCGGCGGCGCGCGTCGGGCCGTCCGGCGTCAGCAGGGTTCCGTGCAGGGCGGCGGGCGTGGAGGCCAGCTCGACGGGCGTCGAAACCGGCGAGAACAGCAGGGCGGCGGCGAGGGTCAGCATGCTTGTCTCCGTCTTGAAGGGGGTGAGATCAGAAGGGTTGCCGGTCAGGGTCGGCGCGCCAGACGCGCCAGCTCTCGAAGACCGACCAGGCGGCGGCGATCAGAACCCCGGCGATCAGCAGGCTGAAGCCCAGCGGCTGGGGCAGGACAGGGGCGGTGATCAGGCCGAGCAGACCCAGCCAGAACAAGAGGCGGCCCGCCAGCCGGTTGGAACGGTCCCAGGCCAGGCGGCTCTTGTAGTTCCAGGGGGTGCGGACGCCGATGACGGGGTTGGGCGCGATCCGTCCCATGAAGGCGCCCAGGACGGCGAACAGCAGGCTCATCAGGGCGGCCGTCATGGCCATGGACAGGCCCGGTTGCGAAGCGCCGCGTCCCAGGATCATCCACACCATGAAGCCGCTGGTCCCGACGATGGCCAAGAGGGAGACCAGTTGCCCGATCTCGAGACCGCGACGTCGCGCGGCGTCCGGGGTACGCTTGGCGTACCAGCTCATCGGTCCGGCGGTGATCGCCGCCATGAAGGCCATGAAGCCGATCAGGCCCGACAGTTCGCTGCGGTCGCCCCAACGGTCGGGTTGGCCGTGAATGTCGAAATGCATGGGGATGGCGCCTGTCGGGCCGGCGATCTGGACGCCGATGGCGACTGCGATCAGGCCGACGACGGTCAGACCGGTCAGGGCGTCCAGCAAGGTAAAACGGGGAATGGTCATGTCGGCGTCTCCTCCTCATTCGTCCTGCCTGTTCCGCTCAGGTCCATGAGGAAGGCCAGAGCTTCTTCAACCGCCGATATCTCCAGCCGGTAGCGGATCGACTGGCCGTCGCGTTCGGGGCTGACCAGACCAGCCTCCTTCAGCGCATTGAGGTGGCCGGTGATCGTCGGCCAGCTCATGTCGAAGACGGCGGCGATGTCGCCGGACGCCAGCGGTCCCGCCCTCAGCATGGCGATGATGCGTCGTCGCACCGGATGGGACAGGGCCTTGAACAGGCTGTTCATGAGGGAGAATCCTAATTAGGAATTTAGCTAAATGCAACCCGTGTTCGGTCAGGCGCGGCTGGCCTTCGGCGGTCGCCCGGCCTATGGCTGAGGTCGTTTCCCCTGCTGCGAGTCGTTCTCATGGAAATCCGCGATCAGATTGTTCTCATCACCGGCGGCGCGCGCGGCGTGGGCGCGGCGGCGGCGCGGGCCTTCGCCGGTCAGGGCGCGCGGGTGGTCATCAACTGGCGCGCCAGCGGCGAACAAGCCGAGGCTCTGGCCGCTGAGTTGGGCGAGCGCGCCGTCGCCATCAAGGCCGACGTGACGGACCGCGCAGCGGTGGAGGCCATGGTGACGAAGGCGCAGGCCCATTTCGGCGCGCCGATCAGCACCGTGGTCAACAACGCGCTCGACTACAGCTTCAACGGCGACGCGCGCGCCCAGATGGCCGACATTCCGTGGGAGGACATGGACCGCCAATTCTCGATTGTGATCCGCGGCGCCCTGAACGTCATCCAGGCGACGACGCCGGGCATGAGCGCGCAGGGCTTCGGCCGGGTGGTGAACATCGGCACCAACCTGTTCCAGAATCCGGTGGTGCCCTATCACGACTACACCGCCGCCAAGGCGGCCCTGCTCAGCCTGACGCGGACGGCGGCGGGTGATCTGGGCCCGTCGGGCATTACGGTCAACATGGTCTCGGGCGGGCTGCTGCGGACCACGGACGCCAGCGCGGCGACGCCGGACGCGGTGTTCGACCTGATCGCCGGAATGACGCCGCTGCGCTCGGTGACGACGCCGCAGGAGTTCGCCGACGCGGTGCTGTTCTTCGCCTCGCCGTGGAGCCGGGCGGTGACAGGCCAGAACCTGGTCGTTGACGGCGGGCTGGTCAGGGACTGAAGACGAAAAGGCCCCGCTGGCGAACCGGCGGGGCCTTTGTCTTTAGCGGCGAACCGGGGTCGCGCCCTCGAAGGTCATGAAGCGGGCGGGGGCGCCGCCGCCGAAGCGCATGACGTCATAGCGTTCGGGGGCGTAGCCCGGGGCCTCCATGCCGGGCGAGCCGGTCGGCATGCCGCCCACGCCGATCCCGCGCGCGGCGCCCGGGGATTTCAGGAAGGCGTCGACGGCGGCGGCGGGGACGTGGCCCTCGATCACCTTGCCATCGACGACGGCGGTGTGGCAGCTCCAGAGGGATTCCGGCACGCCGAGGCGGACCTTGACCGGGGCCAGGTCGTCGGTCGAGACGACGCGGATGGCGTAGCCGGCCTTGCGCATATGCTCGACCCAGCCGCCGCAGCAGCCGCAGGAATCGCTCTTGTAGACGGTCATGTCTGAGGCCTGGGCCACGGTGGGCAGGCCGTTCAGCAGGAAGCCCGCGCCGCCCAGGAGGACGGCGCCGAAGGCGAGGGTGGCGATCTTCATCCGGTTCATGATCAGGCCGCCTCGGCCGGATAGCCGGCGTCGTTCAGAGCGGTCATCAGGGACTGACGGTCGGCGCTGGTGGCGACCTCGACGCGACGGGCCTCGATGTCGGCCTTGATTGCAGCCGAGGCGTCGACGCCGTGGATGGCTTTCTCGACGCTGGCCACGCAGCCGCCGCAGCGGATCCTGGGGATGGTCAGGGCGATCATTGGGGAACTCCTTGGGAAACAGCGGCGGGCGATCCCGCCAGGTCGGACAGGATGGGGCAGTCGGGGCGGTCGTCCCCGGCGCAGCAATGCGACAGGGTGCGCAGGGCGTCGGCCATGGCCTGCATCTCCTTGATGCGGGCGTCGAGGTCGGCGACGTGCTTTTCGGCCATGGCCTTGACCTCGCGGCTGGGCCGGTTGTGGTCGCGCCACAGGGACAGCAGGCGGCTGATCTCCTCGACCGAGAAGCCCAGACTGCGAGCGCGGCGGATGAAGCGCAGATCGTTCAGGTCGCGTTCGCCGAAGTCGCGATAATTGCTCTCGGTCCGCTCCGAGGGCCGGATCAGGCCGACGGACTCGTAGTAGCGGATCATCTTGGCCGAGACGCCGGTGGCCTGGGACGCCTTGCCGATGTTCATTGAGCGGCTCCGTGGATCTGGGGTTTGAAGGCGCGCAGGCGCAGGGCGTTCAGCACCACGCTGACGCTGGACAGGGCCATGGCGCCCGCCGCCAGCATGGGCGACAGCAGATAGCCGAAGGCCGGATAGAGGACGCCCGCCGCGACCGGGATCAGCAGGACGTTGTAACCAAAGGCCCAGGCCAGGTTCTGGCGGATGTTGCTCATGGTCGCCCGCGACAGGCCGACCGCGCTGACGGCGCCGCGCAGGTCGCCGCCGGTCAGGACCACGTCGGCGCTTTCGATGGCCACGTCGGCGCCGCCGCCGACCGCCAGGCCGACATCGGCCGAGGCCAGGGCCGGGGCGTCGTTAACCCCGTCGCCGACGAAGGCGATGCGGCGTCCGCCGGCCTTCAGGGCGGTGATGGCGGCGACCTTGCCGTCGGGCATGACCTCGGCGTGGACCTCGTCGATGCCTAGACGACGCGCGACGGCTTCGGCGGTGCGGCGGTTGTCGCCGCTGATCATGGCTGTCTTCAGCCCCATCTCGTGCAGGGCGGCGATGGCGGCGGGGGTGGTCGGCTTGATCGGGTCGGCCACGGCGATGACGGCCGCCAGCTGACCGTCGATGGCGGCGTAGAGGGGCGTCTTGCCCTCGTCGCCCAGACGGGCGGCGGCCTCGGCGAAGGCGCCGACGTCGTGGCCCAGATCAGCCATGTAGCGGTCGGCGCCGACCTCGATGCGGCGACCCGCGACCAGACCCGCCACGCCCTTGCCGGGCACGGAGGCGAAGTCTTCCGGGCGGACGACGCTCAGGCCGCGCGCGCCGGCGGCCTCGACCAGGGCGCGGGCGACGGGGTGTTCGGACTGGCCCTCGACGGCGGCGACCAGGGCCAGAACCTCGTCCTCGGCGAAGCCCTCGGCCAGGCTCAGGTCGGTCAGCTCGGGACGGCCGGCCGTCAGGGTGCCGGTCTTGTCGAAGGCGATCAGGTCGACGCCTTGCAGGGCTTGCAGCGCCTCGCCCTTGCGGAACAGGACGCCCAGTTCGGCGGCCCGGCCCACGCCGACCATGATCGAGGTCGGGGTGGCCAGGCCCATGGCGCAGGGGCAGGCGATGATCAGCACCGCCACGGCGGCGACCAGGGCCATGCCCAGCGCCGGATCGGGGCCCAGCAGATACCAGATGGCGAAGGTCAGGACGGCCACGGCCATGACGACCGGCACGAACCAGCCGGTGACGCGGTCGACCAGGGCCTGAATGGGCAGCTTGGCGCCCTGGGCGGTTTCGACCATGCGGACGATCTGGGCCAGCACGGTCTCGGCGCCGACCTGCTGCGCCTCGAAGCGGAAGGCGCCCGTGGTGTTCAGGGTGCCGCCGACGACCTTGGCGCCCGCGCTCTTCTCGACCGGGATGGGCTCGCCGGTCAGCATGGATTCGTCGAGCCAGGACGACCCCTCGATCACCACGCCGTCGACGGGGACGCGCTCGCCGGGGCGGACCACGACGATGTCGCCGGGCTGGACGCTGTCGATGGCCACGTCCTGCTCAAGCCCGTCGCGCACCACGCGGGCGGTCTTGGCCTGCATCGACATCAGGCGGCGGATGGCCTGACTGGTCTGGCCCTTGGCGCGGGCCTCGATCCAGCGCCCGACCAGGATCAGGGTGACGATGACGGCCGCCGCCTCGAAATAGACGTTGGCCGTGCCCTCGGGCAGCAGGGCGGGGGCGAAGGTCGCCACGCTTGAGAAGGCCCAGGCCGCGCTGGCGCCCAGCACCACCAGGGAGTTCATGTCCGGGGCGCGGCGCAACAGGGCGGGCGCCCCCTTGCGGAAGAAGATCAGGCCCGGTCCGAACAGGACGAAGGTGGCCAGGACGAAGCTGATCAACCGCCAGTTCTGCACGCCGATGGTCTCGGCCAGCCAGTGGTGCATGCCGGGAATGAAGTGCGAGCCCATCTCCAGCACGAAGAGGGGCAGGGTGGCGACCCCGGCGATCAGGACGGCGCGGCCCAGGTTGCGGATCTCGGCGGCGCGGGCGGCCTGTTCGCGATCACCGGCCTCGGCGTCGCCCTGTTCAGGTTGCTCCAGCACATAGCCGGCCTGCTGCACGGCGGCGGCCAGATCGCGGAAGGCGACGGTTCCTGACAGGAAGCGCACCGTGGCCCGTTCGGTGGCCAGATTGACGCTGGCGCTGAGGACGCCGGGCACGGCGGCCAGGGCTTTCTCGACGCGACCGACGCAGCTGGCGCAGGTCATTTCCCGCACACGATAGACGACTTCTTCTTCCAGCGGTTCATAGCCGGCGGCGCGGATGGCGTCGGCGACGGCGGCGGGTGAACCGCCTGCGTCCAGCACCACGTGGGCGCGTTCGGCGGCCAGGTTGACGCTGGCCTCGGTCACGCCGGGCACGGCGCGCACCGCCTTCTCGACCCGGCCGACGCAGCTGGCGCAGGTCATGCCGAGGACAGGCAGATCAAGGGCTTTCAGGGAGGCGTCGGACATGGGCGGGTGCCTTTCGTCATTTACAGCCTCGACCTTCTAAACCTTCCCGTCATGGTAAGGTCAACACCCCTCGGCGAGGGCGTGAAGGGGCCGACGCGTAAGGGTCAGGAGAGCTGATTTTCCAAAGGAGCGCCCAATGTCCCTGTTTCGTCTTCTGCCCGTCGCCGCGGTCGCTGCGGCCCTGATGTCGCCGTCCGCCGCCGCTGCCCATGCCCGTCTGGTCAGTTCGACCCCGGCGGCGGGATCGACGGTCGCCTCGCCGCGCGCCATCAGCCTGACCTTCAGCGAGAAGATGGCTCCGGCCTTCTCGACCTTTGAGGTGGTCAGTGCGGCGGGCGTGAAGACGCCGGTACGCACGACCGTCAGCGAGGACGGTAAGACCTTGAGCGCCTCCGTGGCCCGGCCTCTGGCGGCGGGAGGTTATGTCATCAACTGGCGGCTGGCCTCCAGCGACGGCCACCGCATGACCGGCTCCGTGCCCTTCACCGTGCGCTGAGCATGGAGGCCTGGCTGATGGGGCTGCGCGCGGCTCAGTATGCGGCGGCGTCCGTGGTGTTGGGCCTGCCGGCCTTCATGCTTTACGCCGGTGGGGTCTTCGGCGGGCAGCCGCCGCGCTGGACGCGTCCGGTCCTGGGGGCTGGCGCGGCGGCTCTGACGCTGCTGGCGCTGGCGGCGCTGACCTTGCAGACCGGGCTGATGGCTGGGACGCCGGATCAGGCGTTGAACCCCGAGGCCCTCGGCTTCGTCGTCGGCGCCACCGCGCTGGGCGCGGCCTATGCCGTGCGGGCGGGGGCGGCCCTGCTGCTGGTCTTGACGGTTCTGGTCCTGCCTCCGGGGCGGGGGCTGTGGTGTGTGGCTCTGGGGCTGGGCCTGATCGTCGCCGCCAACTTCGCCTGGACCGGACATGGGGCGGCGACCGAGGGAGCGGGGCGCTGGCTTCATCTGACCGCCGACATCCTGCACGCCGTGGCGGCCCTGATCTGGCTCGGCGCGGTCTTCGCTTTCCTGGTCCTAGCGACGCGGCGGATCGAGGGGGACGCGGCGTCGCAGACAGCCCTGGCGTCGGCGCTGAGCGGTTTCGCCAGGGTGGGGACGCTCTGCGTCGCTGTCCTTCTGGTGACCGGCCTGATCAACAGCGCCTTTCTGGTCAGTTTCGCGCGCGCCCTGACCCTGGGCGAGACGCCCTATGGCCGTCTTCTGGCGCTCAAGCTGGTGGCCTTTGCGGCCATGCTGGGGCTGGCGGCGCTGCACCGGTTCCGTTCGACCCCGGCTCTGGAGCGAGGCGAGGGCGGACTTTCGGGGCTGAGGCTCAGTCTGGGCGCGGAGCTGGCCCTGGGTCTGCTGATCCTGGCTCTGGTCGGGGCTATGGGGATGCTGGCGCCGCCGGTATCCCTGTGATCTCCTAGACCTTCTGCGCCAGCTTGCGGCGGGCGGCCTGATGCACTGTCCAGTCGCGCGCCAGCTTGATCCACAGCAGGATGAAGCCGCTGATCACCATGCTGAGCGTCAGGATGGTGATGACGATCAGGGTCGGATGGTTGAAGTTCTCGCCGTTCTTGAAGTCGAGAATGTGCAGCCGCCAGAAGAAGTCATAGAAGCGCCAGACGCCCGAGCGGCGCGTGACGACCTCGCCCGTCTCGGGCGACAGATAGAAGCTGGTGTGTTCAAAATCATTGAAGTCGACGCGCCACAGCGGGCCCTCGCGGCCCGTCTCGCGCGGGGCCTTGTCGAACAGGGTGGCCTTTTCGGCCTGGGCCTCGCCGCGATAGGCGGCCTGGGCCAGGCGCAGGGCTTCGGCGCGCGGCAAGGCGGCGAAGGGCTCGCCGTCCAGAGCTGACAGAATGACCGGCTCGCCGCTCTTGGGCGTGAAGACCCAGGCCGGGCCGCGCGGGGTGTGGCGCAGTTCGGCCTTGTCGACGGGCGCCGACAGACGGGCCGCCGCCGTCTGCATCGGGATCAGGGCGTCGATGGCGAAGGCGGGATAGTCCGGCTTCTGGAAGCGATGCTCGCTGCGGACGGTCTCGATGGGGATGGCGGTCATCACCAGGCCGCCGCCGACCCAGAAAAGCACCTGGATGCCGATCACGAGCGCGACCCACTTGTGGATCTGGGTGGATAGTCGAAGCAGTTTCATGGCGATGAGCCCCTCTCGCGCGCCATTTCGTGTTCTGGAGCGCGTCCCTGCATGATCCTACGCACCGACGGCGGTCATCCCTCGCGGCGGGCGTGATCGTTCTGGACGCTCTGTGGCGTCCTGTCGCAAGGGGCGGCGGGTCGGGCCGCGTAATAGCCAGTGAAACCCGCGTCGCGTTCGTCTGGTGCGGGATGGTGCAAGAAGGATGACGCCCTCCATGTCGAGCATGGCTCTTGATCGCAGGTCTCTGTTGCGCGGCGCGGCTGCGGGCGGTGGACTGCTTGGTCTTTCGGGGCTGCTGCCCGCCTGGGCGCAGACGGGGTCTGCGGGCCTGCGCGCCGACCTGCCGACCCTGACGGGGCCGAACATCGACCTGACGGTGGGCCATTCCGACTTCACAGTCGGCGGTCGCACCGGTCACGCCTTCACCGTCAACGGCCTGTTGCCCGCGCCCCTGCTGCGGATGCGGGAGGGCCAGAACGTACGCCTGTCGGTGACCAACACCCTGGACGAGGACACCTCTATCCACTGGCACGGCCTGCTGTTGCCCTTCCAGATGGACGGGGTGCCGGGCATCAGCTTCCCCGGCATCAAGCCGCGCGAGACCTTCGTCTATGAGTTCCCGATCAGGCAGTCGGGCACCTACTGGTATCACAGCCATTCGGGGATGCAGGAGGCCATGGGCCACTACGGCCCCATCGTCATCGACCCGGCGGGCGCCGATCCGGTCGGCTATGACCGCGAGCACGTCCTGGTCCTGTCGGACTGGAGCTTCCTGCATCCGCACGAGATCCTGGCCAGGTTGAAGAAGAGCCCCGGCTATTTCAATCAGCAGAAGACCACCCTGGCGGGCCTGCTGGACGGGTCGGACGGCATGAGCCTGGCCGAGCGGCGGATGTGGGGCGGGATGCGTATGGACCCGCGCGACATCCTGGACGTCAACGGCACGACCTATACCTATCTGATCAACGGCCACGGCCCGCAGGAGAACTGGACCGGCCTGTTCCGGCCCGGCGAGCGGGTGCGTCTGCGCGTCATCAACGCCTCGGCCATGTCGATCTTCAACGTCCGTATTCCGGGTCTGGCCATGACCGTGGTTCAGGCCGACGGCGAGCACGTCCGCCCGGTCGAGGTGGACGAGTTCCAGATCTCGGTCGCCGAGACCTATGACGTCATCGTCCGCCCGCTTGAGGACCGCGCCTACACCATCGTGTCGGAAGCCATCGACCGTTCCGGCATGGGCCGCGCCACCCTGGCGCCGCGCCTGGGCATGACGGCCGAGGTCCCGCCGCTGCGCAAGGTTCCCAATCTGACCATGGCCGACATGGGCATGGGCGGGATGGATCACGGCTCCATGGCGGGCATGGACCATTCAGCCCACGGCGCCGCCGGAGCCGCTTCCGCCGCGCCGATGGACCACAGCGGGATGAGCATGCGCGACCCGAACAACGCCCCCGCCGACATGGCGGTCGGCGTCGGCGTGGACGCCATCGCGCCCGCGCCCGCCAACCGTCTGGGCGAGCGCCCGCAGGGCCTTCAGGACGTGGATCACCGGGTGCTGGTCTACACCGACCTGCGCTCGCTCACGCCGAACAGGGACACGCGTCCGCCGTCGCGTTCGATGGAGATCCATCTGACCGGCAATATGGAACGCTTCATGTGGGGCTTCGACGGGCGCAAGTTCTCGGAGCTGGTCGAGCCGATCCGGTTCGAGCTGAACGAGCGGGTGCGCGTGACCCTGGTCAACGACACCATGATGGCCCACCCGATCCACCTGCATGGCCACTTCTTCGAGCTGGTCAACGGTCACGACGGGCATCAGCCGCTGAAGCACACGGTCAATGTGGCGCCGGGGTCCAAGGTGACCTTCGACCTGACCGCCGACGCGCCGGGCGACTGGGCCTTCCACTGTCACCTGCTGATGCACATGCACGCGGGGATGTTCAACGTCGTCACGGTTCGTCCGCTGGAAGGAGCCGCCCGATGAGCCGCGCCCTGTTCGCCGCCGTCGCGGTTCTGCCCCTGATGCTGGCCGCCGGTTCCGCCGTCGCCCAGAGCCACGGGAGCCATTCAGGTCACGGCGCCCACGCCGCGCCCACCCGTCCGCCGCAAGCCCGGCCGACGCCCAAGCCCAGGCCGCGCGCTGCTGCGCCTCAGCCGCGCCGAGTCGCGCCTCCGGCCGCAGCCCCGGCGCCTGCCGCCGACCCGCATGCCGGCCATGACATGAGCGGGATGCAGACGGCTCCGGTCCAGGCGCCTGCTACTGACCCTCATGCCGGGCACAACATGGGCGCGGCTCCGGCGGCTGCGGCAGACCCGCACGCTGGTCATGACATGAGCGGGATGCAGATGGCTCCGGCTCAAACGCCTGCCGCTGACCCTCATGCGGGTCACGACATGGGCGCGGCTCCTGCCGCTGCGGCTGATCCTCATGCCGGTCACGACATGAACGGGATGCAGACGGCGCCGGCCGATCCTCATGCGGGTCACAACATGGGCCAAACGCCCGCCGCCGATCCCCATGCGGGGCATGACATGTCGGCCTTGACC
>Ga0247827_10000570_pt1 | contig 16610 bp, 17 predicted proteins | sample 12C_Control_Day2_FD_194414 | JGI IMG/M metagenome (GOLD analysis project Ga0247827, IMG submission 194414) | Soil microbial communities from agricultural site in Penn Yan, New York, United States - 12C_Control_Day2 | ecosystem: Environmental > Terrestrial > Soil > Agricultural land | place... | reverse complement strand
GCGCGAGGCGACGCTGGCGGCGACGCCCCTGTCGCTGACGGTGGCGGGCCAGCCCCTGCTGACCGAAGCGGGCGTGCATGACATCAAGGATCTGCAGATCCTGACACCGGGCCTGATCGTGGCCTCGACTTCGAACCAGACCTTCACCACAGCCCGTATCCGCGGCGTCGGCACGGTGGGCGACAATCCGGGGCTGGAAAGCTCGGTCGGCGTCATGATCGACGGCGTCTATCGCCCGCGCAACGGCGTGGCGCTCGGCGATCTCGGCGAGGTCGACCGCATCGAGGTGCTGAAAGGCCCGCAGCCCACCCTGTTCGGCAAGAACGCCTCGGCCGGGGTGATCAACGTGGTCACCGCCGCCCCGTCCTTCAGCCCCCGGATGGCGGGCGAGGCCACCTTCGGCGACTACGGGACTGCGGGGGGCTCCGTATCCGTGACCGGCCCCATCATGGACGAGGTTCTGGCAGGTCGTCTGTACGTCGCCTCGCGCCGCCGCGACGGCCTCTATGACGTCAGGACCGGCGACGGCCCGCGCACTGAAACCGACGATCAGAACGAACACTATGACACCGTGCGCGGCCAGCTGCTGTGGCGCGCCACGCCGGATCTGACCGCCCGCCTGACTGCCGACTGGACCGAGCGGGACGAGCGTTGCTGCGTCGGGGTGCAACTGGTCACTGGCGGCACGGCCGCTCTTCTGGCGACATTCACGCCCGACGGCGGAGTGGCGGCGACGCCAAACCCCCGGGCGCGGGTGGCTTACTCGAACCGGGACACCAACACCCGCATCCGCGACCGGGGTCTGGCCCTGCACCTGACCGCCGATCTGGGCTGGGCGCAGCTGGACAGCACCACGGCGGTGCGCGACTGGCGCGGCGTCATCAGCCAGGACTGGGACTTCACCTCGGCTGATCTGGCCTGGCGTCCCGACGACGGCAGCTGGTCCAATCGCTTCCGCACCCTGACGCAGGAGGTGCGTCTGTCGGGCCAGCGCGACCGTCTGGACTGGTCGGCGGGTCTCTTCCTGTCGGACGAGAAGCTGACCCGTCGGGACAGCCTGCTCTACGGGGCCGACTACGAGGCCTATGTCAGCCGCCTGCTGTCGCGCTCCGGCGCTGCTCCGCTGGGCGATCCCGACTACGTCTCGACCCTGACCGGCCTGCCCGTCGGCCAGAGCTTCGTCGAGGGCGAGGGCCAACGGGACCGCTACTGGCAGACGACGCAGTCGGCGGCCCTGTTCGCGCAAGCCTCTTACGCCGTCACGGATCGCCTGACGCTGACCGGGGGCTTGCGCCGCACGCATGAGACCAAGGACATGAGCGCGGCCTACGAAAACACCGACGGCGGCCGCGCCTGCGCCGCCGCTCTCGCCAATGGCGTGACCAACGCCACCCTCTGCCTGCCCTGGTCCAACCCGGCCTTCAACGGCCTGACCACCACGGAAACGGTCAGGGATGAGGCCTGGACCGGCCTGGCCCGGGCCGAATATCAGGCGACCGAGGGCGTGCGCCTCTACGCCGGCTGGTCGCGCGGCCGCAAGAACGGGGGCTTCAATCTGGACCGTGGCCAGACCAACCTCGTGCCCGACGCCTCGCGCGCCTTCGGGGCCGAGACCGCCGATGCGTGGGAGGCCGGGGTCAAGAGCGTGCTGCTGGACCGCCGTCTGCTGGTCGGCGCCGCCGCCTTCCGCCAGACCTATGACGACTTCCAGCTCAACACCTTCCTCGGCACCACCTTCCTGGTGCGCTCGATCCCGGAAGTCCGGGCCAAGGGCGTAGAGGCGGACTTCATGTTCCTGGCCCTGGAGGGCCTGTCGCTGCAGGGCGGCGTCACCTACGCCCAGACCGAATACGGCCATGACCCCGTCGCCGGCCTGCCGCTGCTGGCCGGTCGCCGTCTGGCCTTCGCGCCTCTCTGGAGCGGCTCGCTGGCGGGGACCTGGGAGCGGCCGGTGAGGGCGGGCCTGACGGGCCGCGTCACCCTCGCCGCCAAATACTCGTCCGAATACAACACCGGCTCTGATCTGGACCCGGCCAAGAGCCAGCCGGGATTCTGGCTGGTGGACGGGCGCGTGGCGCTGGCGAAGGACGAGGCCTGGAGCGTCGAGCTGTGGGGCAAGAACCTGTTTGATCAGGACTACCGCCAGGTGGCCTTCGGCGCGCCGTTCCAGTCTGGCACCCTCGGCGCCTTCCTTGGCGCGCCGCGCACCGTGGGCGTGACGCTGCGTCTGATCCGTTGAACCGGGTGGCGCCGGACGGGGAAAGCCCTATGTCTGGCGCCAGACCCATCGGAGAGACGGCATGACCCAGACGCGCGACAAGACCCTGAGCGGGGCGGTTGAACTGGACGGCATGACCTTCATCAACTGCCAGTTCGATGGCGCGCAACTGATCTTCCGGGGCGGCACGCCGCCGAATTTCCACGAATGCCGCTTCACGCGGACACGCTTCAGCTTCCTCGATCAGGCGGCCAACACCCTGCAGTTCGTCCGCGCCATGTCTCAGCCGCAGTCGAACATGCGCGGGGTGGTGATGGGGCTGATCCCGGAACTGACGCAGTAGGCGGTCAGTCGACCTTGCGCGCCTCGTCCCGGGCGGCGCGCTCGGCCTGGCCGCGCCAGCCGTAGCCTTCGCCATGCTTGCCGACGCTGACGAAGGTCGCTTCCTCGGCCTTGTGGAAATACTGCTCCGCCACCATCCAGCCCTTGAAGGGGCGCAGCACGCCCAGGCACATCAGGGCCAGGATCGGCAGGGTTACGACGAAATGCACCCAGACCGGCGGGTGGACGTTGAACTCGAAGATCATGAAGCCGATCATGCCGACCACCCCCACCGCCGACATGACGAAGAAGGCCGGGCCGTCCGCCGGGTCGGCGAAACCGTAGTCCAGACCGCAGCTGGTGCATTCCTTGCGGATGGTCAGATAGCCCTGGAACAGCGGGCCTGCGCCGCAGCGCGGGCAGCGGCAACGCACGCCGGTCTTCAGCGGGCTGAGGGGCGGATAGGCGGGGTCTGACACAAGCACACCTGACAGAACGGGGTGACGATAACGTCGATACTGTCGATGTCGGCTTTTCAGGCGCACGTCGCAAGCGGGTGATTTGTCCTACCCGCATGGTGAGGTCTTCCGTGGGGAACGGCGTGCGGCGGCGTCCGTTCGATCCGTCATGACCGAAACCCTCAGCGACAGCCTGCCGCCTGACGTCGAGGCCCTGGTGGAGCGGGTGCTGAGGGCCGCCAGCGAAAGCGAGACCGCTCTGGCCACTGCGGAAAGCTGCACCGGCGGTTTGCTGGCCTCGGTGCTGACAGACGTCGAGGGCCGCTCCCACGTCTTCGAACGCGGCTTCGTCGTCTATACGGATGCGGCCAAGCACCAGGTTCTCGGCGTGCCGGCCGACTTGATAGCAGTCGAAGGCGCGGTGTCCGAGGCTGTGGCGCGGGCCATGGCCGAGGGGGCGATCATGCGCTCCGACGCCGGTCTGGCCGTGGCGATAACCGGCTATGCGGGAGCGGCGGGACCGGGTGAGGAGGAGGGGCGGGTGCATTTCGCCCTGGCGCGGCGGGGCGGAGAAACCCTTCACGAACTGCGCCGCTTTGGCGACCTGGGGCGCCGGCCGTGCCGTCTGGCCTGTCTGCGTCAGGCCCTGACCATGATGCAGGCGGTTCTTTAGCGGCCGTTAACTGTGATTAAAGCCCTTTCGCGCGAGCATGCGCGCGTATGTCCGGGGCCTCTGCCAGCAAGCGCGTTCTGAAGACGACCGTGGCCGCCGCCGCGGCGGGCGTCGTCGTGTTCGCGCCGCTCGCCCCGCACGCCGAGGGCGCCAATGTCAGCAGCGGCCCGGTCGAGATCCGCGTCGGCGCAAACACCGGCTTCACCAAGATCGAGTTCGCCGGGGTCGTGGGTTCGCGCGCCCGGGTGCGCCAGGACGGCCGCGCCGTCATCGTCCGCATCGGCACGACCGCCGCCCCGGACATCAGCCGCCTGCGCGTCGATCCGCCCAAGGGGGTCGAGAAGGTCGAGACCCGTTCCGTCCAGGGCGCCACCGAACTGGTCCTGACGCTGGCCGAGGGGGCGGGCGTCCGCTCGGGCGCCGCCGACGGCGCGGTCTGGGTCAATCTCTACGCCCCCGGCGCCGCGCCGGAGGGAAGCAAGCCTCCGGTCGTGCCCGCCGGCGGCGCCGTGCCGGTCACCGCCGAAATCAGGGACGAGGCGACCAGCCTGACCTTCGCCTGGGCCGCGCCGGTCGGGGCCGCCGTTTTCCGCCGCGGCGATGCGGTCTGGGTGGTGTTCGACGCCGCCGCCCGCATGAACATGCCCGCCGCCGCCAAAGCCGGCGACGCGGCAAGGGCGCGCTGGGCCGCCGGGCCTGACTTCACCGCCATCCGCATTCCCGCCGCCGCTGACCAGACTGTGTCGGCCCGTGCTGACGGAGCCTCCTGGGTCGTCACCCTGGGCGGCGCCGCCCCGACCGTGACCGGCGTCGAAATCGGCCGCGACGACAGCGCCCAGACGGCCCTGACCGCACGCATGGCCGGGGCGACCAGGACCGTCTGGCTGACCGATCCCATGGTCGGCGACCGCTTCGCCGCCGTTACCGCCCTGGCCCCCGGAAAGGGCGTGACGCGGGGCCGGCGCACAGTCGACCTGGCCCTCTTGCCCACGGCCCAGGGCCTGGCCGTCGAAACGCCGACCGACGACCTGATCGTCAAGGCTGAAGGCGACATCGTCACCCTGTCGCGGCCGAAGGGCCTGCGTTTGTCGCCCCCGACCGTCGGGCTTGAAGCGGCCGCCGCCGAGACCCACGCCCCCCGCGCCGCTGTTCGTCCGGCCCTGATCATCTCCGACTGGGCCGATCTGGGCGGGGACAGTTTCAGCGAACGTCACCGGGTTCTCCAGACCGCAGCCGAGCTGGAAAGCGGCCGCGCCGCCGAAGACCCGCGCGCGCCCATCGAATCCCGCCTGGCCTACGCCCGTTTCCTGGTCGGTCAGGGACTGGGCTATGAGGCGATCGGCGTGCTGAACGCCCTGGTCAAGCAGACCCCGGCCATGCAGGGCGTGGCCGAGGTGCGCGGCCTGCGCGGCGCCGCGCGCGCCTCCATTGGCCGTCTGGCCGAGGCGGAGGCCGATTTCTCCGCCGGTGCTCTGGCGGGCGATTCCTCCACCCGCGTCTGGCAGGGCTATATCGCCGCCCAGCGCAGCGACTGGACCACGGCGCGTCAGGCCTTCGCCGCCGGGGCCGGGGTGGTCGACAACTTCACCCCCGAATGGCGCGCCCGCTTCGGCACGGCCCACGCTCTTGCCGCCGTGGAGACCGGCGACCTGGCCGCCGCCACTGAATTGCTGGCCTATGTCTTCAGCCAGCCCGGGATTTCTGCGGCCGACCAACTGGCCGCCCGTCTGGTGCAGGCTAGGCTGTTCGAGCTGGAGCAGAAGCCGGCCCAGGCCCTGGCCCTCTACAAGGCGGTGGCCCGTGCCCCCTTGGACGGCATCGCCACGCCCGCCCGTCTTGGCGTCGTCCGTCTGGAGATGGCCGGCGGCACGCTGAAACCCGATGCGGCGGCCGCCCAGCTGGAAGCGCTGAAATGGCGCTGGCGCGGCGACGGCACCGAACTGGCCGTGATCCGCAGTCTGGGCGAACTCTATCTGTCGCAAGGCCGCTACCGCGAGGCCCTGACCACGCTGAAGGCGGCGGGCCGCAAGATCGTGGTCCTGCCGGGCGGCGACAAGCTGCAGGCCGATCTGGACAACGCCTTCCGCGCCCTCTTCCTCGACGGCGCCGCCGACGGACTGCAGCCGGTTCAGGCCCTGGCGCTCTTCTTCGACTTCCGTGAATTGACACCGGTCGGCGCCGACGGCGACGAGATGGTGCGGCGACTTGCCCGGCGCCTGATCGACGTCGACCTGCTGGATCAGGCCGCTGAGCTGCTCAAGTATCAGGCTGACAACCGCCTCGACGGTGTGGCCAAGGCCCAGGTCTCGACCAATCTGGCCGCCGTCTATCTGATGAACCGCCAGCCGGAGCAGGCGCTGCAAGCGCTCTGGTCCTCGCGCACCACCCTGCTGCCCACGTCGATGAACATCGAGCGCCGCGCCCTGGAGGCCCGCGCCCTTATGGAGCTGGGGCGTTATGATCACGCGCTGGAGGTTCTGGGCAAGGACGCCTCGCCCGCCGGCCGCGACGTGCGCGCCGAGATCTTCTGGAAGCAGCAGCAGTGGGGACCGGCGGCCGCCCTCTATGAACAGCAACTGGGCGCCCGTTATCGCGACACGGCCATTCCCCTGACGGCGGACGAGGAGAACCGGTTGATCCGCGCCGGGGTCGGCTATTCGCTGGCGCGCGACGCAGGCGGGCTGAACAGGCTGTCGAGCAACTACGGCGGTTTCGCCGACAAGGCCCGTTCACCGGGGGCCATCCGCATCGCCCTGGCGGGACTGGACGGCGCCGACGGCTCGGGCCGTCCGCAGGACTTCGCCGCTCTCAGCGCCGGAGCCGACACCTACGCCGGCTGGATCGCGGCCACCAAGGCCGAGTTCAGACAGAAAACGGGCGGAGATCGCCCTGCGACCCCCGCCCGAAATCAACCTGCGGCGACTGCGAGACCCGCAGCCGCCTGATGGTCATGCCTCTGCGATGAGAGGCGCCCGGCCCCCTGAGGGGCCAAAGGCTTAGCCGTTGACGGCGTCCTTCAGCGGCTTGGAGACGCGGAAGCGCACAGCCTTCGAAGCCGCGATCTTGATGGTCGCGCCGGTGGCCGGGTTGCGGCCTTCACGCTCGGCGCGCTCGGCGGTGTCGAACACGCCCAGGTTCGAGATGCGGACGTCCGAACCCGAAACCAGGCTCTTGTGGATGTTCTTGACGATGGCGTCGAGGACGCGCGTGGCGTCGGCCTGCGAGACACCAGCGTCCTTGGCGACGGCAGCGATCAGTTCGGCTTGAGTGGTCATAAGGGTTTTCCCAAAGGTGGTCGTCCGATTCCCGGACGAAGACCGGAGGATCAACACGCGTTTGCCTCAGCTTGGCAAGCCCGCATCACGCCCAAACCCCCTGAGGCCGGGGACTTATCCCCCGCCGGCGCCCCTCTGGAAGCTCTCGACAAGGCTTCCTGCGACCAGCCGCCACCCGTCCACCAGGACAAAGAAGATCAGCTTGAACGGCAGGGAAATGACCACCGGCGGCAGCATCATCATGCCCATGGACATCAGCACGCTGGCGACCACCAGGTCGATCACAAGGAACGGAACGAAAAGAAGAAATCCGATCGTGAAGGCCTTTTTCAGCTCGCTGATCATGAAGGCCGGTGTGACCACCCGCAGAGGCAGTTCCTGCACGTCCGCCGGCGGGGTGACTTTCGACAGTCGGGTGAACAGGGCGAGGTCGCCGCGGTCCACCTGCGCCAGCATGAAGGTTTTCACCGGTTCGGAGGCCGCATCGAAGGCCTGGGGCAGCTCCATCTGCTGATCCATCAGCGGTCGGATGCCCGAATCATAGGCGTCCTGCCAGGTCGGGGCCATGACGATGGCGCTCAGGAACAGGGCCAGGGACACCAGGACGGCGTTGGGCGGCGACTGCTGCATGCCGAGGGCGGTCCGCAGCAGGCTCAGCACCACAATGATACGAACGAAGCTGGTGGTCATGATGACGATGGAGGGGGCCAGCGACAGCACGGTCATCAGGCCGACCAGTTGCACCACCCGCTGGGTCAGGCCGGCGCCGGTGCCCAGGTCTATATTGATGGCGGATCCGTTCTGGGCCGCCTGCGCCGCTTCCTGCGCCAGGGCGCCCAGAGGCCAGACCAGACACAGCGCCGTGGTGATCAGCGACAGCAGGGCGGCGCGCTTCAGTTCCGCGCGGGTCGGCATGCCGAAGAGGGCGGGGCGGTTCATTTCTCGTCTCCAGACCGGATCGCGGCGCCGCGAGGCTCGATCAGTTCGCGCCCCTCGCCCAGCAGGATCAGCCGCTCCTCGGCGTCCACGCGCACCAGAACCAGACGCCTTGCCGGGTCCAGCACCAGGGTCTCGATCACCTGCAGCCGTCGCGCGCCGCGCTCCGCCTGAAGCTTCGCCAGCACACGGGGCGCATAGCGACGCGCTGCCCAGGCGGCCAGGCCGATCAGGCCCAGGGTGATCGCCAGGCCGAACACCGCCCGGAACAGGTCGAGGAAATTCATGCGGTTTCGAGGCCCCCAAGGCGCGGGAATGCAGCGCCTGTATGCGCGCCGCTTCGCCCGCACGTTTCGCGGCTCGTGGTTAACGCCGCGTTTAGAAACACGGAATATTAACCATGCAGGCGGCAAATTCTGCCGGTCCATCGTTCGAGGGTCCCTCGTGTCCGTCACCGACATTCCGCTGCTGAACCAGATCAAGGGCCGTCTCGGATGGCTCGACGATCGTCAGCGCGTGATCGCCCAGAACGTGGCCAACTCCGACACCCCCGGCTTCATGGCGCGCGACCTGAAGGCGCCGACCGACTTCGCCGAGGCGATGCGCGCCGGCGGCGGCCTGCGGATGGTCGCCACCAACGCCCGCCACATCACGCCGGCGGGGCAGTCCGCGCGGTTCGAGTCGCTGAACGCTCCCGATTCCGAGACCACGCTCGACGGCAACTCGGTGGTGGTGGAGGAGCAGATGCTCAAGATGGCCGAGAGCCGCATGGCCTATGACGCGGCCATCGGGTTCTACCAGAAGTCCATGCAGATGATCCGCATGGCCGCCAGAAAGCCCGGCGCCTGAGGGAGACTGAACCATGCCTGATCCCGTCAACGTCACGCCGCGCAACACCGCCATGGGGGTCGCCGCCGGCGCCCTGAAGGCGCAGCAGTCGCGCATGCGCGTCATCGCGGAGAACATCGCCAACGCCCAGTCGACCGCCGTTGTCGCGGGCGGCGAGCCCTATCGCCGTCAGACTCCGGTCTTCCAGGCGCGCAAGGTCGACGGCGCCACCGGGGTGGTCCTGGCCGAGGTTCGCCCGGACCAGAGCCCCTTCCGTGTGGAATACGACCCCTCGCACCCGGCGGCCAACGCCGAGGGCTATGTCCAGCGACCCAACGTCGACACCCTGGTCGAGGCCATGGACATGCGCGAGGCGCAGCGCGCCTACGAGGCCAATCTGAACGTCATCGAGACGGCGCGGAACATGGAGTCCCGCACCCTCGACATCATCAAGAAGTAAGGGTTAGGCCATGAACCCCATGATGGCGGCCAAGGCCTATGCAGCCGTTCAGGGCGGAGCCATGCCCGCCGCGACGCCGCCCGTCGCGGCCTCGGCGGCGCAGGGACCGGGCTTCTCGGAACTGCTGCAAAACGTCATGACCCAGACGACGCAGCAGACGAGCGGCGCCGAAACCCGGATGGCCCAGATGGTTCAGGGCCAGGGCAGCCTGATCGACGTCGTCACCGCCGTCTCCTCCGCCGAAGCCTCGCTGGAGACCGTCATGGCGGTGCGCGACCAGGTCATCTCGGCCTATCAGGAAATCATGCGGATGCCGATCTGAGGGTTGGTCGCCTTCGCCATCGGGCGGGGGATCGAACACTGTCTCTAGCGGTTCTCTCCTGATCAGGGAGAAACCCCATGCTCAAGAACAAGAACTCCTCGGCCATCGTGGCGGTAAAGGATCTGGATCGGGCCAGAACCTTCTATTCCGACGTGCTGGAGCTGAATCTGGCCGACACCTCGATGGAGGGGATGCTGGGCTATCGCACAGGCTCGACCTGGCTGACCGTCTATAAATCCGACTTCGCCGGCACCAATCAGGCCAACGCCGCGACTTGGGATGTCGGAGTCGAGCTGGACGACATTGTCAGCGGGTTGAAGGACCGGGGCGTCGTCTTCGAACACTATGACGACATGGGTCGCCAGGGCGACATCCACGTTTGCGGCGCGATGCGTCTGGCCTGGTTCAAGGACCCGGACGGCAACATCCTGCATCTGGTCGGCTCGACGGGCTAACCCTCAAGCGAGACCACCGGCTCCTTGATTTCGGCGCGGGCGTGGCCGCGCTTTTTCAGCCAGGCGCGGATGCGTTTCTGGATCGGATTGTCGACGCCGTAGTGGAACAGGAAGGCGAAGACGAAGGCCGCTCCGACGCCCATGACCCACAGCACCCAGCGCCAGGCCTCGGCCAGACCCAGTTTGTTCGCTGTGGCCTCGGCGAGGCCGAACCAGCCGATGCGGACCACCTCGTTGGAGATGAACATGGCGAAGGAGACGACCGCCGCCTGTTCCACCAGTCTGGACGGCCGTGTCACCGGCACGGCGCCCGCCGCCAGAATGATGATGGAGATGAAGCCCAGAGAAATCAGGGCGTGCTTGTCGAAGTACTGCACCACAGCGAGGCCGACGGAGGCCAGCAACAGGGCCCAGCCGGCGGCGCGCGGTTCGATCCAGACGCCTTGCGCGAACCAGGCCAGCCCCATGCCGAGGACGAACAGGGGCAGGGCGCGCCAGATGCCGAGGTTCAGCGGCATCTGATAGACGGGGTAGTTCAGCAGGGCCCAGCTCAGTTCGTTGGCCGCCAGATAGCCGACGATCACCAGAGCCAGCGCCAGCCAGGGACCGACCCGCGTGAGCCCGCGCAGCACCCAGGGGAAGGCCAGGTAGCAGCCCAGCAGGGCCGAGATCGACCAGCTCGGCGCGTTCCAGCCCAGCCCGCCGTACACGCCGAACGACTGGACGAGCGCCAGCTGGGCCGGCAGCTGATCCCAGGCGAACCACTCGGGATGGCTCGGCGGCAGGCCGATGGCCGTGCCCAGCAGAACCATGGCGACCAGCAGGGCGCCCATGATCAGATGGGCCGGAAACACTCTTAGAGAGCGCTTGAGGAAGAAGTCCGTCCTCGACATCCGGCCGCCCGCGACCGAGGCGCCGTAAACCCGCATCAGCACATAGCCGCTGTCGATCAGGAAGAAGTTGGTCAGCAGGAAGCCGCCCCGCTCGAACACCGGATGCACCGCCTCGGCCAGGTGCACGGGCGCCGAGGCCTGAAAGTGGTGCAGGATGATCAGCGAGGCCACGATGAATCGCAGCGCGTCCAGCCATCCGCCGCGCATGATCGGCGGCGGCTCATTATGAGACGAAAACACGCTCCAGCCCATGACGATGGCTCCCTTCCGGCAGGACAACGCAAGAAGGGGGCCGCAGGACGCCGATCCCGGTGGAGGCTGCTACGGTCGGCGCTTCACAGGCGCAGCAAGGCAACGTAACGCTGCAATCCATGGCGGCGTGATGGCGCGGGCCAGCAGAGGGGCGACAAGATGAAGATACGATCCGTAGCGGCGGGCGGCGCGATTGCCCTGGGTCTGGCCCTGACCGCCTTGGTCGCGCCCACGGCGTTTGCTGCTCAACCAATGGCGGTCGCTCAGTCCGAGGCTGCGCCTGATGCGTCGGGACCGAGGGCGACGCTCAACATCGTTGCGGGCGAACTGCCGCGACAGGAGAAGCGTGATCTCGACCTGGTCGAACGCGCCATGCGGGACATGCAGACGCGCGGTTTCGTCAGCTTGGACCGGCATCTTCCGGCCTTGCGACGCGCCCTCGACGGCGCCCCGGCCGCCTATCCGCAGATGGAGCAGCGGGCCAAGGGGGAGTGGATCATCCGCTCCGACGACCTCGGCGAGACCATGGTGCTGGCGACCGTCGTCCGGTCGATGGCGGGGGGCGACGGCGTCGGGGCCATGACGGTGCGACGACAGCCGAACGTCTATCCCCTTATCGCCTTGATCCTCGGCAGCGAAGCCGTTGAACGCGGACGCTTCGACGACGCCGTGGCGGTCCTCGGCCGTGGCCTGGCCTTGCAGGGCGACGACTGGATGCTGCTGAAGGAAAAGGCGTCGGCCCTTCAATCCGGCGGGCGTCATGACGAGGCTCTGGCGGTTCTGGACCAGGCCCTGGCGTCGGCCTCGCTGCGTATTGTGATGAACGCCGGGCCGCTGCATCGCGGGCGTGGCTTCAGCCTGATCGAACAGGGCCGCCTCAAGGAAGCCCGCGCGGCCTATGACGAGGCGCTGAAGCTGGACCCGGAAGACGGGCACGCTAGGCGGCAGCTTGCCTATATCGACGGTCTGGAGGCGGGTCAGCCTGCTGTCGCGGGAAGCGTCATCCTGCCCCCCGCGAACTAGGCAGGCATCAGCCCCGGACGAGCCGCAGGAATTCCTCACGCGTGCGGGAATCTTCGCGGACGGTGCCCAGCAGGCAGCTGGTCGACAGGCTGGCGCCCGGAACGTCGACGCCGCGCATGGTCATGCAGCTGTGCTCGGCCTCGATGACGACGCCGACGCCGTGGGGACGCAGGACGTCCTGGATGGCGTGGGCGATTTCCGAGGTCATCTTTTCCTGGATCTGCAGGCGGCGGGCGAAGCCGCGCACCACCCGGGCCAGCTTGGAGATGCCGACGACGCGATCGGTCGGCAGGTAGCCGACGTGGGCCTTGCCCACCACCGGCAACATGTGGTGCTCGCAGAAGCTGACGAAGCGGATGTCCTTCAGGACCACCAGTTCGTCGTAGCCGCCGACTTCCTCAAACGTCTTCTCCAGATACTCGCGCGGCTCGACCTCATAGCCCTGGAACAGTTCGCGATAGGACTTGGCCACCCGCTTGGGTGTTTCCAGCAGCCCCTCGCGGTCGGGATTGTCGCCCGCCCACTGGATCAGGGTGCGAACGGCGGCTTCGGCTTCGGCCTGCGAGACGGAGGGTTTGTGCGCGTGGTCGGTCATGGCTTGTCCATATAGCCGGACGGGGGGATCAATCCAGCCGTCAGATCGCGCTTTGGCTGAAACCAACTGTACGCCCTGGCGGACAGAGGTTGTTTCCTAAACGGCCTGTTAACCATCCTGTCGGCATTTTCTGCCGAGTTCCCGGGAGTGGTGATGAGCGGCGCGGAAGTTCTGGATATTGGCCGTGACGCCATCTGGCTGACGATCCAGCTGTGCGCGCCCGTGCTCGTCGTCGGCCTGGTGGTCGGCGTGGTCATCGGCCTGTTTCAGGCCCTGACGCAGATCCAGGAGCAAACCCTGATCTATGCGCCCAAGATCATCGCCATCTTTGTTTCGTTGCTGCTGTTCCTGCCGCTGATGGGGGCGCTGCTGGGCGGCTTCATGCGCGAGATCGCCGCCCGCATCGCCGGCATGTAGGTCGCCGCATGGAGCCTTACGCCACCGCCGATCAGATCTGGGCCGGCGGCCTGATCTTCGCGCGGATCGGCGCGATCCTGATGACCATCCCCGGCATTGGCGAGAGCTATGTGCCGCCGCGCGTGCGCCTGTCGCTGGCGCTGCTGTTGTCGCTGGTCATGTGGCCGCTGGTGGCGGGGACCCTGCCGGCCCTGCCGCCGACCCTGGGCGGCATGGTGGGCTGGATTATCCGCGAGGTGGCGACGGGTCTGGCCATCGGCGTCATCCTGCGCAGCTTCATGACGGCCCTGGTGACAGCGGGCGAGATCATCTCGCAGCAGACGACGCTCGGTTTCGCCCAGACCGCCAACCCCTTGCAGGCCTCGCCCGGCTCGACCCTGTCGGCCTTTCTGATGCTGCTGGGCGTGACGCTGATCTTCGCCACCAATACCCATCACATGTTCATCGCGGGCATCCTTGGTTCCTACGAGGCCATCTCGCCCGCCAAACCGATGATCACGTCGGACTTCGCGGCCATGGCCGTGCGGACGCTGGGGCAGAGCTTCATGCTGGGGGTCCAACTGTCGGCGCCGGTGCTGGTCTTCGCCCTCATCTTCAATCTGGCCTCGGGCCTGATCGCGCGGGTCATGCCGGCGTTTCAGGTCTATTTCGCCGCCGCTCCGCTCAGCGTCCTGCTGGGCCTTTCGATCTTCGCGCTGAGCCTCGGCGTGATGGGGACCATCTTCATCGAGCGTTATCGCGCCCTGGCGCGGGTGTTCACGGGAGGGAGCCTTGGCTGAAGGCGCCGATCCCGAGTCGAAAACCGAAGAGGCCACCCCGCGAAAGCTTGAGGAAGCGCGCAAAAAGGGCGACGTCGCCAAGTCGCCGGACGTGGCGGCGGCCATGTCCCTGGCGGGAGCGGTGGCCGTCCTGCTGATCGGGGGCGGCTATTTCTCGCGGCAGATGGCCGAGGACATGCTGCCCTTCCTGGCCGAGCCCCACGCCATGATCGGCGGGCTGGAGGCCGGGGCCGGGGTCGAGATCGGCATGCGCGCCGTCTGGGCGGTGACGCCCTTCCTGGCGGCCCTGATGCTGGCGGTCGTCATCGGCGGGGTGGGCGGCAATCTGGCCCAGTCAGGTTTTCTCTTCACCGCCGAGAAGCTCAAGCCGAAGTGGTCGACGCTAAGCCCCATGTCCGGGTTCAAGCGCATCTTCGGTCCGGACGGCATCGTCCAGTTCATCAAGACCTTCCTCAAGCTGGTGGCCATCGGTGCGGTTTGCTGGATGGTGCTGAAGCCGCACACGCGCGAGCTGGAAAACCTGGCGGCCATGAGCCCGGCCATGATCCTGCCCTTCGCGCGCGATCTGGCGGCCTCGCTGATGATCGCCGCCCTTGTCTTCCTGGGCTTCACCGCCGGGGCCGATTTCATCTGGCAGAAGTTCCGCTTCGCCAAGCGGATGAGGATGACCAAGGAAGAGACCAAGGAAGACTACAAGCAAACGGAAGGCGATCCTCATGTGAAGGGCAAGCTGCGCCAGATCCGCATGCAGCGCAGCCGCCAGCGGATGATGCAGGCCGTGCCGACCGCCACCGTCATCGTCACCAACCCGACCCACTATTCGGTGGCCTTGCGCTATGAGCCCGATCAGGGCGACGGCGCCCCGGTCTGCGTCGCCAAGGGTGTCGACGCCGTCGCCCTGCGTATCCGCGAACTGGCCACGGAAAGCGGCGTGCCGATCGTCGAGAACGTGCCCCTGGCTCGCGCCCTCTATGCAGCGGTCGAGGTGGATGACGTCATTCCGCGCGAGCATTTCGAGGCCGCGGCCAAGGTGATCGGCTTTGTCATGCAGGGACGGAAACGTCGGTGAGGCGGGTACGCCTCGCTAGGGCCCGCGACGGAGCTTCGGTATGCTGATGGTTAATGATTCGCGCGGGCAGGACGCCATGACGATTTCCCGGCCGAAGGCGGCGACGACGCGCCGTCCGACCTTTGATCCCCTGCTGGTGGTGATGGCGCTTGGCTTTGCCCTGGCGGTCGCCGCCATGGTCTATCCGGCCTTTCGCGCCAACGCCTTCACGGCGCCGGGTCTGATCCTGATTTTCGCGGCGGGAGGCACGGCCCTGATCTGGCTGTTCGCCTTCGGTCGGGCCGAGGTGCGTCGCGCCCATGGCGACACCGCAGTCGAGATGCTGGACGCCATGGCCGAGCCGGCCGCCCTTGTTTGGCCCTCGGGCCAGGTCCTGGCCTACAACGCCGCCTGGGCCGAGGAGAACGGCGCCGTCACCGCCCTTCCGCGCGGCAAGTCCGCCCAGGCCCTCTACATGGCCTTCGCCCAGGCCCGCGAAGGTCATCAGGGCCGCGCCATCGTCCAGATCGGCGCGCGTGAGATCGAGGTCCTGATCGGTCAGGCAGGGCAGGGGCGTTTCCTGGTTCGCGCCGCGCCCGACGCCGTCCTGCCGGTGCCGCAGACTGCGCCCGTCGCCGCCCCCGCCAAGGTCAGCGGCGAGGCGCGCGCCATGGCCGCGGGCGCTCCTTTCGGCTCGACCGTCATCGCCGGCGACGACCTGTTCGCAGGCAAGGCCGAGGATTCCAACGCGGCTCTGGCCGTCCTGACCGGTCCCGCCGCCTCGGGCGACGCGGCCTTCGGCCACCTGTTCGATCTGGCGGGCGTGACCGAGGCGAAGATCAAGCTGGCCGCCGGGTCTTCCGGACCGGTCGAACTGGTGGCGCGGGCCTATCCCGATCGCCACCTGCACCTCTATGTCGCGCCCGAGGGCGACAAGCGTCGGGTCTGGCTGTTCGACGTCTCGTCGCAGAAGTCGATGGAGCTGCAGCTGTCGCAGGCCCAGAAGATGCAGGCCGTGGGTCAGCTGGCCGGTGGCGTCGCCCACGACTTCAACAACCTGCTGACCGCCATCCAGATGCAGTTGTCCGAGCTGCTGGAGCGCCACCCGGTCGGCGATCCCTCCTATGACGGCCTGAACCAGATCCGCCAGACCGGCATCCGCGCCGCCGATCTGGTCAGGAAGCTGCTGGCTTTCTCGCGCAAATCGACGGTGCGGCGCGAGCGTCTGGACCTGGGCGAACTGGTCGGCGAGTTCGCCGTCCTGCTGCGCCGCCTGCTGCGCGAAGACGTGCGTCTGGAGACCGACTACGGCCGCGACATGCCGCTGGTTCTGGCCGACAAAAGCCAGCTGGAAACCGCCGTCATGAATCTGGCGGTCAATGCTCGCGACGCCATGCGCGGCGTGGTCGAGCCGGGCGCGGGCGTGGTCACCATCAAGACCCGCCGCCTGACCGAGGCGCAGGCCCGCGACATGGGCTGGCGCGAGGCCTCTGGCGAAATCGCCCTGATCGAGGTGTCGGACACCGGCCCCGGCGTGCCGCCCGAACTGCTGGACAAGATCTTCGAGCCCTTCTTCACCACCAAGGCGGTCAACGAGGGCACCGGCATGGGCCTGGCCACCGTCTATGGCATTGTCCAGCAGGCGGGCGGCCACATC
>Ga0247827_10000569_pt1 | contig 16613 bp, 9 predicted proteins | sample 12C_Control_Day2_FD_194414 | JGI IMG/M metagenome (GOLD analysis project Ga0247827, IMG submission 194414) | Soil microbial communities from agricultural site in Penn Yan, New York, United States - 12C_Control_Day2 | ecosystem: Environmental > Terrestrial > Soil > Agricultural land | place: USA... | reverse complement strand
GCCATCGAACTCGCGCCGCGCGCCGACACGCCGGGCGTCCGCGCCACCGAGGTCTTCCACCGCGCCTTCGACGAAGGCCTCCTGATCCGCGTGACCGGCGACGTCATCGCCCTGTCCCCGCCCCTGATCATCAGCCGCGAACAGATCGACGAACTGGTCGGACGGCTGGCCGATATTCTGCGTAACACGCCCTGACGTCGGGCGCGATTTGGGCGATGCTGCATCATCAACGGGGAGACGGGACGGCGTGAAGCAAGGCTGGGGTCGTAACGCATGGAATCGGCTGGGCCGCCCGCTGCTGGTCGCGATATTGCTGGTCGGCCTGACCATCCTCGCCCCCACGCATGGCGCCCAGGCCGCGCCCGCTCGCGACCGCCTGGTGTTGGGCCTGCCGCTGGAGCCGCCCAACCTCGACCCGACCTCAGGCGCCGCCGCGGCGGTGGATGAAGTCGTCTACGCCAACGTCTTCGAGGGCCTGACCAAGCTGACGCAGAACGGCGCCGTCGCGCCGTCTCTGGCCGAGTCGTGGGCAGCTGCTCCTGACGGCCTGAGCTGGATCTTCCACCTGCGGCGCGGCGTCACCTTCTCCGACGGCTCGCCCTTCGACGCCTCCGTGGCCAGATTATCGCTGGACCGCATCACGGCCGAGGGGTCGACCAACGCCCAGAAGGCCCTGTTCGCGCCTATCCGATCCGTCGAGGTCGTCGATCCGGCGACCATCCGCATCCATCTGTCCCGGCCGATGGCGACCCTGCCCTATGTCCTGGCCTGGGGCGACGCGGTCATGGTCTCGCCCAAGAGCGCCGCGACCAACGCCGTCACGCCCATCGGCACCGGCCCGTTCAAGCTGCAGAGCTGGCAGCGCGGCAGCCAACTGACCCTCGTGCGCCGTGACGGCTACTGGGGTACGCCGCCGCGCCTGAACACCGTCGTCTTCCGTTTCATCAGCGACCCGACTGCCGCCTTCGCCGCCGTCAGCGCCGGCGACGTGGACGCCTTCCCCAACTATCCCGCGCCGGAAAACGTCGCCCAGTTCCAGCGGGACCCGCGCTTCCGCGTCGTCGTCGGCGCTTCGGAAGGCAAGGTCATCCTGGGCATCAACAACACAAAGGCCCCGTTCAACGACGTGCGGGTGCGCCGCGCCCTGTCCTACGCCATCGACCGAAACGCCCTGATCCAGGGGGCCATGTTCGGCTTCGGCCAGCCGATCGGCAGCCACTATTCGCGTCAGGTGCCGGGCTATGTCGACCTGACCGGCCTCTATCCGCACGACCCGGCCAAGGCGCGGCAGCTGCTGGCCGAGGCCGGCTATCCCAACGGCATCGACGTGACCCTGCGCCTGCCGCCCCGCCCCTATGCGCGGCGCAGCGGCGAGGTGCTGATCTCGCAACTGGCCGAGGCGGGCATCCGGGCGAAGATCGAGAATCTGGAATGGGCCCAGTGGCTGGATCAGGTGTTCAAGCGCCGCCAGTTCGACCTGACCATCGTCGAGCACGTCGAGCCGATGGATTACGACATCTATGGCCGCAAGGACTACTATTTCGGCTACGACAGCCCCGCCTTCGACGCCCTGCTGGCCCAGGTTCAGGCCTCACCCGACGGGCCCACGCGGCTGCGTCTTCTGGGCGATCTGCAACGCCGCATCAGCGAGGACGCGGTCAACGGCTTCCTGTTCCAGTCCTCTCGCATCGGCGTGTGGAAGGCGGACCTGAACGGCCTGTGGATCAACGCCCCCATCGCCGCCAACGACGTCACCGGCGCCTATTGGACCGGCGCGGGCGCAGCGGGCGCGGCGACCGCCGAGCGGACCGGCGGCGGCCTGCCCTGGGGCTGGATCAGCCTGATCGCGGGCGCCGCCCTGCTGGCCTTCGTCGGCTGGCGCTTCGGGATAAGCTGGCTGCTGCGCAAACTGGGCGGCCACGCCCTCACCCTGCTGGCGGCCACCTTGGTCATCTTCCTGATGCTGCAGGTCGTGCCCGGCGATCCTGCCAGCTACATGATGGGGCTGAACGCCAGCCCGGAGTCCATCGCCGCCCTGCGTCAGCAGATGGGGCTGGAGGGGTCCGGGATCGAGCGCTACCTCGCCTGGCTGGGCGACCTGCTGACCGGCCAGTTTGGGACCAGCTACACGTATCAGGTGCCAGTCGGCGGCCTGATCGCCGAACGGTTGGCGGTATCCGCGCCCCTGGCCCTGATGGCCACCGTCCTGTCGCTGGCCGTCGCCCTGCCCATCGGCGTCATGGCCGCCAGCCGTCGCGGCACGGCGGTGGACACCGGCCTGATCGGCGTCACCCAGATCGGCGTCGCCCTGCCCAACTTCTGGATCGCCATGCTGCTGATCCTGCTGTTCTCGGTGAACCTGGGCTGGTTCTCGGCGGGCGGCTTCCCCGGCTGGAGCCAGGGCTTCTGGCCCGCCTTCAAGGCCCTGATCCTGCCCGCCGTGGCCCTGGCGGCGCCGCAGGCCGCCATTCTGGCCCGCGTCCTGCGCACCGCCCTGCTGGACACGATGAACGAGGACTATGTCCGCACCGCCCGCGCCAAGGGGCTGTCGGTCAATCAGGCCCTGTGGCGGCATGCGCTGAGGAACGCCTGGATTCCCGTCCTGACCATTCTGGGGCTCCAGTTCCCCTTCCTGCTGGCAGGCGGCATCATCATCGAGAACGTCTTCTCCCTGCCCGGTCTGGGGCGACTGGTCTTCCAGGCCATCACCCAGCGCGACCTGATCGTGGTGCAGGGCGTGGTGGTGGTGCTGGTCTTCGCCGTGGTTCTGGTCAGCTTCCTGATCGACCTGGCCTATCTGTTTGCTGATCCGCGCCTGAGGGGACGCCGCGCATGACCGACGCCCCTGCTCCTCTCGCCCTGACCGCTACGTCGCGCGCGCGCTGGCCCCTGTCGCTGGTCGTCGGCGGCGTGCTGACGGCCGTCGTCGTGCTGACCGCCCTGATCGCCTTCGTCTGGACGCCCTATGACGTCGAGGCGGTGAACATCGCCGCCAAGCTGACCGCCCCCTCCGCCGCCCACCCCTTCGGCACGGATCATTTCGGCCGCGACGTCCTGTCGATGATCATGGTCGGGGCGCAGAACTCGCTGGCCGTGGCCCTGGTCGCCGTCGGCATCGGCGCCGGGATCGGCGTGCCGCTCGGCCTGACGGCGGCGGCGCGCGGCGGCTGGGTCGATGAGTTGGTCATGCGCGGCAACGACCTGATCTTCGCCTTCCCCGCCCTGCTGCTGGCGGTGATGATCACCGCCGTCTTCGGCCCCGGCGCGATCAACGCCATCATCGCTATCGGCCTGTTCAACATCCCCGTCTTCACCCGCGTCGCGCGCGGGGCGGCCATGGGTCTGTGGACCCGCGAGTACGTCCTGGCGGCGCGCACGGCGGGCAAGTCCAAGGCCCTGATCTCGATCCAGCACATCCTGCCCAATCTGATGAGCCTGCTGGTCGTGCAGGCGGCGATCCAGTTCGCCGTCGGCATCGTGGCCGAGGCCGGCCTGTCCTACGTCGGCCTCGGCGCCCAGCCGCCCATGCCCAGCTGGGGCCGGATGCTGGCCGAGGCCCAGACCATGATCGGCTTCGCGCCCTGGCTGGCCGTCATGCCCGGCCTGGCCATCTTCGTGACCGTGTTGGGGCTCAGCCTGACCGGCGACGGCCTGCGCGACCTGTTCGACCCGCGCGTGCGGCGGGAGCGTTGATCATGACCGTCCTCGACATCCGCGACCTCAGCCTGTCGATCGGCTCGACCCCGATCCTGAAGACCGTCAGCCTGTCAGTCGCCCCAGGCGAAATCCTCGGCCTGGTCGGCGAAAGCGGCTCGGGCAAGTCCATGACCTCGCTGGCTGTGCTAGGCCTGACGCCGCCGCGCGCCGCCATGACCGGCGAGATTCATCTGAACGGCCAACTGATCTCGGGCGCATCCGACGCCGCCCTGCAGAAGGTGCGCGGCCGCGACGTGGGCATCATCTTCCAGGAGCCGATGACGGCCCTGAACCCCGTCATGACCATCGGCGATCAGGTCGCCGAGACGGTGCGTCTGCACAAGGGCGTGTCGCGCAAGGCGGCCCTCGCCGTCGCCCGCGCCGTGCTGGACCGCGTCGGACTGCCCGCCGAGCGCTTCCCGCTGACACGCTTTCCGCACGAGCTGTCCGGCGGTCAGAGGCAGCGCGTGGCCATCGCCATCGCCATCGCCCTGACGCCCAAGCTGCTGATCGCGGACGAGGCGACGACGGCGCTGGACGTCACGACCCAGGCCCAGGTGCTGGACCTGCTGAAGCGGCTGGTGCGCGAGGACGGCATGGGCCTGATCCTCATCACCCACGACCTCGCCGTGGTGGCCGAGACCGCCGACCGCGTGGCGGTGATGAAGGACGGCGAACTGGTCGAAGAGGGCGATACGCGTCGCATCTTCACCGGCATGACCCACCCCTATTCACAGCGGCTTCTGGCTAACGCCACCCACGCCCCGACACGCAAGGCCGCCGTCCAGCACGCCGCCCCGCCGGTGCTGCAGGTCGAGGGACTGGTGCGCGAATACGCCGGCGCGCGGCGTCTGTTCGGCAAGGCGAACGCCTTCCGCGCCGTGGACGACGTCAGCCTGACCATCCAGCCGGGCGAGAGCGTCGGTCTGGTCGGCGAGAGCGGCTGCGGCAAGTCCACCCTGCTGCGCGCCGTTCTGGCGCTGGAGACGCCCCAGGCCGGGCGGGTTCTGGTCCGGGGGCGCGACATCACTTCGGCCGGGGGCGCGGCGCTCAAAGCGATCCGCCGCGACATTCAGGTGGTGTTCCAGGACCCCTACGGCAGCTTCGATCCGCGCTGGACCGTGGCGCGGCTGGTGGCCGAGAACTTCCACCTGCTCGACCAGACGCCCTCGCCGGCCGAGGCGCGCCATCGCGTCGATCAGATGCTGGAGCAGGTCGGCCTGCCCGCCTCGGCCGGCGACAAGTATCCGCATGAGTTCTCCGGCGGTCAGCGTCAGCGCATCGCCATCGCCCGCGCCCTGATCACCGATCCGGCGGTCATCGCCCTGGACGAGGCGGTCTCGGCGCTGGACGTGTCGATCCGGGCGCAGATTCTGGACCTGCTGGCCGACCTGTCCAGCCGCCTGGGCCTGTCCTATCTGTTCGTGACCCACGACCTGACCGTGGTGCGCGCCGTGACCGACCGGCTGCTGGTCATGCAGGCCGGACGCATTGTCGAAGAGGGCGAAACGGCCGCCGTCTTCGCCGCCCCTTCGCACCCCTATACGCAGAAACTTCTGGCGGCGACGCCGGATCTGGCCCGAAATATCGGCGCGCTCGACGCCGCGCATAAGGAGACCGTTCGATGAACCGCAGAACCTTGCTCGGCTCGGCCCTGATCGGCGGCGCCGCAACCGCCGCCGGCGCGGCCGCCGCCGCCCCCAACACCGAGCAAGCCGCTGCCCCGCGCGCCTCGGGCCGCACCGGTCCGCTGAACCTCATCACCGATGTCGAGGGCATCAAGATCGGTCAGGCCCATGACGCGGGCGTCCGCACCGGCGTCACCGTCATCCTGGCCGAGAAACCCGCCGTGGCCGCCGTGGACGTGCGCGGCGGCGGCCCCGCCGGGCGCGAGACCGACGTGCTGAAGCCCGAAAACCTGGTGCAGGAGGTGGACGCCATCGTCCTGTCGGGCGGTTCGGTTTACGGCTTGGCCTCCGGCGACGGCATCGCCGCCTGGATGGGGATGCGCGGGCGCGGCTACGGCATGGGGGGCGCGCCCGGCGTGCCGCCCTCGCCCATCGTCCCGACCGCCTGCCTCTACGACCTGGCCAACGGCGGGAACAAGAAGTGGGAGATGGACCCGCCCTATCGCCGCCTCGCCGTTCAGGCGCTGGAGGCGGCGGGCGACCGCTTCGACCTCGGCACCGCCGGGGCGGGCTACGGCGCCGAGGCTGGCGCGCTGAAGGGCGGCATCGGTTCGGCATCGGCCCTGATGGCCAACGGCTGGACCGTCGGCGCCATCGTCGCGGTCAACAGCGTCGGCGCCGTGGTGGCCCCGGGCGGCAAGACCTTCTGGGCCTCGCCGTTCGAGATCGGCGACGAGTTCGGCGGTCTGGGATCGGCCGGTCTGGCCGCTTCGGCCGAGGACTGGGGTCTGTCGAAAGGCCGCGCTCGCCCGCGCGAGAACACCACCATCGCCTGCATCGCCACCGACGTGGCCCTGACCCGCGTCGAGTGCCAACGCCTCGCCATCATGGCCCAGGACGGCATGGCCCGCGCCATCCGCCCCAGCCACGCGCCCTTCGACGGCGACACCCTGTTCTGCCTGTCGACCGGCAAGAAACAGATCGCCGACCCGGCCATGCGTCAGATCGCGGTGGCCCAGCTGGGCAATGTCGCCGCCGACGTCCTGGCCCGCGCCATCGCGCGCGGCGTCTATCACGCCACCAACTACGAGGGTCAGCGTGGCCAGACCTGGCGGGAGCTGTAGGCCCCCGCCAAGCGGCTGAGGCCTACAGCCAGTCGTCGCTGCCGATCGGGGCGCCGGGGGGAATGGGCTGGGCCGCCCGTTCGCCTTCGGTCAGGGCCTTCAGGTTCTCGACCGGGCCGGTCAGCAGATCGCCCAGATAGAGGCACTGCGCCGCCTCCAGCCGGTCGCCGCGGCAGCGTTTCAGCTGTTCGCCAAAGCGCCGCGCATGATCGCGCACCGCGCCTTGGGCCGTGGACGACAGGTCCTTGCCCTGAATCAGCGTCGCCAGATTGACGACATAGCGCGCGCGCACGGCGCGACGCAACTCCATCTGACGCGGGCTCAGCGCCTGGCCGTTTCCGACCGCGACGGCGATCCGGTCCAGCGTCTCGGGCAGGCCCAGCTGGCCCGCGTCGCGACGCTGCTGCTCGACCAGTCGGTTCAGGCGCGCGGGGGCCAGGACGGATTCGAACACGACTTCCGACGCGGTCGCCGCCGCCGAGGACGGGTCGAACACGGCGTCGGTCTTGCCGGTGAACAGTTCGATCTCGGTCTGGCGGTCGCCTTCACCCGACTGGACCGAGGACAGCAGGTCGATCAGCGGATCGCGCAGGTCCAGGACCTCGGGCGACAGCCCCTGCATCAGGGCCTCCAGCGCGGCGCGTTGGCGCTCGGCAGGGACGACCCTGGCCGTCTCGGTCCCGTCGCCCTTGACCGCATAGGCATAGTCCACGCCCGCGATCAGCCGCGCCACCGCCGTCGTCTGATAGCGGTGATAGAGGTAGATGGGCACGATCACCCGCTGCAGGTCCGCCGCCGCCGCGCCGTCGGGGATGTTGTCCAGACCGAAGCGATCCAGCGCGATCTTGCGCACCGCCATGACGTTGGCGAACTCGGCGACCGGATCGGTCCCGTTATCCCACATGGCGGCATAGGGCTGGGCGCTGCCCAGCGGCCGGGTGTCGGAGTCCGAGACGAAGCGATAGCCCCGCGTTTGCGCGTCCGCGACCAGGGCCGCGCGCCGCGCCGCCTCGTCCTGACCCGGCTTGGCCGCGCCATACAGCCAGTCGATGACGAAGTCGTCCCAGGCGCCGACGCCGGTCGTATAGGCCTTGCTGAAGTCCAGTTCGCCGCCGTTCGCCTGCACCCAGGGGGCCGGATAATCCATAACCGAGGCCCGGTCAGCGAAAGTGCTGGCCGCGAAATTGTGTGAAATGCCGAGCGCATGGCCGATCTCGTGCGCCGCCAGATGGCGCAGGCGCTGATAGGCGAGACGGTCGGGATCGTCCTGACCGCCCGTGCCGCTCCGGGCGACGCCGACCAGACCCTCAAAGATCATCTTGTCCTGACGGTCGCGCAGCGAGCCTAGCTGCACCACGCCGCGCACGATCTCGCCGGTGCGCGGATCGTCCACGCTGGTGCCGGTGGACCAGCCGCGCGACTCGCGGTGGACCCAGGACACGATGCTGTAGCGGGCGTCCATCGGATGCGCCCCCTCGGGCAGCAACTCGACCCGGAAGGCGTCGATATAGCCAGCATCATCAAAGGCTTTCGCCCACCAGCTGCCACCCTCGATGAGGGCCTGCTGGATGGCTGGCGGGGCGGCGCGGTCGACATAGAAGACGATGGGCTTCCTGACCGGCGAGCGCGCGGCGCTCGGATCGATCTTCTCCAGCCGGAAGCGACGCGCCAGACGGCTGACCACCGGCTGATCCAGAGCGGCCGCGAAATCCGTCACCAAAACCTGAGCCGAGGTGCCGGCGCGCGGATCGTGCGGCGCGGCGACAAAGCCATCGTCCGGCAGGCGGATGAAGGAGTGGCGCACCGCCAGCGTCACCGAGCGGGAGTCGGGCGCGAGGCGCGACAGATCCCGCCCCGGCTCGTCGCTGGTGAAGGTCTGGACCGTCTGAAGCTCGACGTTGTCGGGGAAGACCAGGGTCTGATCCAGGTCGGCGTAGCCCAGGGTCGGGGCCAGCTTGAATGTCCCCTGCCCCCCGCGCTTCAGCCGCCCGGCGGCGTTCAGGGCGTCGCGTTCCAGAAAGCCGGTCAGGTCCACGGTGACCGAGCCGTCGGCGCCGGTCTCGGCGACGTCGCCGGCCCAGACGATGGAGGGCGAGAAGGAGGCCGTCACCGCATTCTGCTGATCGGCGCCGGCGCCCACGGCGCTGAACCGGGTGTTCTCGAAGCGGGCCAGAACGCGATTGCCGACCTTCTGGAAGGCGACAATCTGGGTCTGGCCCAGACCCGAGCGATCCAGCCCGACGCCGTCCATCCCCAGACCCGCCGAAATGCCCGGCTGATAGAGGTAGCGGCCCAGCACGCCGTCGGCGCCCGGCGCCGGCAGGCGGACCAGAACCTTGCCCTTCTCACGGTCCAGATGGACCCCGAACAACCCGTCCTGGAAGGCCGCAGCCGCCGCCGGTCTTGCGGGCGCGACCTGCGCGCTCGCCGTCCCCGCCGCAGCCATGATCAGGCCAGCGGCCCCCGCCAGCAGAATCTTACGCATATCGCCCCCTCCCAGAGATCTATTGGACGCCGAGCGCCAAGGCGTCGGGCCGACGCGTGTCGGCCGCGCCCAGGAATCGGTCGCCCTCGATCATGATGGACTGGGTGCTGCCCATTGTCATAGACGGGCGGACCGTGTGGCCGCGCGCCTGCAACAGGCGTTCGACGTCAGGCGAGAAGCCGCCTTCCAATTCCAGCGGGCTGTCGCCGCCGCCCTGGTTCAGGCGCGGACGCATGGCCGCCTCGGCGATGTTCAGCTGGTGGTCGATGACGTTGGAGATCAACTGGACCATGGTGGCGATGATGTAGCCGCCGCCCGGCGTGCCGGTAACCAGCCAGGGCTTGTCGTCGTCAAAGACGATCATCGGGGTAATGGTCGAGCCCAGACGCTTGCCCGGCGCAGGCGAGTTCGGCTCGCCCCGCGTACCCCACGAGAAGTTGTCCAGCGAGTTGTTCAGCAGGATGCCCGTCCCCACCGGGGCGACGTGAGCGCCGTAGGAATTGGACAGGGTGTAGGTGTTCGACACCGCATTGCCGTGGGCGTCGGCCACCGAATAGTGGGTCGTGTCCTGGCTCTCGTACGGATAGGGATTGCCCTCGGGGATGTCGGCGGCGGCCAGCGAGCGATCCATAGAGATCAGCTTGACCCGCTCGGCGGCGAATTCCTTGCTGGCCAGCCCTTGCGCGGGCGTCGTCCACTGCGGCGCGCCGCCGATCAGGCGACGGTCGGATGAGACGATCTTCATCGCTTCGGAAATCAGGTGCAGGCTGTCGACGCTACCCCAGCGCAGGTCACGCATGGGGAAGTGCTCCAGCAGGTTCAGCCCCTCGGCCACGCTTACGCCCGAGGCGGTCGGCGGCATGTAGGCGATGCGGTGATCGCGATAGGTGGACCAGATCGGCGCCGTCACATCGGCGCGGTAATCGGCCAGATCCTGTTCGTCCATGATGCCGCCGCGCGCCTGCACGCCCTCGACGATCTTCTGGGCCAACTCGCCGCGATAGAAGGCATCGGCCCCGCCCTGCTGCACCTGACGCAGGCTCCAGGCCAACTGCGGCTGCTTGAACAGCTCACCCGCCCGATAGGGCGTGCCGTCGGCCTTCAGATAGGCCTCGCGCGCGCCGGGGTCGGTAGCCAGAACCGTGGCGCGGCCGGCGGTGGCGTCCGCCTCGCCGTCCGAAAGGATGACGCCGTCCTCGGCCAGCTTGACCGAGGGCGCTACGACCTGGGCCCAGGTCAGGGCGCCGAAACGCTTGTGCGCCTCCCACATGCCCGCGACCGTGCCCGGCACCGAGACGTTGCGGAAGCTGGACGGCGCGCGGCGGTCGAACTTGCCGCTGTCGTCCAGCAGGAAGTCCGGCGTCGTGGCGCGCGGCGCCGTGCCATAATAGTTGATGGCGATGTCCTGGGCCGGGCGATCCGCCGTCGCGGCCATGTGGACGATCATGTAGCCGCCGCCGCCGATGTTGCCCGCGCGCGGCAGGGTCACCGCCTCGGCGAAGGCCACGGCGACCGCGGCGTCCACGGCGTTGCCGCCCTGCTTCAGGATGTCGACGCCGACCTGAGTCGCCAGGGCGCTCTGGCTCACCACCATGCCGCCGCGTCCGACCGTCGGACTGTGGATCTGGCCGTAGTTAACGATGTCGCCGCCGCTGCCGACCGCGGGCCGGGTCTGAACCGGCGCCTGCTGCGCCATCGCGGGCGCAGCCGCCAGCACGGCCGCCGCCGCGACAGCCAGAATCTTCAGATGAGAACGCATAGCCACCCCGTCACAATTCGCGCGCCATCGCCGCCCCAGAAGCGGAAGACCTGACTTCAGTCCGAGTGAGCGCGCCTGAAACGGAGCGATAGCATTGCTAAAATAGCGAACTCAAGCACGATTTGGAGTGATTACTTTGCTCATTATTCTGGATAACGGCAATATTTAACCCCAAACAGTTGACGTCGTGATTATGTCCGTTTCTAGTCCTTATTGAGGACAACCCTCCGGATCAGACGCATTCACCGTTAATCGCGCGCACCGGACGGACCCCTCACACACGATTCCGGCCGCCGCCGGACGAGCTTCGGAGGGGTACCGGGTTCGATGACCAAAAACGGGGATAGTATGACCATGCGTGCAGCCTTCGCTCGTCGAAGCTTGAAGACGGCCATGTTGGCCACCACGGCTCTGCTCGGGGCCGCCACCGGCGCCGTCGCCCAGGACGCCCCCGAGCAGGAGGCCACCCAGGTCGACGAGATCGTCGTCGTCGGCTCGCAAATCCGCGGCGCCAAGGTGACCGCTGCCCTGCCCGTGACCGTGGTCGGCGAAGAACAGATCCTGGCCACGGCCGCGACCTCGGGCGACGACCTGATGCGCTCCATCCCCCAGATGGGCGACGTCACCTTCAACTCGTCCTATCTGCCGGGCAGCTCCAACTCGGCGCGCGGCGACACCGGCTCGGTCAACCTGCGCAGCCTCGGCATCGGCAACACCCTGGTGCTGCTGAACGGCCGTCGCGTGGTCGGCCACCCGACCAGCCAGGCGAACGAGCATCTGGTTCCCGTCCTGACCTACAACACCAACGCCATCCCCGTGTCGGGTCTGAAGCGTCTGGAAGTCCTGCGCGACGGCGCCGCCGCCATCTACGGCGCCGACGCCGTGGCGGGGGTGATCAATACGGTCCTGCGCGACGACATGACGGACTGGACCGTCTCGGCGCAATACGGCCTCGTGGAAGGCACAGACATGTGGGAGACTAACTTCTCCCTGTTCGGCGGCCAGGACATCGCTGACGGCCGGGGCAACATCTCGGTCTTCTTCAACTACGACCACCGCGACGAACTCTCTTCGCTGGATCAGTCCTTCACGTCTTCGGAAGACCGCCGCCCCCTGTTCGCCGACACGGGCTTCTCGGGCTCTTCCCTGAACAGTCTGTCGTCGCTGACGCCCTGGGGCCAGTTCACCCTGCCCGTCGCCGCCACTTTCGGCGGTCAGAGCTTCACCACCTTCACCATTCAGCCTGACAACCTCGCGGGATGCGCCGCCTCGCTCGGCGGAGGCCTGTGCCTGAAGAAGACGACGACCGTCGATGCGTCACTGCAGGGCGACACGGCAAAGGAAGATCTGACCGTGATCCCGGAGGTTGATCGCTTCAACCTGTTCCTGACCGGCCGTTATCAGATCAACGACTCGATCGAAGCCTTCGGCGAAATCGGCGGCTATCACGCCAAATCTCATGCGCGCCAGGCGCCGATCAACACGGCCTCGGTCGTGATGACCATCCCTGGAAGCAACTATTACAACCCGTTCGACCAGGACGTCCGCCTGACCGGCTACCGATTCAATGAAATGGGCCCGATCAACGTCGAGGTCACGAACCAGCAGTACCGCGTCCTGGGCGGCCTGCGCGGCGACTGGCGCGGCTGGAACTGGGAATCGGCCCTTCTGTGGTCGGAAGCCTCGGCCGAGGACGTGTCGGACAACATCTCGGTTACGAAGCTGGCCGAATGGGCGGCCAAGTCGACGCCCGACGCCTTCAACTTCTTCAATGGCGGCGATCCGGCCAACCCGCGCTTCGGCGACTCCACGCCGTCGAACCAGGCCGCGATCGACGCCGTCCGCGTGGACATGGTCCGCAAGACCAAGACCGAACTGGGTCTGTGGGACTTCAAGATCTCTCGTCCTGACCTCTTCACCCTGCCCGCAGGTCCGGTCGGCATGGCCGCCGGGATTGAGGCGCGCACCGAAACCCAACTGGATGACCGCGACAGCCGGATCGACAGCACCATCCGTTACACCAATGCGTCGGGCGTGAAGTCCAGCGACCTGATCAACTCGTCGGAAAACCCCGACACCTACGGCGAACGCGACGTCTACTCGGCCTATCTCGAGTTCGCTGCGCCGCTGGTCTCGCCGGAAATGGGCGTGCCGCTGGTTCACAATCTGGAAGTCCAGCTGGCTGGCCGCTTCGAGCACTATTCGGACTTCGGCGACGTGGCCAAGCCCAAGGTCGCGGCGGCATGGGACATCGTTGACGGCTTCCGCCTTCGCGGTTCGTGGGCGCAAGGCTTCCGCGCCCCCAACCTGGAGCAGATCAACGCCACGGTGATCACCCGCTCGAACAACTCGAACGACTACATCTACTGTGAAGCACTGATCCGTCGCGGCGCCGCCTCGACGGGCATGAGCGACATGAAACAGTGCGGTCAGACCTACGCCCCGACGAACAGCCTGCCGGACTTCGCCAACATCAGCACCAGCCACGTCCGCAAGTCCACGCCGGAACGGCGCTCTGGCAACCCGAACCTCCAGCCGGAAGAATCGGAAACCCTGTCGTTCGGCGTCGTCATCCAGCCGCGCTTCATCCCGGAGCAGTTCGGCAACTTCACCTTCACCGCTGACTGGTGGCAGGTTGAACAGACGGGCATGGTGGGCCTGTTCCGCGGCCAGAACGCCCTGATCCTCGACTATCTTCTGCGCAAGCAGGGCAGCTTCAATCCCAACGTCGTCCGCGCCGCGGCCACGGCTGCTGACAACGCCATCTTCGCTGGCACAGGTCTGACAGCGGCCGGCGAGGTCCTCTACGTCACCGACGCCTACACCAACCAGCAACCGCAGACGGTCGAGGGCCTCGATCTGGGCGCCATGTGGAGCCTGCGCGGCACCCGCTATGGCGACTTCAGCCTGAACCTGAACGTCTCGCACTTCCTCAAGTACTACCTCGAGCTGGCCCCCGGCGCTCAGGCCCTGGTCGATGCGAAGGAAGCCGGCGACATCGATCCGTCGATCTCGCTGGGCGGCAATATGGGCGACATGATCCGCGACATGGGCCGTCCCGAATGGAAATGGTCGCTCTCGGGCACCTGGCGCTACGAGAACGTCACCGTCGGCGCCTTCACCCAGTATATCTCGTCCCTCTATGACGACAGCCTGACCAACTCGGCGGGCGACTACTGGACGGTTGACGCCACCATCACCGCCAACCTGTACGGCGAGTATCAGTTCGACGAAGGTCGACTGGCCGGAACGGCAGTCCGCCTCGGGGTGCGCAACCTCACCGACGAGCAACCGCCGCTCGCCGGCTCCGGCTATGTCGGCACCGTGTATCAGCCCTACGGCCGTTACTGGTATGCCAGCTTCCGCAAGACCTTCTGATCCGGTCTTGATCCTTTCGGGCGGAAGGCGAGCCATCGCCTTCCGCCCTTCTGCTATTCGTCGTCTGTTGTTGTGGAGTTCCCGATGAAACCCGTTTCGATGCGCGCCCTGGCGCTCGCCGCCGCCTTGACCGGCCTCAGCGTTCCGGCGCTCGCCGCCGAACTGTCACCTCAGGCCCAGGCCCAGATCACCTCCACGGTCGAGCGCAACCAGCCGGCGCTGGATCACGCCGCACTCGAAATCTGGAAGTTCGCGGAACTGGGCTATCAGGAGACGCAAAGCTCCGCCCTGCTCCAGGGCCAACTGACCGAAGCGGGCTTCAACGTCACGCCCGGCATCGCCAATGAGCCGACCGCCTTCCTGGCCAGCTTCAAGAACGGCGACGGCCCGGTTATTGCTGTGCTGGCCGAATACGACGCCCTGCCCGGCCTGTCGCAGACGATGAACCCTGTGCAGGAATCGGCGGGCGGCCACGCCGGTCACGGTTGCGGCCACAACCTGTTCGGCGCGGCGTCCGTCCACGCCGCCATCGCGGTCAAGGACTGGATGGTCGCCAACAACATCAAAGGCGAGTTGCGCGTCTATGGCACACCCGCCGAAGAAGGCGGCTCAGGCAAGGTCTATATGGTCCGCGACGGCCTGTTCAACGACGTCGACGTCGCCGTCCATTGGCATCCCGGCAACGTCAACAGCGCCCGCCAAGGCGACACCATGTCCAACGTCTCGGGCAAGTTCCGCTTCTACGGCGTCTCGTCCCATGCGGCCGCAGCGCCGGATCGCGGCCGCTCGGCTCTGGACGGGGTCGAGGCCATGAACGCCATGGTCAACCTGATGCGCGAGCACATTCCCGACCGCACCCGCATCCACTACGCCATCACCGACGGGGCCAAGGCGCCCAACGTCGTCCCGGCCTTCGCCGAAAGCTACTACTACGTCCGCCACAACGACCCGGCCATCGTCCGCGACGTGCTGGAGCGCGTGAAGAAGGCCGCCGAAGGCGCGGCCCTGGGCACCGGCACCCGGGTCGAGTTCGAGGCCATCGGCGGCGTCTATTCCATGCTGCCGAACGAAGCCCTGATGAACGTCATGGACCGCAACCTGCGCAGCGTCGGCGGCATCACCTGGACGCCTGAGGAAATCGCCCTGGCCACCGAGATCCAGAAGACCCTGCCCTCCAAGCCGGACCTCGCCAGCGTCGGCCAGATCGAAGACGCCGTGATCGGCGGCGATTTCGGCGGCTCGACCGACGTCTCGGACGTCAGCTGGGTCGCGCCGACCGTCGGCCTGTCCACCGCCACCTTCGTGCCAGGCTCGGCCGGTCACAGTTGGCAGAACGTGGTGGCCGCCGGCTCGACCATCGGTCTGAAGGGCGCCCATCTGGCGGCCAAGACCCTGGCCCTGACCACCGCCGAACTGTTCCAGAGCCCCGAAACCATCACCGCCGCCAAGGCCGAGTTCGACCGTCGTCGTGGACCGGACTTCCAGTACCAGGCCCTGCTGGGCGACCGCGCCCCGGCGCTCAACTACCGCGACTAGGGCGTCTTGCCGCGCCCGGCCCGGCCGTCTTTCGACGGTCGGGCGACCGGCGGCTGTTCGGCCTCGATCTCCTCAGCGCGAAGAGCGGGCTTGCCGGTGATCGCCCGGGCAGGATGGCCCGCATGGATGGCCAGGGCTCGCTGCTCCACCTCATCCAGAATGGCGGCCAACTGCTTGTCGGTCAGATGCTCGATGCCGATGAAGCGGGCGTCGGCCTTCCTGACCGCATAGATCAGCTCGTCCATCTTGGCGTGCATGGCCGCCGCGTCGCGGTTCTGGGTGTTCTGGATCAGGAAGACCATCAGGAAGGTGATGATGGTCGTGCCGGTGTTGATCACCAGCTGCCAGCTCTCGCTGAACCTGAACAGCGGCCCCGTCACAGCCCAGACCCCGACCAGCAGCAGGCACAGGATGAAGGTCCACGGTCTGCCCGCGACCTTGGCCGTTGCATTGGCGAAATGATTGAACAGCTTTTCCATTCCGGCGGAACGGCGGCGATTGCCGCTTGTTCCGCCGGGACAGGACTGGATCAGTCAGCCTTTTCGGGCGCCCGCGTGCCGATGGTGCGGTCCAGGAAGTCGAGGTAGGTGCGCCACAGGTGCAACTGACGCTCGTTGCCGCGCACGCCGTGACGCTGGCCGGGATAGAGCATGGTCTCGAAGGGAATGCTCTTGGCCTGAAGACCGTCCAGCACCCGCGTCGTGTTCTCGAAGATGACGTTGTCGTCGGCCATGCCGTGCAGCAGCAGCAGACGCCCGGTCAGGTTGTCGAGCCGGCCCAGCGCGTCCGAGGCGGCGTAACCCTCGACGTTCGCCTGCGGCGTCGACATGTAACGCTCGGTATAGGCGGTGTCGTAGAGACTCCACTCGGTCGGCGGGGCGCCGGCCAGGGCCGAGGCCAGACCCATCTTCGGCTCGGTCAGGGCCATCAGGCTCATGAAGCCGCCATAGGACCAGCCCATCATGGCGATGCGGCTGTCGTCGACATAGGGCAGCGACCGCAGATAG
>Ga0247827_10000568_pt1 | contig 16621 bp, 13 predicted proteins | sample 12C_Control_Day2_FD_194414 | JGI IMG/M metagenome (GOLD analysis project Ga0247827, IMG submission 194414) | Soil microbial communities from agricultural site in Penn Yan, New York, United States - 12C_Control_Day2 | ecosystem: Environmental > Terrestrial > Soil > Agricultural land | place... | reverse complement strand
TCTCTGGGTCGACCAGCAGCACCGGCGTACACAGGTCCACCCCCCACAAGGCACCCCCGTCGGCGCGACAGACCGCCTGCGCCTCGGCGAACACCTCCGTCGGCGTCTGCGCCTGAACTGACTGGGCGAGGCAGGTCGTGAAACCGGCAAGCACGAGCATACGCATGGGCAAACTCCTCCTGCGCACATAACCGCTGCTTATTGTGACGCTTGTGCGGCTGGATTTGGTCGAAAAGGTCCTGCGGCCCCGCGCCTGCACCATTCGCTGAGGATATTCCTCTCACTAGTAACTGCCGCAAAGCTAGCCGATGTCCGCTTCCCACCCATTGCGGACATTGACGTGTTGGCAGAAGATCGGCTCATGAAACTTGGGTTCACCTGTCCGGTCTGTGGATTCCGTGATGCGAAGCTGCCGCCTTTTGAGGACGGGCAGAAAAGTTGGTATCAGGAAATCTGCCCCTCTTTTGGGACCCAGTTCGGCTGCGATGATGCCGCCTCCAGCCATCACGCATTGCGACGCCGTTGGATTGAAGACGGAGCGAAATGGTGGGCATCCCATCCCGCTCCTATTGGTTTTGACGGTCTTCAACAGTTACGAGCGGCTAATCTTCAAACTCAATAGGCATGTCCGCTAACCACCCTTGGGCGACGTTTGTCTGGCCCGTTTCCGAACCCGGCATGACGTCGCTGTCCGATCAGCTCCAACAGCTCCAAGGCATCGCCTGCTTCAACGCCCAGGCAGCGCGCCCTGCTCTCGAGCTTTCGGTGACCGCAAAGAACCTTGGATGCGCGAAGGCCGCCGGTCTCGTCGCAGGTTATGCGTTTTGTGTCTGTTGATGCCCGACCATAAGTCACTGGCGATCAATATTGCGAAGGGGAAGACCATGCGCGCGATCAGCAGATGGCGTTTGGCCATGCTTGTGCTGGCGCTTGGCGCGCCAACACTGGCCAAGGCTCAGGATCAGGAATGCGGGGACATCAACGCGATCGTACGCCAAGCCTACCCCGACGCCGTCGCGCAGGGCGAGCGAAGCGTTCGAGCAGGAAACCGAACGCTTACGCTTCCCTCCCCGTCATCCATCGACCCTCACGCCATTGTTTGCCGGCGCTGGCGCGGCCAACCAGGGCTGGTGCTGGTGGCCGTGCCGCTCATCGCCCAAATGAGAATAGACTCGACTTTGGGCGATCTCGATGTGCTCGTTGTCGATGAGGCCACCGGCAAGACGCGGCATCGGCTCCGCATCCCCCACGCCATGGATGATGACGCTGTCAAAATCTCGGGCATCTCGTTCGACACCGCAGCCTATCGGCTCGCGCCGGATCGCCTGGCGTTCGGCGTGAGACGCGAATGGGCCGGCAGTTCACGCCCCAACCCGTTCATGGAAACCACACTGTCCCTTTACGAGCCGCTAGGCGCAGCCCTCTCACCGGTTCTGGACGATCTGATCGTCCATCGCAGTCAAGGCGAATGGGATCTGTCCTGCGCCGGCGAAACCATCATGACCGAGCGAATCCTTCGGATGATCCCGGGCCGACGCGGGCAAGATATTTCAATCCTGGAACGCATCACACACAGCAATTCCAAGGCGGCCAGGAGCGGTGAGTGCCGCACGATCGACGAAGCGCTCGCCCCCCGCACGATCCGCCTTTCATTCGACGGCGAGCGATACGACGTTCCTAGCCCGATCCAGCGACGCTGACCATTGGACTGTAGAGCGCCAGGATCGGCGAACCATAGATGTCGCTGGCGCGCCAGGAGCGGTCATTGCCGCCCCGTCGCAAAGGCGACATTCCAGCCCTCGGCGGATGTCGCCTTTCCGGCGCCATCGAGCGTCGCGTGACCCACCATCTCACCAGTTTATGCGGAGGCCCAACGCCGCTTCGGTGGCCGTCTGGTGGCTTTGGTCGCCGTCGACCGTCCAGCGGTGGCTGGCCTGACCGTAGATGCTCACGTTCGTGCTCACACGTGCAGTGAAACCTCCCCCGACTTCCAGCGCCGTGTCGCCAAACCGGTTCTCGATGGCGGAAGATCGCCCCAAGAGCACGCTGTCCTTGCCGGAGAAGGCGTGCCAGAGATTGATCCGCCCGTAGGGCTGCCAAAGCGTCCCGTGGGCGTCGCGTCTGGTGTATTGCAGACGCGCCCCGAGCCGCCCGGTCCAGGCCGCTCCCTCATCCCAATCCACGCTCGAATACTGGTCCTGCGTCCCGTCCGCCCGCACGTCCTGGTAGACGATATGCGCCTGCGGCTCGATCAGCCAACTCTCTTGGAGGTTGATAGGATAGCCGGTCTCGAGCGACGCCGTGTATCCGGTCGTCTCGGTCGAGATGCCGGGGCCATAGAGGGACTTCCCCTCAATATCGTACCAGCTCTGCTGCAAGACCGTATCGACATACCAGCCGGTCGGGCCGAAATGCGTCCAATAGGCCCCGACCGATGCACCATCCGTCAGCAGGCGACCCACCGCCAGGTCCCGTGTCCCGCGCGCAAGGGCGCGGATCGACGCGTCGTAGTCGGTATAGGCGACATACAGGCCGGCATGGTCTCGGCGGCCGCTGTCCGTCGTCCGCCGGAAGATGTCAAAGCCCGTCTGGAATCCGACCAGATCACCCTCGGCGCGCGCATCGGCTGTTCCGCCCCATCGGGTGTCCAGCTGCGCCCCGAACAGTCGCCCCCAGGTGCCGTTCACATAGGCCCGCGGTTCCACCAGGCCACGCAGGTTTTCCTCGTCGCCGACCCGCTCATGCAGCGTCCCCAGTGTTGAAAGGGCCATCTGTCGCGCGATCGCAGGAGGCCTCGGCCTCGACCCGTTCCGGTTGCGTTCGGGCCTGTGGGCGCATCTCCCGCCCAATGACCGAGAGACTGGCCTGAAAGCCCTCCTTGTCGTCGTGCGACAGGGGATCTCAGACCTCGAAGGCTACAGGTCAGACCTGGATCGCGTGGAGCAAAGGCGCGTGGATCTGGCGATCTCACTTCAGATAGCCCGAGCCCTATGGCTCGAAGAAGAACTAGGGCAGCGTCTCACGGACTGAGGAGTCCCTGCCCCCACGGTGAGAGAGCAAGGCGCCTTCCTCCGGCTCCGGGCACATCGCTTCAGTCGGCGAAGCCCAATCCTGATTCACGACTTGAAGCGCAACACGCCAAGCCTTGTCACGTCGCTGGCCGATCTCATCAACAAGCGGGGGAACTTCGCACTGCGCCGGCACGCCACGATGACCAGGAACGCCGGGCCAGTTGAAACGGAACTGCAGCAAAGGCACATGCAGGCGAACGCCGCTGTGAGGAAGCGTCAGCACCCAGCTATAGCCGCTCGTATTGCCTTCATGAGCCCCCCCGACCTCTTCGCCGACGAAGACGCCGCGGTCGACATGATGAAGCATGGACGCCAGTTCAGCGCCGCCGGAAAAGGTATAGCCTCCCGCGAGGATCACCAGGCGCCCATGAAAGACGGGATTCGACGGCTGCCAGTGGCTCATCAGTCCCTCTGGCGGGAGGTTCAGTCGCCGCAATCGTCCGTCAGGAAGCGTCTCCTGGAGGAACAGTTCGTCCGCATCAAAAACCAGATGCGAGAAGACTTCTCCCGAATGGCTCGTGACAATCACCTCGCGGCTGCGCGCTTCAACGGCGGCGTACTTGTGCAACGGAGCCTCAACGAGAAACGAGTAGAGGATGCTTTCGTTGGGCTCTGAGCCTCCGCCGTTCTCTCGGAGGTCCAGGATCAACCGCGTGGCGCGCTTCCGATGAAGCTCTTCGAACAGGATCTGCATCTCCCCTCGAAAGGTCTTTCCGGCCTCGCGATAGGCCCGGTTCGAAAAGGAAGGCACATTGAGGTAGGCCAGTCCCGGCTCGATCCAATCAAGGCTCGCGACCTGATTCACGACAGTCGCGGGCCTCTTCCGATTGGAGAAAGGGGTCGCCGCCACCGCCCGTTCCGTGACGACCCCATCCTTCTCATATCTCAGCCGGAATACCTGCTCCGCGCCTCGCAGCCGGTTTCTTAGGATCGCATAGCGCCCTCCACCGCCGTCCCGCATAGGTCCGGTGCTGATATTCCCGTCGTGCGGGACCATCGCCATCAACTCTTTCAGCAGGATATCGTAGCCCTCGCCATTGATCTCCAGAAGCCGGCTGCCGACCGGTATGTCCGCCGCCTCCCCGTAGGCGCCGCTGATGAAGACGCCTGTTGTGTTCCAGTGCAGGTCCAGCGGCAGACCGACGCCCGCTTCCATCTGCTCAATCATGACGGCCCGAGGAAGCCCGACGGATAGATGCCCTTCGCCGATCCGCGCCATCAAGGGGGTCAGTACAGCATAGACACCCATCGCATCCTCGACATCGTCAGTCTGGGCGAGCGCCGCCGCCTTGGCTGATGTCCACGTCTGCGATGACTGATGCCAATAGATATCCGGCATGGCCGCCTCGACCGCGTCGATCGCCAGTTGCAAATCCTCGTGGACCTGAAGCGACGACAAGCGCTTCGGTGTGACCTCTTCTCCGGTGGCCGCCTGTGGGACACTGAGAAGGCTCACGACGACGGCGGACAAGCGGAGCATTGGCGACATGAGATCAATTCGTTAGAAGCAAAATATTGCTTATTTCGTGGAGGCAATATTTTGCCGAGTCAAGTCACCCGAGCCTTCATGACCTTCGTGGCCGAGAATGTGCGTTCTCGTCGGGTGAAGGCCGGCATGAACCAGAAGGAACTGGCGTCAGCCTCTGGCGTGAGTTTGCGAATGGTCGGCGCCATCGAAGCGGGCGCCACCAGCGCCAGCACCGCGACCCTGGATCGCATCGGCATGGCCCTGGACGCGACGCTGGCCGATCTGGTGACGGATCCCTCCGCACCGCGTAGCGTCACCGTCGAACGTCTGGGCTGGCGCGGTGAGCGGGGCGGTGAAGGCGTGCTCCGCTGGAGCCTCGCCGCCCGCAAGGAGGTCGACGCCTGGGCGTGGCGACTGGAGCCTGGCGAGCGATATCAGGCTGCGGCTGACCCCCAGGGCTGGCACGTGATGTTGTTCGTGCTCGAAGGTCGGCTGACCCTCGAACTGGGCGACGAAATCATCGAAATCGAGCGAGATGCCTATCTGTTCGACAGTACGCTGCCCCATGCTTTCCGCAATGATGGCGCAAACGCCGTGCGCTTCTACAGATGCACCTCCTGGTAGTTGCAGGACTTCACCGGCGACAACCTCCGCCTCAACTACATCCATGTAGTCAAGCCGAAATGGGGCCTCTCGGCCCAGGTCCGCACCCGCTATTTCAACGTGCGGGTCGTTAGCCCGCCCGTCCGCGAATGGGCCGTCCCCGCCGACTTCACCTACAGCAACACTCCGGTCGCCAGCGGCTAAGCCTACGACTACAGCCAGGTGAATTTCGGCATCGTCCGCGCATTTTAAGTCGGAAGGCGGAAAGCGGACATTCCGAACCGCCACTATGAGTCAAAAGCCGCATTTGAATGGGCTCCCGAGCCCCGTCCTACTCCATCTCGCGACTTGTAGAGGAACCTGCAAGGCCAGGCGGCCGGATGAAATTCTTACTCTAAATCAATAAGAAATGCGCGAGAGCCAACACCATACATCCACGACGCTGCGATGCCGCAGACTCGGATCAGCGAGATGGTTCATGCATCAGTTGCTATTCTGCGCTCAATCGATCTCGATGAGTCCTCGCCGTACGCCGACGGCGACCGCCTCGATCCGGGTGCGAACCCCCAGTTTGGACGCCGCCTTCTCAAGATAGCTGTCGACCGTGCGAGCCGACAGACCGAGTATGGCGCCGATATCGGTCGAGCTCTTGCCCTGACTGACCCAGGCGAGACATTCGAGCTCGCGCGGGCTCAGCTCCGGCATGACCGCCCATGCGGTCTGGCTGTTCAGGTTGGCGTTCATTCCTCCCTCCACAAGCTGCTGGACCCGTCCGTACACGGCGATAACGGCGATTCTCTACGCCTAAGAGTTGCGGTCAGACCGCAACTTCCCTGCGGAACAGGCCTCCATCCTGCGGTTGAACCCGAACCAGCGGCCGCTTAGGACTGGAGCGTCGGGCGCCGCGAAACAGGCGCGGAGCTTGAGCCGGGGGCCCCTTGGGGCAAGGCGGCGCTCCGTTGGCAGATAGCGGGCCTCGTTCCGCGAGGATTCCAACGCCCGACCCCCTCGCCTTGCGTCCGGATTCGGTTTGATTCATGCTCAGGCGTCGGCCGTGCGCCGACAGGGGCTTGGAATCCCCTTTGCGGACTCAGATTTGGAAAGCGCGATTGCTGCGTGAGCTGTCGTCGTACGTGACGCGGACTGTGTCCTGCGTCCGGATGATCATGGCTGACCAAGACCCACGGGATTCCCGGCCCGCCCTGGAGGCGGGAGATCGACGTGAGCGACGTCAAGGAATTGAAAGCGGATGCGCTGGAGGGCCTGAACGCCCTCTATCGTCAGTATGCGCGCTGGCTCGACGGCAGGCTGCGGGCCCACGTCGACCCGGACCAGGCCGCTGACGTGGTCCAGGAGACCTACCTCCGCGCCGCCCCCTATTCGGCCGGGCTCATCCGGCACCCCCGGGCCTTCCTCCTGCGGATCGCCATGAATGTGGTCCGGGACGAGAGCCGCCGTCGCAAGAGACGGGGGGTTTCGGAGACCTTCACGGAGGCCGCCGATCCGGGAGAAGCGGCTGATCAGGTCGAAGCGCTGATGATGAAGCAGGCGGTTCTGACCATGCCCGCCCTCTACCGTGAAGTTTTCGTCCTGAGCCGTTTTGCCGGTATGAGCTATCCTGAGATCGCCGCCGCACGCGGGTTGAGCGTCAAGGCGGTGGAATGGCGTATGTCTAAGGCGTTGCAGCACTGCGTCGAGCAACTGGACGGATAGGCGGGATGACGATCGATAAGGAACGGGACGCCCGGCGGCACGAAGCCGCGACATGGTTCGCCCGTCTCGGTCAGAAGCGCGTGTCGACGGCCGATATCCACGACTTCTTCGAATGGCGCAAAGACCCGGCCAATGCGCGCGCCTACGAGCGCGTGGAGAAGGCCTGGGACACGAGCCGGACGCTTGCCGAGGATCCTGACATCGCCGCCCTGACGGCGGAAGCCCTGGGCCAGGCCCCGCCGCGGGTGCGGGCTCGCCACATGGTGTCGCGCCTCTGGAAGCCGATCGCAGCCGGCGTCATGGCGCTCGCCGCCCTGGGTCTGGTCTCTGTCTGGACGCTGAACCGGCCGCAGACCTACGCCACCGGCGTCGGCGAGCAGCGCACCCTGCGTCTGGCCGATGGATCCCAGGTTATCCTCGATACCGACAGCCGGGTGGAGGTCCGCCTGCGCTCAGACCGCCGATCAGTGACCCTGGTCTCCGGCCAGGCCTTCTTCGACGTCGAGGGCGACCCGGCCCGCCCCTTCGTCGTCACCGCCGGCGACACCACGGTCACCGCCATCGGCACCCGGTTCGATGTCCGGAAGCTTGGCCAGGGCGCCCGGGTCACCCTGATCGAGGGCCGCGTCGACGTAGGAACCTCCGGCACGTCCAAACCCGCCTGGTCCCTGACGCCGGGCCAGCAGGTCGTCACAGCCCGACGCAGCCCCCAGGTCCAGTCGGTCGACGCCGCCCGTGAAACCAGCTGGACCACGGGACGGCTGATCTTCGCCGCGACCCCGATCCGCGAGGCCGTCGCAGAGGTCAGCCGGTACAGCGACCGCCGGATCGAACTGAAGGACGCAGGCATCGCGCAGATTCCGGTCAGCGGCGCCTTCGACACGGGCGATACCGACGCCTTCATCGCCGCGCTTTCCGATCTCTACGGCGTCACGGCTTCTAAAAGCCCCGACGGCGTCATCATTCTCGAGGCTGCGAAGACCGAACGAAAATAATCTGCAGGCGGAGTTAGGGGGTCCACGCCTTCCCGGCGTCTCTGCCCGTCCCGCACCACGCGGGAGGAGCAAACGGGGAAGATCATGCGTATCGGTTTGGGGACGACGACAGCACTTTCAACCGCCCTTGTCGCCTGCGTCGCGCCGGCCTGGGCCCAGGGCGCGGACGCCGTAAGACGTTACGACGCGCCCGCCGGGCCGCTCGCCCGCAGCCTGAGCGTCTTCATCGAGCAGAGCCGCCTCCAGATTCTCTATCCGGCCGCTCTCGTGGAAGGCCGGACCTCGCCCGGCCTGCAAGGCGACTACACCGCCGAGGCGGGCCTCGCCGCCCTGCTGCGCGACACAGGCCTGGCCTTCCGCAGAACCCGTCCCAACGTCTACGTCCTGTACGATCCGAACGCGCGCGCCGGGCTGGACGACGGCGAATTGACCGTCGTGGACGACGTTGTCGTCACGGGCAGCCTGATCCGGGGCGTCGGCGACGGCCCCTCGCCCGTGGTCAGCATCGACCGGGACAGGATGGACCGCGAGGGTCGGGCCACCGTGGCCCAACTGCTCGCCGCACTGCCCCAGAACTTCGGCGGAACCGCCAATGAGGGCGCCCTGAACAACGGCGGCGATCGCTCGGGGACTAACTCGACCTACGCCAACGGCGTCAATCTTCGCGGGCTGGGCAGCGACGCCACGCTTGTGCTGATCAACGGCCGTCGCATGGCGGGCACGGGCTCCAAGGGCGATTTCGCCGATGTCTCCTCCATTCCAACGGCCGCGATCAGGCGGGTCGACGTTCTTCTCGACGGCGCCTCGGCCCTCTATGGCGCCGACGCCGTGGGCGGCGTGGTCAACATCATCCTGCGGGACGACTACGACGGCGCGGAAACCCGGATCCGGGTCGGGAACACCAGCGACGGGGCCAGCGGAGAATACCAGTTCGGCCAGACCTTCGGCCGTCGCTGGAGCAGCGGCAACGCCCTGATCACCTATGAATACAATGATCGCGAAGCCCTCGCCGGAACGGAAAGGCGGCTGGCGAGCGACTCCGATCTCCGATGGCGCGGCGGGGCTGATCGCCGTCAATTCTACAGCAACCCGGGAAACATCGTCGTCTTTGATCCGGCGTCAGGCGGCTATATTCCGGCCTGGGCCATCCCGCCGGGTCAAACAGGCGTCGGACTCCGGCCCGGCGACTTCCTGCCCGGGCAGGTCAATCTCGAAAACCTGCGCGCCGGCATCAACGTCCTGCCGCGGCAGACCCGTCACAGCGGCTACGCCCTCTGGCGACAGAGCCTCGGCGACCGGCTCGAGATCACAGCCGACGCCCGCTACGGCAAGCGCAACTACGAAACCCACTCCTTCCCCATCAGCACCCTGCTGACGGTGACCGACGCCAATCCCTATTTCGCCTCGCCTACGGGCGCGCGCTCACACTCCATCGCCTATTCCTTCCAGGGCCAGATTGCTCCGCCGCGCATCTTCGGCGAGGTCGAGAGCCTGGGCGCCAGCCTGGGCGGAGCCTTCGACCTGTCCCCGGACTGGCGGATCGACGCCTATGTCGCCTACGCCTCAGAGGAGAGCCGGACCGGGTCTTCCGGAGCGCTTCAGTCCACCTATCTGCGCGAAGCGCTCGGGGCGATCGCCGACAATCCCGCCACCGCGTTCAGCCCCTCGCGGGACGGATACCTGAACCCCTTCGGCGACGAGGCGGTGAACACGGCCGCCGTCCTCGACTTCATCAGTTCGGGCTACTCGCGCGCCCACAGCCGGACGGGCGTCGCATCGGCCAATTTCCAGATTTCCGGCGCTCTCCTGGAGCTTCCGGGCGGGCCGCTCAGGCTGGCGACGGGCCTTTCCTTCCGCGAAGAGACCTTCAGGCGGCAGTCTACCGGCTTCAGCAGCGGCCTCGCCCCCACCATCGGCGCAGTGGTCAGGACGGAAAGACAGGTGGCGGCGGCCTTCGGCGAGGTCCGCGTCCCTGTCTTCGGCGCCAGCAACCGTCGTCCAGGTTTCGAACGGCTCGAGCTCTCGCTCGCGGCCCGGTTCGAGGACTATGCCGACGTCGGCCAGACCACCAGCCCCAAGATCGGGATCGTCTGGGATCCTGTCGAGACCCTGCGCCTCAAGGCCAACTACGGCCGCTCGTTCAGAGCACCGGCCTTGCGCGAAGTCCATGACGCGCCCAGCGCCAGTCCGTCGATCCTTCCGCGCGGCTCGCAGCAGATTCTGTCCATGATCCTCTACGGCGGCAACCCGGACCTGCAGCCTGAAGAGGCCGACACCTGGACCCTCGGCTTCGAGATCCGTCCTGACCGCCTTCCCGGACTGCGTGTCGGCGTGAACGGTTTCAGGACCGACTTCCAGAACCGGATCGGCCAGCCGGCCCGCGAAAGCATCCTGACGGCGCTGAGCGATCCTTCTCTCGCGCCCTTCGTCAGAACGCTGGACCCTGCGAAAAGCGAGGACCTCGCTGCGATCCAGGCCATCCTCGACCTGCCCACGACCGGACTGCGCGACCAGTTCCCCGCCTCGTCCTATGGAGCCATCGTTGACGCCCGCTACGTCAATACGACGAGCGTCCTGGTCCAGGGCGCCGACCTCAACATCGACTACGGCCTCTCCCGCGGAGCGGACGCCTTCGATCTCGGCCTCAACCTGACCTGGCTCGAACGGTTCGACGCAAGGCCGACGCCGAACGCCCCGAGCGTCTCCCAGCTCGACCGGCCCAATTTTCCGGTCGGCCTGCGAGGCCGGGGCTCGGCCTCATGGTCGCGCGGCCCCTGGTCCGTCTCGCCCTCGGTCAATTTCGTCAACTCCTATCGGGACCTGAGCAGGAAGCGCATCGGGTCGTGGACGACCGCCAACCTCGCGGTCCGCTTCACGCCCGACCATGGTCCGCTCGCCGGAACCGGGGTCACCTTCACGGTGCAGAACCTCTTCGACCGCGATCCGCCCTTCTATGACGCGCCGGAGGGCGTGGCCTATGACGCCGCCAACGCCAATGTGATGGGACGCTTCGTCTCGCTGCAACTGACGAAGGCCTGGTGATGCGGCGCTCCCTTCTCGCGCTCGCCCTGGCGACCACGGCGGCATGGCCGGTCGCGGCCCAGACGCCCCGTCCCTTCTCGATTGATGATCTGCTGGCTCACGAGGATATCGGAACGACCCGGATCAGCCCCGACGGGGCCTGGGTCTCGATCGAGCATCAGCGCCCCTATGACCAGGCCAGATCCTATGATCTGTCCACCATGGTCAACGCCATGCTGACCGATCTGGAGATCCATCGCGTCGCACAGGACAGGACGCCGATCCGCCTTGCCGCGCCGAGCCACGAGGCCGGCCACCTTTCGGGGCCCTTCTCGCCCGACGGGGCCCGCATGGCGGTGTTCCGGGTGACAGCCGATGACCTGCAACTCGGCATCCTGACCCTGGAGACCGGCGTCACCGCCTGGTATCCGTTCACGCCGGAAATGTCTCAGTTCGGCCAGACCGTCGCCTGGCGCTCGCCGACGGAACTGGTCTTCATCGCCCGGCCGCGTCACGATCCGCCTGTCGCCATGCGGGTCGGCTTCAAGGTCCAGAAACGCGTGGAGCAACTCTGGCGCACGGCGGCCAGCGGCCATGGCGCCAGCGCCGTCTACATCCCGAGCGGCCAGGCCCGGCAATCCCGCACCCGGGCCGAACCCTCCACCCTCGTCGTCCTGGACGTCCGCACCGGCACGCCGCGACAGCTGACCCGCGGCGAGTGGTTCGATCTCAGGCTCTCGCCGGACGGCCGTCACGCCGCGCTGCTGGAAGACGCCGAGGACCTTCAGCCCCGACCGGATCAGCCGGTCCGGGTCGGCGACCCCATCCGCCGGAGGCGGCTGAGCCTCGTGGAACTCGACAGCGGCCAGGTTCGCGACCCGCTGCCGGACCAGGATCTGGCCATGTATCTCATGACCTGGTCGTCCGCGTCGGACGCCTTCATCGTCTTCGGCCGCCCTCCCGGCGGCGACTTCGACGAGGACGGTCAGTTCTGGACGGTGTCCTCGAACGGACGCGCCCGCCCCCTTGATCTCGGCCCGCTGAAACCCTGGGTGCAGCGCACCTGGGACGGCGTCGCCATCCCTCTTGCCAGCTGGGACGCCCGCCAGCCGGTCGTCCAGGCCCGGACGGCTGACGGCGCCCGGGTCTGGACAAGCCCAGGCTCAGCCTCATCGGCCATTCCTGTCAAAGAGTCCTCGGAACGGATCGTCGAGATCAATGGACGCGCCGCTATCCAGCGCGCCGAGGGGGTCTATGGCTTCACATCGGACGGACCGCTGCTGGCGCGGGGACAGCTTCGCGACCAGGGACAGACCCACGACATGGGCAATCCGGCGCGGTGGAATCCCTCGCCCCGAGACATGGGCCAACGCACCCTGGTCGATCAGACCTGTATGTCGCATCTCTCAGGGACGCCCTCCTGTTTGGCGTCCCTGGACCCTGGCGAAGCGGTCCTCGTGGCCAGTCCTCGCGCCGACTTCCTTGTCACCCGCCACACCAGCCAGGGCGAAAGCCAGGTGCGGCTCAGGTCCGCCAAGGGGACCAAACCTCTCATCGCGCTCAATGAGGGGTGGTCGGATATCGACTGGGGACGCGTCGTGCCGGTGCCTCACCCGGGTGTGGCCGGCGAACCTCTGACAAGCTGGCTCCTCCTGCCGCCCGGCGCGGCCCCGGGGGACCGTGTGCCCGTCGTGGTCGAGGTCTATCCCGGCACAGCCCCGCGTTCCGCGCCGTCGGCGCTCCTCCCCGGAGGCACCCGGATGCAGAACAATCCGGCCGTGATCGCAGGTGCGGGCTACGCCGTCCTCATCGTCAGCCTCCCACTCGCGCCCGGGGAACGCCGGCCAGCCGCGGGGATCGCGGACCGGATCCTGGTCGCGGTGGACGCCGCCGCCGACCTCGGGCTCGTCGATCCCGGGCGGGTCGCCCTGATCGGCCACAGCTTCGGCGGCTACGGCGTCCTCAGCGCCGTGGCTCAGAGCGACCGGTTCAGCGCGGTCATCGCCTCAAATGGATATCCCGACCTGAGCCTGTCCCTGCAGCTTCCGCCCTTCTTCCGCGTGGCGCCCGAGGAAGGTGTTCCCGTCGGACAGATGGTCGGGTGGGGCGAGACCGGACAGGCGTCGATCGGCGACTTCGCGGCGGCGCCCGAGGCCTATGTCGAGGCCAGCCCCCTCTATAAGGCCGAAGCCATTCGCACGCCGGCCCTGCTGATCGAGTCCGATCTCGACAACCAGCGCATGAGCACCCTCTTCAGCGCCCTCTACCGTCGCAACCGGGAAGCCGGTCTTCTGACCTACTTCGGCGAGGGTCACACCTACGCCAGCCCCGGCAACCTCAGGGACCTGCATGCCAGGATCCTCGACTGGCTGGCCCGCTACCTTGGCCCTCCATCCGGATGACCTCAGGCCTTTCAGGACGTTGCCGCGCCGGATGCGAAGGGCCACCAGGGTTTGACGATGGCCGAGATCAGAAAGCCTGACTTAGCAAACAACACAAGATTCAAACTTTCATCCGGTTTGAAAATGGACTAACATGCTAAGCGTGACTAAGCAAAACGATGGAAAACTAAACCAGCTCATCAACCGGCTTCCGGAAGGCCTGCTGGTCGATTCAACCTGGATGAACGCGCAGGGCTACTCCACCGCGCTGCGGAGCCAGTATGTTTCCGCTGGCTGGCTGGAACAGCCGGCGCGGAGCGTCTTCCGGCGGCCACGCGGCGTCCTGGGCTGGGAACAGGTGGTGATTTCCCTCCAGACCGTGCTCGACCAGGCCTATCTGGTGGGCGGTCGGACCGCTCTCGAACTGCAGGGCTTCAGCCACTACCTCTCCGCCGACGTCAGGGAGGTGCATCTCTACGGCCCGGAGCCCCTGCCCGGCTGGGTCGAAAAACTGAACCTCGGCGTCCGTTTGCGCTACCACAACAGCGGCCGTCTGTTTGGCGACGCCCCGGTTACAACCGGCCTGACGAACCTCGCCTGGAACACCGAAAGCAACCGGGGCCACAGCAATGATCCGATCCACGGAAGCGTGAAACGACTTCCCTGGGGTCCGTTCGAATGGCCGCTTGCCGTTTCGACCCCCGAGCGCGCCATTCTCGAAATGATCGACCAGCTCCCGAAGAAGGAGAGCTTCCATCAGGTCGACAAGATGATGGAGGGCCTGGTGACGCTCAGCCCGCGCCGGCTCACGAAGCTCCTGCACGATTGCAGGAGCGTGAAGGTCAAGCGCCTCTTCTTCTTCTTCGCCTTCCGCCACAATCATGGCTGGCTGAAACACCTCGATCCGGAAACCTTCGATCTCGGATCCGGCAAGCGCGTCCTGGTCGAGGGCGGCAGGCTCGATCCCAGATTCATGATCACCGTGCCGGTGGACCTTGATGGCCCGGCGTGAGGCCTATGAACGTCAGGTCGCCCTCCTGGTGCGAATCCTGCCGCTCCTGGCCGCTGAAAAGGACTTCGCCCTCAAGGGCGGCACGGCGATCAACCTCTTCGTGAGGGATTTCCCGCGCCTGTCGGTCGACATCGACCTCACCTACCTGCCGGTCCAGCCATGGAAGGAGGCGATCGTAGGAATCGACGCAGGTCTGACCAAGGTCGCCGACGCCGTCACGAAGAGCATCCGCGGCGCCCAGGTCGCGGCGCAGCGATCCGCCGAAGGCCATATCGAACGCCTCCACGTCCAGGCCGGCGCCGCGGTCAAGATCGAGGTCACGCCCATGATGCGGGGCGTGGTCTATGATCCGGTACTGACGCCCGTCACGGAAGAGGTGGAGGACAGGTACGGCTTCGCGGAAACCTGGGTGGTTTCACAGCCGGATCTCTACGCCGGGAAGATCGTGGCCGCGCTCGATCGCCAGCACCCCCGCGACCTCTATGACGTCAAGCTGCTGCTCGAGAACGAAGGCGTCAGCGACGAACTCCGCCACGCCTTCATCGCCTATCTGCTCAGCAGCACGAAGGGGCTCAACGCGATCCTCAGCCCGCGCCGGCGCGACCTCGTCCGGAAGTATGAACAGGAATTCGTCGGCATGACCGCCGACGACACGCCTCTCCAGACGCTGCTCGATGTCCGCGAAACGCTCATTCAGACCATGGTGGGCGCCATGCCCGAGGCGCATCGCCGGTTCCTGGTGTCATTCAAGCGTGGAGAGCCCGACTGGTCCCTGCTGGCCCACGCCCACGTAGCCGACCTTCCGGCCGTACAATACCGGATGCAGAAGCTCGCTGAACTCGGCCACGAGCGGCGTGAAGCGGAGCTTCAGAAGCTCATCGCAGCCCTCTATCCTGGGGCTGAGTGAGCCTTCCCGTCGGTCAGGCGCGCGGTTCCGTCCGGTTCCGCCGCCCGATCCGCTCGTCCCAGTGTCGGGCCCAGACCTCCAGCACTGCGAGCAACAGGGGGCGATTGCCCCCGGGCGCCCACATCAGGCGGTCCGGCGCCAGATCCTGCTCAAGCCTGGCCCGATCCAGCAGGCCCTGTTCCACAAGCCGGCCCTCCAGCAGGAAGGGCCGAAGCGAGGGCAGGCTCGACAGGACCACCTGGCCGTAGAAGGCGCTCAGATCCCCCTTGTCCCGGCGTCGGGTGATCAGCTCAGGCAGGCGATCAGCGAAGGCCAGGCGCGCCAGTCCACGATCCCGGACGCCGGCCAGCAACTGGTCCGACGGCACGCCGAGGACATGCTCCATGACGGACTGACCCAGCAGGGGATGGACGAGATCCGCCGCGCGCGCCCGCAGACAGTCCCCGTGGAAGAGCTGGCAGTTGACCAGACGCAGGATCTGGCCGCGCTTAGCGGGCGGAAGGTCGTCGCAATCCTCCAGCCAGGGATGGCGCCGACCTGCGGCCCGTGGACTGCGCGAGGGTCCAAGCGCCAGCCCGGCGACCGTCCAGACCGAATGTCGCGTCCACCGACCGACCTCGGCCCAGTAGCCGGGCTCTAGCCCTCGCCAGCCCCGGCGGCGGCGGCGGTCTACGACCACCCTGGGGTCAGGCGCCTGGAAGAAGACGGCGTCTCCGCCCTGCCCCGTCAGAAGCCCCGTCGCACCCGCCGCCTTCAGCCGATCCGCCATATCCCGGTCATAGGCCGTATCGACCCCATGCAGGGCCGGACGCAGCCCCCATCCCAGGGGCGCCAGCAATTCGGGCGTGATGGCCACTACGGGCTTTCTTGCCGTCTCTAGGGAAAGCCGGTTCTTCCGGGCGTTGGCCTCGGCATAGATGCGCTCGTCACCTTCGGGCCAGTCGCCGTAGTAGTTGATGAAACGGGCGCGTCCTGCCCCGCCGGACGCGGCAAGACTGCTGGAGACAATGGCGGAATCCAGCCCGCCGGACATCTCCCCGACCAGCCGCTCGCGCCCCCCGGCCTCCGCCGCCACCACCGCGTCCACTACGGACCGCAGCGCCTCGGGCGAGGGATCGGAACGGCGCTTTCTCCAGACATCGGCCGGGGTCCACGCCGCCTCCCGGACAGGATGGCCGGCCACGAGGGCGAACTCTCCCGGCGCGATCGCGGTCAGGCCGCGCAGCGGCGGCTGATCGCTCACCAGCCCGGGCTGATCGACGATCTCGCCAAGACCTTCCCAGTCGATCGCCAGACTGTCCGGAAGGAGGATGTCCGCCTCGGGCGGCGGCTGGTCGGCCGCCAACCTCAGTCCGCCGCGGTTCCAGACCATGCAGTCCACTGCCCCGCCGGGATCGCGCAGGACCGCCAGTCCACCATCATCCGTGCGCCAGACCAGTACATACCGCCC
>Ga0247827_10000556_pt1 | contig 16880 bp, 10 predicted proteins | sample 12C_Control_Day2_FD_194414 | JGI IMG/M metagenome (GOLD analysis project Ga0247827, IMG submission 194414) | Soil microbial communities from agricultural site in Penn Yan, New York, United States - 12C_Control_Day2 | ecosystem: Environmental > Terrestrial > Soil > Agricultural land | place... | reverse complement strand
GACGGACGCAACGCCGCGCTGGCTGACGAACAGCGCGGCGAACACCAGGGTCAGCCAGATCGCGGCGGCGGCCAGCGCGGCGTTGCGTCCGTCCTCGCTGACCTGGGGTTTGCGTAGCAGGTGCAAGGTCCAGCCTTCGCCTTCCAGCGGCAGGCTTTGCCACAGGTATTCAACCGGGCCATCCGGGCGTTGCACACGGCTCAGGTAGCTGTTGCCATCGAAGCGCGTCAACACCTGGTGCTGCAGCGGGACCAGTGGTTGCTTGTCGTACTGACGGGTTTCGGCCAGTTCTGCGCGGTCGGCACCCGTCAGCGGCGCCAGTTCGCGATATCGCCAGCCGTCCTGGTTGGCGATGAAGATGATCCCGCGGGCATCGCTGACCAACAGTACATCGCTGCCCTGGCGCCATTCGCGCTCAAGTTCGGGGAACTCCAGCTTGACCACCATGGCGCCAAGAAAGCGCCCTTGCTCGTCATTGACCGCGCTTGAGAGGAAATAACCTGGCACGCCACTGGTCACGCCGACCGCGTAGAAGCGGCCACTGCCCTGGGTGCGGGTCTGTTTGAAGTAGGGTCGAAAGCCATAGTTGGAGCCGACATAGGTGGTCGGCAGGCGCCAGTTGCTGGCGGCGACCGCCAGGCCGGTATGGTCGAGCAACTCAAGAGTAGAGGAGTTGGCCGCACCGTTGATGCGTTCGAGCTTGCGGTTGAGGGCATCTTGCACCGGCTCGCTGACCGGGCCACGCAAGGCGGCGATCAGTTCCGGGTCCAGTGCCAATACCGCCGGCAGGGCGCGGTAGCGTTCGATCAGGGTATGCAGAGAATTGGCGTACAAGCCCAATTGCTGGGCGGCACGGCGGGCGTCGGTTTCCATCGACTGGCGCTTGGCCTGATGCATGGCCCAGCCGGCGCTCAGAGCGGTGCCGACCACAATCAGCAACACGATCAGGCCCAGGCGCAGTGCGCGAAACGAAGAAGGCATGGTGCAGATCCTGGGGCTGTTGAGATCTATTGGAGGTGTGCTAGGTGTGCCGGCCTCATCGCGGGGCAAGCCCGCTCCCACGCGTATCCTTCTGTTGAGACTGCGTGGGCGCGGGCTTGCCCCGCGATGAGGCCGGTGAAGGCACCCCGTCGCAGGCGCCTTGCTCCGGCACAGGCTTACAGCAACTCGAAACTCTGCTGCTGCACCGCTTCGGAATCGAGCCCGACCTGCACATTGAACTGGCCCGGCTCAGCCACCCGCTGCAGCTGGCCATTGTAGAACTTCAGGTCTTCTTCGCTGATGCTGAAGGTCAAGGTTCGCGATTCGCCCGCCTTGAGCATCAGTTTCTGGAAGTTCTTCAGTTCCTTGACCGGACGGCTCATCGAAGCGCTGACGTCTTGCAGATACAACTGCACCACAGTCTCGCCATCACGCTTGCCGGTGTTCTTCACGGTCACCTTGGCGTGCAAGGTGTCGCCGCGCTTGAGCTGAGTGCTGGCAAGCTTCAACCCCGACAGCTCGAAGCTGCTGTAGCTCAGGCCATAGCCGAACGGGTACAACGGGCCATTAGGCTCCTCGAAGTACTGCGAGGTGTAGTTGCCAGGCTTTCCAGGGGTGAACGGACGGCCGATGCGCAGGTGGTTGTAGTACATCGGGATCTGCCCGACCGAACGCGGGAAGGTGATGGCCAGCTTGCCGGACGGGTTGTAGTCGCCAAACAGCACATCGGCGATGGCGTTGCCGCCTTCGGTGCCGCTGAACCAGGTTTCGAGCAGGGCATCGGCCTGGTCTCGTTCCCAGGCGATCGACAGCGGGCGGCCGTTCATCAGCACCAGCACCAGGGGCTTGCCGGTGGCCTTCAGTGCCTTGATCAGCTCGCGTTGCACCGCGGGAATTTCCAGGGTGGTGCGGCTTGACGACTCGTGGGACATGCCGCGCGACTCACCGACCACGGCAACAACCACGTCGGATTGCTTGGCGGCCTTGACCGCCTCGTCGATCAGCACGGCGGCAGGGCGCAGGTCGTCGACGATTTCCGGTGCGTCGAAGTTGAGGAAGTTCAGGTAATCAAACATGGCCTTGTCGCCAGTGACATTCGAGCCCTTGGCGTAGATCAGCTTGGCCTTGTCGCCGACTGCGCGGCGCAGCCCTTCGCGCACAGTGACGGAATGCTCGGGGCGGCCATCGGCGGCCCAGCTGCCCATCATGTCGATCGGTGCATCGGCCAGGGGGCCGACCAGGGCGATGGTGCCGGTTTTCTTCAGCGGCAAGGTCTGGTTACGGTTTTCCAGCAACACCAGGCTGCGCCGGGCGACATCGCGGGCGGCGTCGCGGTGCAGTCGGTCGTTAGCGTAATAGTCCTTCAGATCGGTCTCGGCCTTGCCGATACGCACGTACGGGTTGTCGAACAGGCCCATCTCGTACTTGGCACCCAGAACCTCGCGCACCGCCTGGTCGAGTTCGGCCTGGGTCACTTCGCCAGACTTGAGCAGGCCGGGCAGTTCTTCACCATACAGGGTGTCGTTCATGCTCATGTCGATGCCGGCCTTGATCGCCAGCTTGGCCGCTTCGCGCCCGTCCTTGGCCACGCCGTGACGGATCAGCTCCTGGATCGCGCCATGGTCGCTGATGGTCACGCCCTTGAAGCCCCACTCCTTGCGCAGCAGGTCATTCATCAGCCAGGTGTTGGAGGTGGCTGGCACGCCGTTGATCGAGTTGAGCGCGACCATCACGCCACCGGCACCCGCATCGAGCGCGGCGCGGTAGGGCGGCAGGTAGTCGTTGTACATTTTCGGCAGGCTCATATCGACCGTGTTGTAGTCGCGCCCGCCTTCCACTGCGCCGTACAGGGCGAAGTGCTTGACGATGGCCATGATGCTGTCGGGGTTCTTCGCACTCGATCCCTGGAAGCCCTTGACCATCTCCTGGCCAATGCGCGAAGTCAGGTAGGTGTCTTCGCCGAAGCCTTCACTGGTGCGGCCCCAGCGCGGGTCGCGGGCAATGTCGACCATGGGTGCGAAGGTCATGTCCAGGGCATCGGCGGAGGCCTCGATGGCCGAGGTACGGCCGACCTTGGCAATCGCGTCCATGTCCCAGGTCGCGGCCAGGCCCAGGCTAATCGGGAAGATGGTGCGCTCGCCATGGATAGTGTCGTAGGCGAAGAACATCGGGATCTTCAACCGGCTGCGCATGGCGGCGTCCTGCATCGGGCGGTTTTCCGGCGCGGTGCGCGAGTTGAAGGTGCCGCCAATGCGTCCGGCGGCGATTTCCTCGCGGATCTTTTCCTTTGGCATCTCTGGGCCGATGCTGATCAGGCGCAGCTGGCCGATCTTCTCATCGACGGTCATCTGCCCGATCAGGTGGTCGATGAACGCCTGCTTGTCTTGCAGGGGCGGGGCGGAGTTAGCGGCCAGGGCCGCCTGACTGGCAAGGGCCATGGCCAGGCCCAGCGAAGACAGTTTCATCATCAATTCCATTGTCGTGGCCTGGGCCGTATCCACAGGGATACGCGCGCGGCCTAAAGTTGTCGGGCGGCTGTTGTTCTTGGGTGATAGGGCGATCTTTCCGATCATTCCTACAGCAGGATGCAGCGGCAGCGGAGGATTATGCCTGATGTCACGCAGTTGTTGAGATACACTCGCGCCAGCCCCGTGCCGGGACAACAACTATAAGAACGTTAGAGACCGATGGCATGACCGTTTTCAATCAATACGAGCAACGCCAGATTGCCGAGGCCATCGCCCGCGCCGAGCGGCGCACCGACGCGGAACTTGTGACGGTACTGGCGCGCCGCGCCGACGACTATGCCTATCTGCCGCTGTTCTGGGCGGCGCTGCTGGCGCTGGTGATTCCTGCCGTGCTGCATCTACTGATCAATTGGCCGAGCTTGCGCGCGTTGCTGGTGGCCCAGGTGGTGCTGTTCATCGGCCTGTGTCTGCTGCTGCGCAATGCCCGCCTGGCCAGCCTGGTAACCCCGCGTCTGCTGCGCCATCGGCGTGCCTCGGGCCTGGCGCGCCAGCAGTTTCGCGAGTTGAACCTGCAGCGTACCGCTGGCGCTACTGGCGTGCTGATCTTCGTCAGCGAGGCCGAGCACTATGTGGCGATCCTGGCTGACAAAGGCATCGAACAGCATCTGGACGGCCAGGCTAGGGCCGTGCTGGTCGCCCGTTTCACCGAGCAGGTGCGCCAGGGCCGGACCTTGCAGGGCTTCGTCGAATGCATCGATGCTTGCGGTGAGCTGCTCAGCCGCCAGCTGCCGGCCACCCATAGCCGCAACGAATTGCCCAACCGCTTGGTGATCCTCGACTGAGCCACGCCCATCGAGAAAACCTTCGCGCAAGGCTGCCAGCGACGTAGAATGCCCGCCATTGCGCGCAGCGCTCCCGGCAATTCGAGGCACCCCGTTCCCATGTCCGCCAACCCTTACGCTTCCACCGCGCCGGATGCGCGTGGCCAATTCCTGCGCCTGCTGGCCGATGCCCTGGAGCAAGGCAGCCTGAGCAAGCTGGTGCTCGCTCGTCACGTTGGCGCCGACCAGAGCCTGCAACGGATCATCGCCAAGCCGCTGTTGGTCAAGGGCCAGCCAAGCCTGTCGCTGGTCTACCGCCATCAAACCCGCGACATCACCCGCAACGTGCCAGTCGAGCAAGTGCAAGCGCTGGTCGCCGAGCTGTTGCCGGACAGCTTTCGCAATGCGCACCTGTTCACTACTGACGGCGAAGTGCAGCTGGCCTTCAGCAAAAAAGGCAAGCCGATGCTTCAGCGCCATGTGGCGCAGGCTCCGCGCGAAGCCGCGCCTGCGGCTGGGCATGACCGCGAGAAGAAACGCTACCTGGAGCTTTCCAGGCCGTTCCTGCGCGATCTGGGGGTGACCGATGGCCAGGGCGCGCTGATCCCGTCGATGTCGCGCAAGTGGAAGCAGATCAACAAGTTCATCGAAGTCTTCGACCATGCCCTGGCCAGTGCCCCGCTGGCGGCGGCGCAGCCATTGCGGGTTGCCGACTTCGGTTCGGGCAAGGGCTACCTGACCTTCGCCATGCATGATTACCTGCGCAACTCCCTGGGCCGCGAGGCGCAGGTCACTGGCGTCGAATTGCGCCAGGACATGGTCGACTTGTGCAACACCGCCGCCGCGCGTCTTGAGCATCCAGGCCTGGTATTCGAGTGCGGCGATGTGCGCAGCGTGGTGCCCGAGGCCATCGAGGTGATGATCGCCCTGCACGCGTGTGACATCGCCACCGACTACGCCATCCACACCGGTATTCGCTGCAACGCGGCGATCATCATGTGCTCGCCGTGCTGTCACAAACAGGTACGCCCGCAGTTGCAGAGCCCAGGCTTGTTGCAGCCAATGTTGCAGTACGGCCTGCATCTGGGGCAACAGGCCGAGATGCTCACCGACAGCCTGCGCGCCTTGTACCTGGAGGCCTGTGGCTACGAGACCAAGGTGTTCGAGTTCATCTCGCTGGAGCACACCAACAAGAACAAGATGATTCTTGCGGTCAAGCGCAAGCAGCCGGTGGATGCGACTGCCCTTTTGCAGAAGATTGCCCAGCTCAAGGCGTTCTATGGCGTCAGCGAGCATTGCCTGGAGACGTTGTTGCGGGCGGATGGCTTGATCGCTATCTGACTGCGCGTTGGCCTTTTCGCGGGCAAGCCCGCTCCCACAAGTACCGCGATACCTTCGAAAGCAGCGCTATCCCTGTGGGAGTGGGCATCGCGCATACTTCCAAAGCAGCGCTATCCCTGTGGGAGCGGGCTTGCCCGCGAAAAGGGCGCCGCGAAGTGTCAGATGTTTCAGAAGAACCGGGTCACACTGACCTTGGCATTACGCCCGATGGTGTAGGCATTTTCCCCAGACAATTCCGGCCGCACCGACACATTGAACAGGTTGTCCACCGTCAGGTTGACCTCAGTGCCTTTCAGGTAAGGCTGCTGCGGTTTCCAGTTGGCGAACAGGCCGTGGATCTGATAACGCTCGTTGCCGAAGTTGTCGTAGTAGCGGTCGCCCAATGCGCTGGCCGGGCCTTCGAAGTACTTGTCGCTGGGCAGATGGTGAGTCTTGCTAACGAACTCGGCAGTCCAGCCGACGCGGGCATCCCAGGCCGGAATCTTCACGCCCAGGGTGGCGATCCACTTGGGCGCCGGCACGTCCTTGGCCCACACATCCGGCCCCCATGGGTTGGTGTAGGCGCCTTCGTGGCGGCCTTCCATCCAGGCGTACGACAGGGCACCGAACAGGTAGATGGCGTCGTAGAAGGTCTCCACCTCATAGCCCTGGTACACCGTGTCGCCAATGTTGCGGTAGTTGCTCATCAGCCCGCCGCCGCAGGTCTGGGCGATGGTGCCGCCAGTGACCATCTGCTGCTGGCAACCAATACCCGTGGCTTTGAAAATCTCGTCTTTGACATGGTTGCGGAACAGCGTGGTGCGAATCTGTGCGCTGTCGCCCTGCACGAACACGTTGGAGAAATTGCTGATGCTGCCCAGGCGAATGCCGGTGATGCGCTCGGGGTCGAGGTTACGGCTGGTGGCCGTGCGGCTGCCCACGCCTTGCACTTCGTACTGCTCGTCCAGCACCGGGGCACGCCAGGTCTTGCTGTAGTTGGCGAACAGCGCGTGCTGGTCGTTTAGCTTGTAGAACAGCGCCAGGCGCGGCGACCAGCCGCTGTAGGTCTTGGCGCTGTAGTCGTGACCGGCTGCTGGGCTGTTGTAGTAGGGCGCCTGGTTTGGCTCGCCTTCGTTGGTCACGTGGTCGTAACGCAGCGATGGGGTGATGGTCAGGTCGCCAATGGTGATCGCATCCTGCAGGTAGTAGCCCTGGCTCTCGACCTTGCCACGCGGCATGAAGTACGGCTGGAAATGGCCGTAGTTGTACTTGGGCACGTCGTACATCTTGCCCGGCATCCACATCTGCGTATCCCGCTCATGCTGGCGCACTTGCAACCCTGCGGTCAGCGCATGTTCGAGCGGGCCGGTGGTGAACAGGCTGGTGTTCTTCACATCGAGCATGCGGTCCTTGTACTCGGTGTCCATCTTGCGCCCGCCCGTGGCGGCCTGGAAGAACGCCGTGGCGTTGCGTTCGTCAGTCTGGTCGGTATCTGACTCGGAATATTTGACCTGCAAATCGACCCAGGGATTTTCGATCGGCTGGTAGTTGTAGGTGGCCGACCAGGTGGTGTCGACCGTGTTGCGCAGGGCGAGGAAGCGTTTGATCGCGTTTTCGTAGCCATAGCGATCGATGTTGGCCTGGGTCGGCGGGGTCGGGTAGGCGGTGGACGAGAAGGCCGTCCAGCGCTCGGTCTGCGAGCGCGACCAGGACAGCCCCAGGCTGTGCTCGTCGGTAAAGTGGATGTTGCTCTTGAGCAAAGCGCCTTCCAGGTCCAAGGCGCTGTTGGGCAGGCGCTTGGGGTTGATCGGGTAGCGGTTTTCCGGATCGGGCAGGCGGTCGGCCATTTTCATGTCGCCGCCGTCGCGCTTGGTCAGGTAGACCAAACCGTCGATGCGGCCATCGTCGCTGCGGCCGAACAGCGCCGAGCTGTAGATCTGCTGGTGGTCGTTGCTGGCGTAGCCGTACTTGACCATCGCGCCGCTGTTGCGGCCCTCTTGCAGCAGGTCGCTGGCGTCCTTGGTCTGCATGTTGACGCTGCCACCAAAGCCGCCGTTGCCGGTCTTGACCGAGTGCGGGCCTTTTTCCACCTCGATGAACTTGATCAGTTCTGGCTCGATGAAGATGGTGCCCTGCTGGTAGCGCTCGAAACCGCTCTTGGTAGCGCCGTCGACGGTCATCGGCACATCTTCGGCGTCACCCATGCCCCAGATGTTGATGGTCTGCCCGCCAGGTTTGGCCGAACCGCCCATGTTCACTCCAGGCAGGGTGGCCAAGACGCTGGGGATGTTGCTGGGCTGGTAGCGGTCGATCTGTTCCTGGTCCAGGGTCGAGCGGCCGACGTTGTCGGGTGTGACCTGCTGGCCATCGCCGACGATGCTCAGGGCGCCGAGCTGGATGCTGTTGTCGGCGTTGGGTTGGTCCTCGCGCAGGCGCACCACGTAGGTTTCACCCATGCGCAGTACGCTGAAGCGGCTGCCGGCCAGCAGGCGGGAGATCGCCTCGTGCGCTTCGAAGGCGCCGTTGAGCGCAGGGGCCTGGGCATCGCGCAGCACCGCCTCATCGAACAGCAGCTGCACCTTGGCCTGCTGCGCCAGTTGGCTGAGCGAGCGGGCCAGCGCCTGGGCCGGCAGGTCGAGCTGTACAGGCGCGGCCTCGGCGGCCAGGCTCACAGCCAGGCACAGCACCAGCAGGGATGGACGAACAGGCAAGGATCGCAACGGACGCAACGCGGACAACATGAATTCCCCCAAACGGCAAAAGGCCGGAAAAAGCCTGCCAATTGCGCGACAGGCGGGGAGGAAGACGTGGCGTTGAGAAAAGTCCTCACCTGCGAATGATAAAAATTCTTAAAAAATCAGCGGCGGTCGATGCGCAGGCGTCCGTCGGCCAGCAAGGTGGTTTTCACCGGCAGCAGAGCGGGCAGGGCGTTGAGCAGGGCGTCCGGGTCGTGTACGTCGAGATTCCCTGAGACTTTGTATTGCCCAAGTGACGGATCGGCCAGCAGCACCGGCTGTTCGCGGTACAGGCGGAGTTCGTCAATCAGGCTGGCCAACTCGCGGTTGCGAAAGCTCACATGACCGTCGCGCCAGTCGGCTACCGGCTGGTCGTTCAATGCCTGTTGGGTGACAGTGCCTCGCGTTGTGTCGTAGGTGGCCTGTTGACCTGCGCCGAGCAGCAGCGGCGGATTAGTTTCGCCTGGTGTGTCGAAGGCTACCTGGCCGTGGGCGACTGTGACCACCAGCTCCTTTTCACCGCGGCGCACATCGAAGCCTGTGCCCACCACCCGTACTTGTCCTCTGCCCGCGTCGATGAGCAGTGGCCGCTCCTTGTCCGGTGCCACGTCGATGTACAGCTGGCCTTGATCGAGGTGGATCAGCCGGCGCTCGGCGCTGAAGTCCAGGCGCAGCCGGGTCTGGGCGTTGATCACCAACTGGCTGCCGTCGGGCAGGCGCAGGCTGCGCAGGTCGTGCTGGGCGCTCAGACGCTGTTGGTAGGCGCTGCTGCCAGCGCCGAGATTGCCGGCCAGCAGCGCACACAGCAGCGCAGCGGCGGCGGCCAGGGCCGGGCGCCAGCGCGGCGCGCGGCGGACCACCAGGGGCACCGGGCGGTTGGCCTGTTTGAGCGCCTCGAGGTCGTCCCATAGTTGCTCGAACTGGCGATAGGCGCGAGCGTTCTGCGGGTCTTGCAACCACTGGGCAAAGGCCTTGCGTGCCTCACGCGAGGGGGCATTGCGGTTGCGGCTGAACCAGCTGGCGGCCTGGGCGTCGATCGAGTTGGCGTCGAGATCGTCAAGAGGGGTCATTCTGCGTGCTCCCTGCCGTTATCGCTGTCCAGGCGTTGCTTGCACTGCAGCAGGGCGGCGGCGATGTGCTTTTCGACCATGCTTACGGAAATATTCATGCGTTGTGCGATCTGCGCCTGGGTCAGTCCTTCGAAGCGATGCAGCATAAGGGCTTCGCGGCGCCGCGGCGAGAGTTGCGCGAGCACCTGGCGCAGATGTTCCAGGCGTTGCTGGCGCTGGGCGTGGTCGAGCGGGTCGTTGGCCGGCTCGCTGTGCAGCACCTCGGCCTGCTCTTCGCCCAGCGCGCTGTGGCGCACCTTCTGCCGGCGCCAATGGTCGCTGAGCAGGTTGCGCGCCATCTGGAACAGAAACGCGCGCGGCTGCTCGACCTTGGCCCGGTCGCGATACCCCAGCCATTGGGTGAACACGTCCTGGGTCATGTCTGCGGCATCGCTGGCATTGTCCATGCGCTTGCGCAGGAAGTGCAGGATGTCGGCATAGAAACCCCGGCAGGATTCCTGGGCGGCTGGGTCGGGTTTGAGGCGCTGCATGCACGCTTTCCGGGCTGGCCTGGAGAAAGGGTGCGGATCTTATCGATAATTATTTACATTTGCCAAGTTTTACTGATTGCTCGTTCAGCGCCGCCGGGAGAAATCAGCGGGGACGTCGATGGCCAGCTGGGTATCGCCCAACGGGTGGGTGCTGGCGTCGAAAAAGTGCAGGGAAATGTGTGGAATATCGGCAAACCGCTGAATGAAATGCTGTTTTTGGTTGATAACCGAAGCCTCGCTCAGCGGCCGAATGGCGATCGCCAGGTGTGCCGGCCGCGCCTGGCGAATGGCCTCGAGCAGGTGTTGGTCGCTGCTATCCAGATGCTGCCCGAACAGGCATAGCCCCTGGGTTTCACCGGCGAGTTGGCCCAGGCACCAAGACAGGTAATCGGAATGACGAATAGCCCGCAGTTTGTGTTCGCTGCGATCCTCGTTGATGAACAACGGCACTTCACCGGGAATGTTCACGGCAAAGCCATCGAGCAACTCGGCGTTATTGGCGCTGCGCTGGCGGGTGCTGCCGTCGGGCAGCTTGAGCAAGTGCAGCCCGCCATGCAGGTGCATCACCCGCGTACCTTCGCTGCGCTTGTTGCGCACATCGAAAAAGCCTTCTTCATCGAACAGCGAGGCAAACCCCTGCGGTGCATGGCGCATCGCCCAGGGCAAGAGCAGGTCGTAGTTGCTGGTATAGACACGGCGATAGCCACGCAGCGCCTGGTTGATCGTGTCGAGGGTGGCGCTTGGCATCAGTGGCCAGGGCATATGCACCGCGCGCACGGCATGGATCAGCGCTTCTTTGAGCGAGTAGTAGCGGTTTAGCGGCGCGGTGGAGTTGATCGCCAGCGCAGCGTTGGCCCGGACCGTGGTGTTCAAGGTGCTCAGCACCGGCTCGAACAACTCTGTGCCCAACGCCTTGAACAACGCCTGGTCGCTGACACCCAAGGCCTTGTGTCGCACGCGCTGGGCCTGTTCGAACAGCGAGAAATAGCCGAACGGTTTCCACAGCGCACGGCTGGCACCATTGCCCAGCAGCAAGGCATCGCAGGGATGGCTGGCGTTGAGCGTTGGCCAGGCGATCAGGTGGGCGTCTAGTGCAGGCATGCGAGGGTCCAGGGGTAGAGGCGGAAATCGCGGGGACTTTAGCATGTCATGCAAGCTGTGCGAGGCTGTCTGGCCATGGATAGAGACGCAGGAGAGCCAAGATGTACACGCAGATCGTACGGGCACTGGGCCTTGCAACACTGTTGTCGGGCGCGGCCCAAGCCAGCGATGGGCGCAGCTTGGCGGCTGCCCAGGGCATTGCACATCCGGCAGTGATCGCCCATCGCGGTGCGTCTTTCGATGCGCCCGAGTCCACCAGGCCGGCTTACCTGCTGGCCCGCGAACTGGGCGCTGACTATCTGGAGCTGGACCTGCAACGCACCCGCGATGGCGTGCTGGTGGTGGTGCACGATGATGTGCTGTCGCGCACCAGTGATGTCGCCGAGCGCTTCCCCACGCGCCGTGACAGCCCGGTCAGCGCTTTCACCTTGGCGGAGCTTAAATCGCTGGACGCGGGCAGCTGGTTCAACCAGGCGTATCCGGATCGCGCCCGGGCTTCGTTCAAGCAGCTCCCGATCCTGACCCTGGATGAGGTGATCGACATCGCAGAAGACAGCCCGCAGCAGCGGCCTGGGTTGTATATCGAGACCAAGATGCCGGGGCAGTTTCCTGGCATCGAGCGTGATCTGGCCGAGCGACTCAAGGCGCGGGGCTGGCTGGACAAGCCCGGGCGGGTGGTACTGCAGACGTTTGATCGCAACAGCCTGCGACTGCTGCATGAGGCCATGCCACAGGTGCCCAAGGTGCTGTTGCTGTGGGTGGGCAAGGGCAGTATCGAGCCGGCCTCGGGGCAGTCGTTTGTCGAATCGGGTGAGCGCGACAAAGCGGCGTTCTACGCCCGTCAGCGGCCTTGCGATCGGGCTGAGTTCGAACGTTGGCTTGAGTTTGCCAAGGCGGGCGGCGCGATCGGCACAGGGCCATCGGCGCGGCGCAGCCAGTTGGGCGAGCAGAGCTATGCCGATTTGATTGAGCCGTGGATGAACCAGCTCAGCCATCAACAGGGGCTGCTGGTGCATGTGTATACCCTTGATGAGCCGGTGGATTTCGCCAAGGCGATGCAGGCCGGGGTGGATGGAATTTTTACCAATAGGACCGGGGCGCTGATGCGCTTTTATGGACGGGCGGATGCGCTGGAGGAAGGACAGGTATTGCGCAGGCTCGGGTACTGATCGAAGAGCAAGCCCTTAGTGGCCTCACGCAAAGCCTTAATCGTTCGTCGTCTCCTTACGCGCCCGATTGCGCCAAACCCGATAAGCCCGTATCCCCGCCCGCACCGAGCCGAACAGCAGCTTGTCTTCCATCTCTCGCGCCATTCCCGAGCGCACCAGCATGCGCAGGAAGGTGCCGCGGGCGCGGGCGATGGCGAAGTGAATCCCTTGTGCTGCGAGGGTGTCGCGCACCTCGCGCAGGGCGGCGATACCGCTGACGTCGATGCTGGTCACCGCCTCGGCATCGAACAGCACTGCCTGGGGCTTGTCCTCGCCTTGCACGGCGTCGAGCAAGCGCATTTTGAAATAGTCGGCATTGAAGAACAGGATCGCATCATCGAAGCGGTACACCACCAAACCTGGCACCGTGCGCGCGTCGGGGTGATGGCGCACATCGACCTGGCCTTCGATGCCCGGCGCCCAGCCGAGCACTGCATCGGTAGGTTGGTAGATGCTGTAGAGCAGACGCAGGATGGCCAAGGTCACGGCGAACACGATCCCCGGCAATACCCCCAGGCCAAGTACACCGACGGTGGTCAGCAGGCACAGCCAGAACTCGAAGCGGCTCAGGCGATAGATCTTGCCCAGCGACTGCACATCGATCAGCCCCCAGCCAGCCATCAGCAGCACAGCACCGAGCGCAGCCTGGGGAATCCAGGCCATTGGGGCGGTGAAGAAAAGCAGGATCAAGGCAATCACCAGTGCGGCAATGATGCCCACCAGTTGGCTCTTGCCGCCGACCATGTCGTTGACCGCGGTACGTGAGTCGGCGCCACTGATGGCGAAACCTTGCGACAGCCCGGCAGCCAGGTTACTCACCCCCAAGGCGACGAACTCGTGGTTGGCGTTGATCGCATAGCCATGCCGGGCGGCGAAGCTGCGGGCGGTGAGCATGGCGCTGCAAAAACTGACGGTGGCGATACCCAAGGCATCGCGCAGCAGGCTCTTGGTCTCGGCCAGATTGCTTTGCGGCCAAGCCAGCTCGGGCATCCCGCCTGGCACTGGGCCGAGGATGGCGACGCCGAAATGGTCGAGCCCGAATAGTCCGACCAGCAAGGTGAACAGCACAACGGTGACCAACGCCGCTGGCAGGCGCGGATAACGCCGTGGCAGCCAGATCAGCAAGCCGAGACCGGCCACGCCGATCAGCAGGGTCAGCCAGTGGATCTCGCCCAGGCGTTGAACAAAGTTGATCAGGCTGAGGATGAACCCGTCGCCCTCGATCTTGAAGCCCACCACCTTGCTCAATTGCCCGGCGATCAGGCTCAGGCCGATGCCGTTGAGGTAGCCAATCAGGATCGGCCGCGAGAAGAAGCTGGCAATGAACCCAGCTCGCGCCACACCGGCGGCAATCAGCATCACCCCCACCAGCACCGTGACGATCACCGACAGCTCGGCGATGCGCTGCGGATCACCCATCGCCAACGGCGCCACGGCTCCGGCGATCATCGCGCAGGTCGCCGCATCCGGCCCCACCATCAACTGCCGTGAACTGCCGATCAAGGCATAGACCATCATCGGCAGTACGCAGGCGTACAGCCCGTACTGCGGCGGTAGGCCGACGATCTGGGCGTAGGCGATGGCGATCGGGATCTGAATCGCTGCCACCGACAGTCCCGCCTGCAGGTCAGCGTGGAACCACTCGCGGCGGTAGTGCAGCAGGTTGGCCAGGCCCGGTAGCCAGCGTGAGAGAAACATGCGCAGTCCTTTCGAAATGTTTCACAGTGCAGGTGAGCATATGCGCTCACGGCGCGCTCCGTGCAAGCGGATTTTCGCGCAGGGCATTCAAGCGGATTGGGCAGGTGCAGGCCATGGGCCAGATCAATCAAAGGGCAGAAACGAAAAAAGGAAGCCTCGGCTTCCTTTTGACAGGCGATGACGTTATGACAACGTCATGCGGAACTACTTGAACCGGTGCAGCAAGAAGTGGAGCGGGTAGAGGGAATCGAACCTTTATTGGCCAGAAACCCCGGAGAGCGTGTATCCGTGTAGCTATCTGTTGGCGGCAAACCTCCGTAATCACCGGCACCCTCTGTTAATTGTGATGGGGCACCATGGTGCACGGTCTTATCACCACCTTTTTCTGGTCATCGTCCGGCATTGATTCACCGGAAAGATGGCCTGCACCAGAACCTCGTGTCGATACAGATTTGATAGAAATTCCTGACGCTCGCCACCTGAAATTTTTAGGTCGGGCCGTTACTCGGTAAGGCCTGCCTTCCTGAGGTTATCGTCAGCCTGAACGGCCATGGCCAACCATTGCTGCATGAGCGATCCTACCCAAACGCAACCTCGGAAGCCCGAGAACTAGAGCACTCAGGTGCCTAAGTGAGGGTTGGACTCATATCAAATATGATGGCAAATTGCCCCTTTAGAGTGGTAAAAAACCAGTAATTGAGGGTAGGGCGCTACGCCACGCCTTCGGACTGAAGGGATTTTTGATCATAATGGCAAAAGAACAAAATCATATAGCTGAAAAGTGTAGAGCGGATTTCAAGGTCGATGTCAAAAGAACGTTGGCTGCTGCCGCAGGAAATCGATGCAGCATGCCGAGGTGTTTGCAAGAAGTATCTTTCGCGGTTAACGCAAAGAAAAAAGGCATACTCACGGCGGAGAAACGGCCTGGCGGAATTGGAGTCGCAGCTCATATCTATGGAGCATCAAAAACTAACTGTCCTCGCCCGTCAGAACATGATGCTGCACTCAGTCATATATCAAATGGAATTTGGTGTTGCAGCGATTGTGGACGATTGATTGATGAGCACGAGAAAGCATTTTCAGCTGAAGCTCTGATAGCTTATAAGTATGTTAGGGAAACTGCTAATAGTATTGCATCATTGTCGCCTGTTATAAGAAATTTGTTGCCATCAATTACTCATTTTGAATATGAGGAGATTGTTTGGAAATACTACCCGGCCCTTGAAGATCACATTCCTGAAATTGAAGCGGACGTGAGAAATGCAGAGTCTATTAAGAAATTTCATAAGCCATTTTTCTTGCCGGCTATTCTGAGTGAGTCGATAATATCTGCGCCGTTTGTTAAGTCTGAATTGACAGTAGCAACGGATACTTTGACGTCGCATTTCGTGCAGTGTGCAAAATCGAAGCCGAAGACAGGTGACGAGAAAACCATCGAGTTCGTGGCTAAGACCTGGTATCCCGACTGGAGCTTCGAGCCCAATGTAAGGAGCACTATTATTCTTAGCGAATTCTACGGTGCTATCAGTGCTATGTGTCCAAAAACAGGCGAATTGGCAATTGAGAGAGTCAGGGTTTATGGTTGCGGAGTAGTTGCAGTAGATGCCGGTGATAGCATTGATTCTGTAAATCGATACGGACTCGGTTGCTGGCTTAGAGGGCGCGATGAACTACCAATTGTTTGGACGCTAAACTACAACCTTAAAGGTAATGTTTCGGAGCTTAGGTCGCAAGTTCAGAGGCTCAGTTCTCCATATTGGACGGATTCAGTTGTTGAGAATCTGAAGCAGTACGAGAGCCTTATGAGAAAGCTTGTTGATGGTTGGGCGCCAGTTGGTTTTCTAGGGTACTGGACGGGCTTTAAGTGTGACTTGTTTAATGATGATTATTTCCCTATAACTACTTTACCCTCGGTTCTTCATCTGCAGGAAATGTACCGTCGGGCAAAGCGAACCAACTTTCTTGTTAAGATGTGTTCGGTATACCAATTATCAATTAGGATCACGGAAACAGCTCTCAGCGCAGACCTTGAAGATGAGGCTATTGAAGAAGCCTTCTTGAATCTCAAGAATGTGTCTGAGAACGGTATTCCGTTTAGATATCTGTCAGAGCCATGCGCTGAGGGGGAAGGGTGGGAGATAAGACTGGTTTTTGAAACTGGGCTAAACTGGTTTGCTCTGCATTTCAAAAAGATAATTATCAAGTGATCGAACTGAAGCATGACGATGGCCTGCACCTGAGAGCGATCTGAGATTTCGTAGAACGGGAATACGATTCAAATCGCAGAGAATGGCAGGGCGGCACTTTCGAAGGTTGTGAGGGGTTTTAGAGATTTCCTAAGTGATAGCTTGACTTCGTAGAGAAGTTTGCGTTAAGCATGACATCCTAAGTTGTAGTTTGTGGTTCTGATTTTTAATTGTACTTATGGGGCGGTGAGGTGTTTTTTGTCTGAAAAAATAATTTTTACCAGCAAGACTTCTTCGGATGTTTCACGCTCTGTGAATAAAGAGGGGTTTTACCTGAGGTCGGACTCTTGGGATGACTACGGGCATAAAATTAAGTTTCATCTAGAGTACGTTTCTGAAGCTGGCGAGATTACTCGTATTGGTGCTGTTAAGATTATTCAGCATGTTCTTTCTGGGAATGGAAAGTTGGATGTATCAATGGCTACCAAACTTCCGGCGCAGTTTGAAGCGTTAGATGATAACTATATCTCGCTGGGTCAGAGTGACGATTATTATAAAAACTTTCATCAATTGTTTGGTCGTCGGAAAGCGGTCGAGCTTCTCAAGTTGCTAAATGATATCGCGATCTCTCCGTCGCTCGGTGAAAGGTATGAGTCAAGCACTGCGTATCGAAATGCGCTTCTGAGAGAAAATGGTGCGCGGCGGACGCAACGATTCGGTCGTGAATTGGCGATGGGGCGGAAGTTTAAAGAGTCTCTAGAT
>Ga0247827_10000552_pt1 | contig 16943 bp, 19 predicted proteins | sample 12C_Control_Day2_FD_194414 | JGI IMG/M metagenome (GOLD analysis project Ga0247827, IMG submission 194414) | Soil microbial communities from agricultural site in Penn Yan, New York, United States - 12C_Control_Day2 | ecosystem: Environmental > Terrestrial > Soil > Agricultural land | place... | reverse complement strand
CCGCCGAACGCCGCAGCCGCCGTCTTGGGGCGCAGGCGAACAGATTGGGCGGCGTGCATCAGCGCACGCGTCTGCGAGGAGAAACTCAAAGGCGTAGTCCTGTTCAGCAGGGCGAGGATGCCGCCCCTGTACTCAACGGAACCAGGCGACATGACGCGTCGCAAACAGTCCCGGACCGGAGATCGACAAGCGGCCGACCACCGGAAGGCGGGCCTTAAGCCATCGGTTTATGGCCTCAATGTGGTTGATTCGGCAATTGCTGTTGCGCCGCAGCAATTCGTCGCGCCCCTACAGACGGCGAATTTTCGATCTGTGAGGAGTGATGGTCATTGCTCGAGAACATCTTGCGAAATCTGTATTCAGTTACGGCGTGATGATTTCGAACCGGAGCCGTTTTCGGCGGAAGCGCTATTGGGGCGAATCTCGTTACTTGCTTCCCGGGCTCTGGCGCAAGGTGGGAACTTTCTGGCCCTGGCGGCGTTGCAAGCTCAACTATTTCAAGGAGTTCCCTGCCTGATGACCCGTTTCCCGATCCGCGCCGCCGCCGTCCTCGCCCTGGGGGTCTCGGCCTTGGGGCTTTCCGCCTGCGGCCACACGATCGAGCAGAAGGCCGCGACCGGCGCCATCGCCGGCGCCGTGGTGGCCGGGCCGGTCGGGGCGGCGGTCGGCGGCGCGGCCGGGGCCGCCATCGGCCATATGGACAAACCGCACTGATCGGCGAACAGCGGCGCCGCTTGCGTGCGGCGTCGCACACCTCCATTTGCCTCTTCGGACGCGATCCGGGCCCTAAATTGCGTGTTTGAGGGCCTGATACGGCGGCAGAGCTTGATTTCTGCGCCGGATTCCGCTTTGGCAGCGCGCCGGGCCGTTCGCGCATCCGCACGCCCGCCGGGCCGCCATTGATCGGCGTCGCCCCTCATCAGAGTTTCTAAGGAAGACCGCCTCTACGCATGCGAGACCTCAAACAAACTGGCTTCAACGATCGTATCTCCGCTCAGCAAGACGCCAAGAAGGCCCTGCTGGCCAAGTTCAAGCCCAAGCCGACGGTCCAGGATCCCGAGTTCGAGAAGCTGGCTGAGAAGCGCGCCGCCGAGAAGGAAGCCCTGCGCCAGCAGTTCGAGCTGGAGAAGGCTGAACAGCGCCGCGAGAAGGCCGAGAAGGAAGCCGCCCGCCTGGCCGCCGAGATGGCCGCGCAGGACGAGGTCGACGCCGCCAAGCGCGCCGCCCGCAAGGAGCGCAAGCAACTGACCAAGGAAGAGCAGAAGGCTGCTCGCGACGCCCGCTACGCGGCGCGCAAGGCGCGTCAGCGCTAAGCCTGCATCTGACTGACGACGGGCGGGACCGGGCGCAGGCCGGGTTCCGCCGCTAGACCTCCGGTGCGCCGGAAAGGCGGGCGTTTGCCTGCAACGCTGCGGCGGTTCCGGCGTTAGACGCAAACGAAGATTCATGCGCACAGGTCTGCGTTCGCCCTTGGCTGGCGCGCGAAAAGACCTAACTGCATAGCTGAGTCTTCGACCGTCACGCATCAGGAGCAGACATGACCACCGCCATCGACACCGGCCTGAAACCCCAGGAACGCGACGACGTCGCCCGCGAGCTGTCCAAGGTCCTGGCCGACAGCTTCGCCGTCTATCAGAAGACGCACGGCTATCACTGGAACGTCCGCGGGCCGGAGTTCTTCAGCCTGCACAAGCTGCTTGAGCAGCAGTACAATGAAATCTGGACCGCGCTGGACGACATCGCCGAGCGCATCCGCGCCCTTGGCGAACTGGCCCCGCAGAGCGCCTCGGCCTTCGCCAACCTGACCTCGATCAAGGACGGCGATCCGGAAAAGGACGCCAGCGCCATGCTCAAGGAGTTGATCAAGGACCACGGCGTCCTGATCGCCACGGCTCGCGCCGCCCTGGACGCCGCTGACAAGGTGGGCGATGAGGCCAGCGTCGATCTGATGACCCAGCGTCTGGCCGCCCACGAAAAGGCCGCCTGGATGCTGCGCTCCAGCCTCGGCGACCGCTAAGGTTTGAGCCGGCCCTCACGGAACGGTAATCTTCGGGCCTGAAAAGCGCCGGATTGGGCGGTCACTGCGATCCCCTTCCGGCGCTCGCCAGCGCCGCACACAGGACGCTGGATGCTGCAAGGCCGACTGCCACAGCTGAAGACGACCGGACGCCGGGCCCTCGCCGCGGCGCCCATGGCCGTGGCCGTCAGCCTGGCGGTCATGGGTCTGGCCATGTCGGCCAGTTCAAGTGTCCGTCCCGACCTGGACCGCACCGCCGAGGCCGTGGCCCGCGCCACCGGCGGCGACCTGACCCCGCGCGGCCTGAACCTGATCATGGCGCGGCTGGACCCCGGCCAACTGGCCCTGGCCCGCCGTTTCGATCCGGCGCTGAACCTGCCCGAGCTCTATGACCTGACCCCGGGGTGGGAAAGCCTGACCCTCGGCGGCAAGCCCACGCTGGATCAGGGCGTGTCGGGCGTGGCCGCCCAGCAGTTGAACGCGGCCATGCCCACGGCCTTCGGCGCCCTGCAGCCGGCCAAGCCCTTCGATCTGCGCCCCGCCACCGAAGCCGACCGCAAGCGTGCCCTGCGCTGCCTGACCCAGGCCGTCTATTACGAGGCGGCGCTGGAACCGACCGAGGGTCAGGAAGGCGTGGCCCAGGTCGTGCTGAACCGGGTGCGCGATCCCAACTATCCGAACACGGTCTGCGGCGTCGTCTATCAGGGCGCCGAACGGACCACGGGCTGCCAGTTCAGCTTCACCTGCGACGGGGCGTTGGCCCGCGCCCCCATCGCCTGGGCCTGGGCCCGCGCCGCCCGCGTGGCCGAACGCGCCCTGGCGGGCCATGTGGCGACGCGGGTAGGCACGGCGACCCACTATCACGCCGACTACGTCCACCCCTGGTGGTCGCCGACCCTGGCCAAGATCACCCAGGTCGGGGCGCACATCTTCTATCGCTGGAAGGGCGCGCCGGGCGAAAGCAACGCCTTCACCGACCAGTCCTCGGGCCGCGAACCGATCATCGACGAGGCCCGCTTCGCTCAGCCCCGCCTCCTGCTGGCCGCCGACAGCGTCGAACAGGCCCTGGCCACCGGCGCGACGGGCATGAAGACGGTCGAGATCGACGGCCAGACCCGCGTCGTCGGCATCGCCAGCCTGGGCGGCCGCCGCCAGGCCAGCAAGGAAGAGATCGCCGCCATCAACGAGCGGCTGAAGGCCTATGAAGCCGCGCCTGCCGCTGCCGCCGCGCCGCCGCCCGGCGTCACCGCCATGGCCGTCGAGGAAGTCGGCAAACCGGCGGCCTGATCGGCCCCCCTAAGCGGTCCTGCGGGGCGCATCGGCGCCGCTTTCCAGATCCGCGTCGGATGCGTCCGGCACATATTCGAGAATATCGGCTGGGGCGCAGTCCAGATAGCGACAGAGGGCGTCCAGGGTGGCGAAGCGCAGGCCGCGCACCTTGCCCGACTTGAGCAGGGACAGGTTGGTCTCCGAGATTCCGATCGCGCGGGCGAGCACGTTCGAGCGCACCTTGCGCCGCGCCATCATCACATCGAGTCTCAGGATGATGGGCATCAGACGAACCGCGAGGCGTCATCGTGGAACTCGGCGCCCCAGGCCATGACCCGCGCGACGACGAACAGGATCAGGCCCAGGGCAAGGGCCTTGGCGCTGTCCATCCGCAACCAGCCTTCGTCGTCGAAACCGGCAAGGGTCACCAGAATATGGCCGAGGGTCGGCGCGACGGCGTAGGCGATCAGCCAGATAGAGATGCCGGTCATGCAGCGCGCGTTCGCCGGGGTCAGGACGACGCCCGATCCATAGAGGCGGAACAACCGCCTGAGGCCCCACAGCACCGCCAGGGCCGGGACCATCATGACGCTGGCCGAAAGGGCCAGGGCGATTTTCTGAATCCAGGGCAGGGCGCCCACGGTGGTCCAGCCGGGACGCAGGGGTGGAACGCTTGCCTCGATGTAGATCTGCATGCCCCCGGGGCGAACCTGCAACCGGGTTCCGACATAGGTCAGGACGGCGACGACGGCGACCGTGAGCAGGGCGGCGCCGAGCGCGAACAGGATGGTGAACAGCCATTCCAGCGGTCGGCTGAGTCGACGAATGCGGCCGAAGGCGTCCGGCTCCAGGGGAATGGGCGTGGGGAGGATCGCGATGACCGCCATGAGAAGCGCCGACTCCTGACTGATTGACAGTTATATTTTTATGTATTTCGATATGTTAGAAAACTCAATCGAGGATACGACATGTCGCGTCCAGTCCAATCCCATGCTCTTGCCTTAGCAACAGGGCTGGCCCTGATGGTCACCCTTGCAGGCTGCGCCACCCCAGCCAGCCGCCACCCGATTGTTGTGTCCGACATTGGCGTCCCGGCGCGAAGCGCGGACTTGCAGGCGAGCCTCGACAAGCCGGGCGTCGTGACCTTCGAGCGGGTGAGGTTCGCGCAGTGGACCGCCGGGCGCGGCAGCTTCATCGACCGCGACGATCCCAGGACGGCCGCCGTGCCGAAGGGAAGCGAAGAGGCGATGATCTATGCCTATGTCGTGGACCATCCCCGGTTCGGACGGATCATGATCGACAGCGGCGTTTCGGCCGATCTGGACAGTCGTCTGAACTGGGTGATGCGTCGGGCCGTCTCTGACCTCGACGTGCGGGTCGAGCGGACCACGGCGCAGTGGTTGCGGGATCAGGCGCCGCCGCGCGCAGTGTTCCTGACCCATCTGCATTTCGACCACGTCGGCGGGCTGATCGATCTGCCGATCACGACGCCGGTCTATGTCGGTGCCGGCGAGGCGGCGGAGCGCAGCCGGGCGAACCTGCTGCTGGGCCATCCGGCGGACGCCATTCTGCGGGGCTATGGCCCTCTGCGCGAATGGGCCTTCCAGCCCGACCCGGACGGCGCGTTCGAGGGCGTGCTGGACGTGCTCGGCGACGGCTCGATCTGGGCGATCAAGGCGCCGGGGCATTCGGCGGGCTCGACCGCCTATCTGATCAACGCGGTCGATGGGCCCAAGCTGGTGGTCGGCGATGCCGTCAGCACCCGGCTGGGTTGGGAGCAGCAGATGCCGCAGCCGGTTGCGCCGCACGCTCGCGCCGACGCCGAGGCGTCAGCGGAGCGGCTGCGTCAGTTTGCCGAGGCTCATCCGACGGTGACGGTCTTCCTCGGCCATCAATCGCGGACGGGGCAGACGGAGGCGCGCTGAGGGCGACGCCCCATGGCCGGCCTTACCAGGCGCCGATCTTCTCGGCTTCGGCGTGGCTGATGGGGGTGTGGGCGGCCTTGTGGTCTTCCTCGGCGAGGAAGCGCGCGGCCTCCAGCGCGGCCATGCAGCCCATGCCGGCGGCGGTGACGGCCTGGCGATAGACGTCGTCGGTCACGTCGCCGGCGGCGTAAACGCCCTCGATGGCGGTCGAGGCCGAGCCTGGCTTGACCCGCAGATAACCGCCCGAGTTGATCTCCAGCTGGCCCTTGAACAGTTCCGAGGACGGGGCGTGGCCGATGGCGATGAAGACGCCGTCGGCGGCGACTTCCGACAGGTCGCCGGTCTTGACGTTCTTGAGGCGCACGCCGGTGACGTTGCGGGCCACGCCGTCGACAACGCCGAGGATCTCATCGACGGCCACGTCCCAGACCACGTCGATCTTGGGGTGGGCGAACAGGCGGTCCTGCAGGATCTTCTCGGCGCGGAACTCGGCCTTGCGGTGGATGACCGTGACCTTTTCGGCGAAGTTGGTCAGGAACAGGGCCTCCTCGACCGCGGTGTTGCCGCCGCCGACCACCACGACCTGTTTGCCGCGATAGAAGAAGCCGTCGCAGGTAGCGCAGGCCGAGACGCCGAAGCCCTGATAGTCGGCCTCGGATTCCAGACCCAGCCACTTGGCCTGGGCGCCGGTCGAGATGACCACGGTCTCGGCCAGCAGTTCCGCGCCGCTGTCCAGCGTCAGGCGGAAGGGGCGCTGCGACAGGTCGGCCTTGACGACAATGTCGTGGATGACCTCGGTGCCGACGTGCACGGCCTGGGCCTGCATCTGCTCCATCAGCCAGGGACCCTGGATGGTCTCGGCGAAGCCGGGATAGTTCTCGACGTCCGTGGTGATGGTCAGCTGGCCGCCGGGCTGCAGGCCGGCGATGACCACCGGGTTCAGCGAGGCGCGGGCGGCGTAGATGGCGGCGGTCCAGCCGGCGGGACCGGAACCGATGACGGCGAGGCGGACAGTGCGGGGCGTGCTCATGGCGCCTATTTAAGGGCTGATTCCCCGATGCGCGATGCTAGCCTGTCATTTCGAGCGGGAGGATTTGATCATGAGCAACAAGAGCGCGGCCTTTTTGCCGATCGGAATCGGCGTCGGCCTGGCCGTCGGCGTGGCGTTTGGCGCGGCCATCGACAATCTGGCCCTGGGCCTGTCGCTGGGCGTTGCTGTCGGTTCCGGGCTGGGCGTAGCCCTGATGGGGTTCGGCAATCTGAAGGCGCAAAACGACAGGAAGGCCTCGGACGGGTCGCCGATGGTGTCGGACGGCGGCGCTTCGACTTCGACATCGAGCAGCAGCCACTGCGCGCCGGGCGCGGACTGCGGCGGGTCTGACGGAGGCGGCGGCGGCGATTGACGGACTTCGTCACGCAGGCCCATGCTCCTTCAAGGAGCAGGGTGACGCCATGACCGCAGCCGCCGATCCGGTACGTGAAACGCGCAGCTATCTGCGTCGCCTTCTGGCCGTGGCCCGGCGCGGGGTGGAGCGGGACGCGGTCGAGGCCTCGGTCTATGACAACGGCGGGCTCAGCGGCCGCTATCTGATGATGACGGTGATCTCGGCGGCCATCGCGGCCCTGGGGCTGATGCTGTCTTCGCCCGCCGTGGTCATCGGGGCCATGCTGGTGTCGCCGATGATGGGGCCGATCGTGGCTCTGGGCTTCTCGCTGGCCCTGCTGGACTGGGGGCGGCTGAAGCAGTCGCTGACCTGTCTGGTGGTGGGGGTGGCGGTGGCCCTGACGGTGGCCATCCTGCTGACCCTGCTGTCACCGCTGAAGGAGCCGACCAGCGAGATTCTGGCGCGGACCCGGCCCAACTTCTTCGATCTGCTGATCGCGGTCTTCTCCGGGGTGGCGGGGGCCTATGCGGTGATCCGTCAGCGGGGTGAGACCATCATCGGCGTGGCCATCGCCACCGCCCTGATGCCGCCGGTGGCGACGGTGGGGTTCGGCATCGGCACGGGCGACCTGTCGATCTCGATCGGGGCCTTCTATCTGTTCATGACCAACCTGGTGGCCATCGCCCTGTCGGCGACCCTGACGGCGGGCTTCTATGGCTTCCGCCCCCGGTTGATGGAGCGGCCCTCGCCTTGGCGCGGGATTGCAGTTCTGGTGGTCTTTGTCCTGTTGTCGATCCCGCTGGTGATCTCGCTGCGGGCCATCGGACTGGAAAGCCAGGCCACGGCCGAGACGCGGACGGCGGTGGACGACATCTTCGCCGGAGCCGACTCGCGCATCACCCTTCTGGACGCCCGCAGCGAGGGCAAGGGCGTCGTGGTCTCCACCCTGGTCAGCACGAAAAAGCTGGTCGCGGACGCGCAGGCGCAGTTGCAGGACCGGCTGTCGGCGGCCCTTCACACCCCGGTGACGGCGACCCTGGACCAGATCGTCGTGGCCGATCCCCAGGCGGCGGCGCGCTCGGTTCAGGCCAGCACCAGCGCGGCGCCCGATCCGACGGCGACGCTGCGAACGCGCCTGTCCGACGCCGTTCCCTTCGCCACCGATGCGGTGATGACCGACGCCGAAGGGCGGCGCGCCATCGTCCTGCTGCGCCCCGACTCGGGTCTGGACCTGACCAGCGCCTATGCGCTGGAGGCGGCGTTGCGGGATCGGTTCGAGGGCGTCGACGTCTGGGTCACGCCGCCGGTGCAGGAGCTGAAGACAGTCGATCTGGGCGACGCCGCCGCGCGGACGCGCGCCGTCTGGGCGCTGGCGCGATGGCGAGCCAGACCGTCGGTGCGCTTCTGTCGTCCGGCGCCCGGTGTGGAAGACGGGCCCGACGCCGCTCAGGCCTTCCGCGCCCAGCTGGCGGCGGCGGGGGTGTCGATCCGCGAGGAGGAGGGGCCGGCCTGCCAGCGCGGCGACGAGAACCTGGCGCGGCTGGATTTGGGCTAGCCGCGCGCGGCCATCGCTTCCAGCACCGCCGCCGCGGCGCGTTCGGTCTCGTTGAGCGGGGCGTAGGTCCAGGGCTCCAGCGTCCCGTCGAAGGGGCGCGCCGCGCCGTGGGCCTCGAGGTCGGCGTGCAGGCGGGCGAACTTGCCGGGGGGCTTCAGGGCGATCATGGGCAGCACATGAACCGGCTTGCCGGTCGCGGCGGCCTCGGTCGCCATATTGGCGCTGTCCTCGGTGACCAGGACGTGGTCGGCGGCGTCGAGCATGGCGAACAGGGGGTTGTCGCCGCTCCCGTCCCAGATCCAGCCGGGCAGGGCCGACAGCCGCTCGGTCATGACCGCCTTGGCGGTTTCCGGCGTGCGGCGCGAGAAGGTCAGCAGCAGGGAGCCGCCCGCCGCCTGAACCGCCGCCTTGATCTGGTCGGCCAGGGCGGCGGCGTGGGCTTCGGGCAGGTCGAAGGCTTTCGATTTGCCGCCGATCATGGCCGTGACGCGGGGATGGGGCAGGGCGCTGATGCGGTCGGTGAAGGCGGGCGCGGCCTCGGCCAGGCGCTGCGGCGTGATGCGGTGCGGACTGCCGATGATCTCGAAGACGTTGTCGCCCGACAGGCCGTCATGGGCCGGGGCGACGATCAGGTCATAGGCGGCGTTGCGCCAACGCGGATCCTGGGTCTGGACCGTAAAGGTCTTGCCGCCGCTCCAGTCGCGCACCTTGGCCGACAGGGGCAAGGTGGCGCGGCCGGTGGCGATCCACAGGTCGGGCCATTCGGCTGCGCCGCGCGGATCGAACGACCCCGGCGCCAGCATGGCGGGGGTCTTCAGCCCCGACGGCCAGCGGTCGAACAGAGGCCGCCAGCGGACATGCTTGATCGCGATGTCGGCGGGGGTCAGCCGGGCGACCGCCTCGGCCAGGCCCAGGGCCTGGTTCTGGATGCCGGCGCGGCCGTCGGACACCACCCAGATGGACAGAGGGCGCGCGGTTGAACCGCGCGCCCCTGTGGCCTGCTCAGTGAGAGGAGAGCTTACTTCCACTCGACCTTGAGGATCTCATAGGCCTTCACGCCGCCGGGCGTGTTGACCTCGACCACGTCGCCGACCTCTTTCGAGATCAGGGCGCGGGCGATCGGCGAGGCGATGGAGATCTTGCCCAGCTTCACATCGGCTTCGTGTTCGCCGACGATCTGATAGACGCCCTCTTCCTCGGTGTCCTCGTCCACGAAGGTGACGGTGGCGCCGAACTTGACCTGGCTGCCCGACAGCTTGGTCACGTCGATGACCTGGGCGCGCGACAGCTTGTCCTCGATCTCGGCGATCGAGCCCTCGATCCAGCCCTGGCGTTCCTTGGCGGCGTGGTACTCGGCGTTCTCGGACAGGTCGCCGTGTTCGCGCGCCTCGGAGATGGCCGCGATGACGCTCGGCCTTTCGACCTGCTTCAATTGCTTCAGTTGTTCGTCGAGGACACGGTAGCCCTCGGCCGTCATCGGCACTTTTTCCATTGTGTCGTGAGTTTCTTGTTTCGCCCGGAGACTAAGGAGAGACGTTTAATCGGCACAGTCACGATCACGGGGCGCGCGTGATCGGCCAAAGAGGGTAGGGCGCCTGTTCGCCAAACTCAAGTAGGACGACGCCACACAGCCAAGCTGCGACCTCAAGGCTCCAGCCGCATGGGGCGGCGCCCCCGTTCACGGCCCAGCCAGCGGCGCAGGGCGATCCAGACGATCAGGCCCAGGGCCGCGCCGGCGACCAGGACGAACAGGTCCGAGATCACCCCCACGCCCGCTGCGATGAAGGCGATGACCAGACAGACAGAGGCGGCGAGGGCCGCGACAAGGGAAATGACGCACAGGCGCATGGGGGCGTAAACGCCATCGGTCGGGCGGGGTTGCGGCCTCGCGCAGCCGTGATCGCCGAACGTCGGGCTCAGGCGTAGGCGTAGTCCCCGCCCCGCTCGAGGGCGCGTTTCCAGGCCGGGCGAGCGTGGATCGTCTGCAGGAAGCGGGCGATGTTGGGATAGGCCGACAGGTCGACGGCCCGACTGGCGGCGGCCTCCAGCGGGAAGCTCATCATGATGTCGGCGGCGCTGAAGGACGGCCCGGCGAACCAGCCGGTGGCGGCCAGCTCGGCCTCCTGCCAGTCGGCGTGGGTCTTCAGCTGCGGGTCGATGAAGGTCTGCTGCGCCTTGGCGGCGATGCCGTTGACGATGGGCCGGACCAGCCCCGGCGCGCGCTTTGGCAGCTGGCTGAAGACCAGCTTCAGCAGCAGGGGCGGCATGGCCGAGCCCTCGGCGTAGTGCAGCCAGTAGGTGAAGCGCCGCCCGTCCGCCGTGCCGCGGGCGGGCCGCAGCCGGCCCTCGGGATCATAGGCGTCCAGCAGGTATTCGATGATGGCCCCGGTCTCGGCCACCCGCACCTCGCCGTCGTCCAGCACCGGCGACTTGCCGAGCGGATGCACCGTCTTCAACTCGGGCGGGCCCAGCAGGGTGGCCGGGTCCCGCTCATAGCGCTTGATCTCATAGGGCAGGCCCAGCTCCTCCAGCAGCCAGAGCACGCGCTGCGAGCGGGAGTTGTTCAGGTGATGGACGAGGATCATGGGCGCGCTCCGTCTGATGAAGGCTCAGCTTGGGCGCTTGACGTCGGGTCCGTCCAGAGGATCCGTCCAGAGGGCGCGCGGATCAGCGGCGGGGACGGCCGCTCCAGCGATTGCGGGCGTGGTGCTTGGCGTTCGGCTTGGACTGCGCCTGGGTGTGCGGCGCTGCGCCCGGGCGGCTGGCCTGATGCTTCTGCCACAGCTCGAACGCCAGCGTCGCGAGCGCCAGCTTGCCCGCATGGCGGCTGGCGAAGCCGCGCGCCCGCCGTGACAGCAGCAGGCCGCCCAGAAGGGTAGCGAGGCGGGGCAGGCGCATGGGATGACTCCGTGAAGGCCGGGCGACTGAAGACTGAACGGATCAGCCGCCCGGCGGTTCAGGGATCAGGCTTTCGGCATCAGGGCTTCGGCGGCCAGCACCGAGCCTTCGACGCCGAGGGTGACGGCCGGTTCAGGCGTGATGCGGAACAGGGGCGAGTGGTGGCCGGGGGCGTCGTCCACCTGATCGGCGGGGGTGCCGCCGACGCTGAAATAGACGCCCTTCACCCCGCTCTCGGGGGTGACGAAATAGGCGAAGTCCTCGGCCCCCATGCCGCCGCGCGGCTTTTCGATCAGCACATCCTCGCCCAGGCCGGCGACCAGGGCGGCGCGGACGCGGGCGGCGGTCGCCGCGTCATTGACGGTCGGCGGCGTGTTCTCCAGCGCCGAACGGGTCACGGTCGGCAGCTTGTCCTCGGGCACGCCCAGCGCCAGAGCCGTGTTGCGGCTGATGCGGTCGATGCCGTCCAGAAGCTGGGCGCGCACCTCGGGGCTGTCGGCGCGCACCGTCAGCTGCATGTCCACGCGGTCGGAGATGATGTTGTGCTTGATGCCCCCGTGGATGGCCCCCACCGTGACCACGGCCCCGTCCAGCGGGTTGGTCTCGCGGCTGCGCAGGGATTGCAGCGACACCACGATCTGCGAGGCCACCAGAATGGGATCGACGCCCAGATGCGGCGAGGCGCCGTGCGTGCCGACGCCGTGCACGGTGATGTCCACGCTGTCCGAGCTGGACGAGGTGATGCCCAGCGGGGCCTCGATCTTGCCGGTCGGGGTGTCGGCCGAGACGTGGAAGGCCAGGGCGTAGTCCGGCTTGGGGAAGCGGCTGTAGAGCCCGTCGTTGACCATGGCCCGGGCGCCGAAGATGCGCTCCTCGGCCGGTTGGGCGATCAGCACCAGGGTGCCGGACCAGTTGCCCTTGCGCGCCGCCATCTGGCGGGCCGTGCCGACCAGGGCGGTGATGTGCACATCATGGCCGCAGGCATGCATGACGGGCTTCTCGGCGCCGTCGCTGTCGACCTGACGCGCGGTCGAGGCGTTGGCGAGGCCCGAGTTCTCGGCCAGCGGCAGGCCGTCCATGTCGGCGCGGATCATGACGGTGGGTCCGGCCCCGTTCTTCAGCACCGCGACCACGCCCGTGCCGCCGACGCCGGTGGTGACCTCATAGCCGAGGGCGCGCAGTTCCTGCGCCATGCGCGCGGCGGTCTGGATCTCCATGCCCGATAGTTCGGGATTGCGGTGGAAATGGTCGAACAGGGCGCCGAGGTTGGCGTCGTAGTCCTCCTTCACCGCCGCTCTTAGCCCGGCGTCGTGCGCCAGAACCGGCGCGGCGCCCGCCGCCAGAACCGCAGCCAGCACGGCCGTGATTGTCAAATTTCTCATCATTTTTCCCCTTGTCCCTGAGGCGAGCTTATCGCGTCTGGTCAAGGCGGCAACCGATGAAATCTCAGGCGGACAGGACCTTCCAGATGACGTGGGCGGCGGCGGTCAGCAGGATCAGGGCGTAGAGGCTGGCGATCAGGCCCAGCCATGTCGCGAAGGGCTGCTTGCGTGTCTTGTGACGCAGGATGTGCTGACCCATCCAGGCGCCCAGACCGCCGAAGGCGACCGCGAACAACAGGGTTCGCTCGGAAATGCGCCAGCCGCCGTTGCGGGCCTGCGCCTTGTCGAACCAGAACAGCCCGAAGGCGATCAGGTTGCCGGCCAGCAGGAGGAGAACCAGGTCGATCATGGCCTAGTACCGACGCAGGATGATCTGGCTTTGCTGCGCGCTGATCAGGGGGCTGGTCGACAAGGTGTCGTTCAATCGCGAGAGCGCCTCCATGGAAGGCAGGCTGGCCAGGGCGACGGCGTCGCTTTCCCCGCTCACCGACATGACCGAGGTGACGCCGCTCAGCTGCGCCAGCCATTCCAGGGCGGGCGCGCAGGGACGGTCGGCGATCTTGATGGTCAGCACGGCCTGAACCGAGCCCGCGGCCTCTGACACCTCGGCGCGGTAGCCCCTGATGATCCCGCTCTGCTCCATGCGGCTGATCCGGTCCTGCACGGCCTGGCGGGACAGGTGGACGCTCTTGCCGATGGCGCTGGCGCTCATGCGGGCGTTGGACTGCAGCAGGGCGAGGATCTTGGCGTTGGTGGGGTCGATGTCCGGGCTCATACCGCGATGTGCAGGCACAATCCGTCGTTCCGCAAGGTGCGTCCAGGCCCCCGATCATGAGATTTCTCGGGAAAAGGAGAGGCCTATGCAGTTAGTGAAAGCAAAAGAGTTCGTGGCGGATCGGGCCTGGGGCTCGCTTCCCATCGAAAGGTTCAACGGCGTGACCACGGTCAAGCTGCATTGGACGGATCAGCCCTATCGCTGGCACGTCAATGACGGTCCGGAGGTCTTTGTCGTCCTGGACGGCGAGGTCGAGATGCGGACCCGCAAGGACGGCGTCGAGACCCGCGTGCGTCTGGCGGCGGGCGATGTCCTGCATATCGCCGAAGGGGAGGCCCATGTGGCCCATCCGCTCGGCGTGGCGCGGGTGCTGGTCATCGAAACGGACGGTTCGATATGAAAAAGCCCCCGGCGTCGGAACGCCGGGGGCCGCTTTTCAGGACTGGGCCGAGGCTCAGTTGTAGCTCTGCACCGGACGGACATCCAGTTCGCCGTGACGGATGGCGGCGATGCCTTGCGCCGCGGCCAGCGAACCGGCGGCGGTGGTGTAGTAGGGGATCTTCATCATCAGGGCCGTGCGGCGGATGGAGAAGCTGTCGGCCAGGGCCTGCTTGCCGTCGGTGGTGTTGAAGACCAGCTGGACCTCGCCGTTCTTCATGGCGTCGACGATGTTGGGACGGCCTTCCAGCACCTTCTTGACCAGACCGACCTCAAGGCCCTGGGCCTTCAGGTAGTCATGGGTGCCCGAGGTGGCGATCACCGAGAAGCCCTGCTCCAGCAGCGAGCGAACGGCCTCGACGATGAAGGGCTTGTCGGCTTCCTTGACCGAGACGAAGGCGGTGCCTTCGGTCGGCAGGACGGTGCCGCCGCCGATCTGCGACTTGGCGAAGGCGCGGGCGAAGGCGGGGGCCAGGTCGGCCTCGCCTTCACGCTTCCAGTCCAGGCCCATGACCTCGCCGGTCGAACGCATTTCCGGGCCCAGGATGGTGTCGACCCCGGCGAAGCGCGCGAAGGGGAAGACGGCTTCCTTGACCGCAATGTGCTCCAGTTCCTTGTCGACCAGATCGAAGCTGGCGAGCTTCTCGCCGGCCATGACCTTGGCGGCGATGGCGGCGACCGGCTGGCCGATGGTCTTGGCGACGAAGGGGGCGGTGCGGCTGGCGCGGGGGTTCACTTCCAGCACGAAGATGCGCGGGTTCTCGCTGTGCGGCTCCTCGATGGCGAACTGCACGTTCATCAGGCCGCGCACCTTCAGGGCCTTGGCCATGGCGGTGGTCTGGCGCTTCAGCTCGGCGACGATCTCGGGACGCAGCGAGAAGGGCGGCATCGAGCAGGCGCTGTCGCCCGAGTGGACGCCGGCTTCCTCGATATGTTCCAGCACGCCGGCGACGAAGACGGTCTCGTCGTCGCACAGGGCGTCGACGTCCACCTCGGTGGCGCGGTTCAGATAGTGGTCGATCAGGACCGGGTCGTCGCCCGAGACGCGCATGGCTTCATGGACGTAGCGGTCCAGCTGCTCGCGGTCGTGGACGATCATCATGCCGCGGCCGCCGAGGACGTAGGAGGGGCGCAGGACGACGGGATAGCCGACTTCCTCGGCCTTCTGCGCGGCTTCCTCGGCCGAGCGGGCCAGGCCGTTCGGGGGCTGTTGCAGGCCGATGGCCTGCAGCATCTGCTGGAAGCGCTCGCGGTCCTCGGCCAGGTCGATAGAGTCGACGCTGGTGCCCAGGATCGGCACGCCGTCTTCCTGCAGGGCGTGGGCCAGCTTCAGCGGGGTCTGGCCGCCGAACTGCACCACGACGCCGATCAGGTCGCCCTTCGAGCGCTCGACGTCGATCAGCTCCAGGACGTCCTCGCCCGTCAGGGGCTCGAAGTAGAGGCGGTCCGAGGTGTCGTAGTCGGTCGAGACGGTCTCGGGGTTGCAGTTGACCATGATCGACTCGACGCCGATGTCGGCGAAGGCGAAGGCCGCGTGGCAGCAGCAGTAGTCGAACTCGATGCCCTGACCGATGCGGTTGGGACCGCCGCCGAGGATGATGGCCTTCTTCTTGTCCGACGGCGCGGCCTCGCACTCGGGGATCTGGCCCAGGGCGCCGGTCTCATAGGTCGAATACATATAGGCCGTGGCCGAGGCGAACTCGGCCGCGCAGGTGTCGATGCGCTTGAAGGTCGGACGAACCTTCAGGGCGCGACGGGCGGCGCGCACCTCGCCTTCGGTCTTGCCGGTCAGGGCCGCCAGACGGGCGTCGGAGAAGCCCTTGGCCTTCAGCTTGCGGAAGTCGATCTCGGTCGTCGGCAGGCCCTGGACGCGGACGTGGCCTTCGGTGCGGATCAGGTCGGCGATCTGACGCAGGAACCAGGGCTCGTAAGAGCAGGCGGCGTTGACCTCTTCGACGCTCAGGCCGTGGCGGAAGGCCTGGGCGATGACGCGGATGCGGTCCGGCGTGGGTTCGCCCAGGGCGCGGATGACGGCGGCGCGGGCGCCCGCGTCGTCGTCGGCGTCGGCGACGCCCTCGATCTCGATCTCGTCAAAGCCGTTCAGGCCGGTTTCCAGACCGCGCAGGGCCTTCTGCATGGATTCCTGGAAGGTGCGGCCGATGGCCATGACCTCGCCGACCGACTTCATGGCCGTGGTCAGGTGCGGTTCCGAACCCGGATACTTCTCGAAGGCGAAGCGCGGAATCTTGGTGACCACATAGTCGATGCTCGGCTCGAACGAGGCGGGCGTGACCTGGGTGATGTCGTTCTGCAGTTCGTCCAGGGTGTAGCCGACGGCCAGACGGGCGGCGACCTTGGCGATGGGGAAGCCGGTGGCCTTGGAGGCCAGGGCCGAGGAACGCGACACGCGCGGGTTCATCTCGATGACGACCATGCGGCCGTCAGCCGGGTTGATCGCCCACTGCACGTTCGATCCGCCGGTTTCGACGCCGATCTCGCGCAGGACGTTGATCGAGCCCGTCCGCATCAGCTGATATTCCTTGTCGGTCAGCGTCAGGGCCGGGGCGACGGTGATGCTGTCGCCGGTGTGGACGCCCATCGGGTCGATGTTCTCGATCGAGCAGATGATGATGCAGTTGTCCGCCGTGTCGCGGACCACCTCCATCTCATATTCCTTCCAGCCCAGGACCGACTCTTCGATCAGGACTTCGGTGGTCGGCGACAGGTCGAGGCCGCGCTCCACGATCTCGTGGAACTCCTCGATATTGTAGGCGATGCCGCCGCCGGTGCCGGCCAGGGTGAAGCTGGGGCGGATGATGGCGGGCAGGCCGACGAAGGCCAGGGCGTCGTCGGCTTCCTCGATGTGGTGGACGGCGCGCGAGCGGGGCGATTCAAGGCCCAGCTTGTCCATGGCGTCGCGGAACTTCTGACGGTCTTCGGCCTTGTCGATGACCTCGGCCTTGGCGCCGATCATCTCGACGCCGTACTTGGCCAGGGCGCCCGAGGCGTTCAGGGCCAGGGCCGTGTTCAGCGCGGTCTGGCCGCCCATGGTCGGCAGGAGGGCGTCGGGGCGCTCCTTGGCGATGATCTTCTCGACGATGTCCGGGGTGATCGGCTCGATATAGGTGGCGTCGGCCACCTCCGGGTCGGTCATGATGGTGGCGGGGTTCGAGTTGACCAGGATGACCCGGTAGCCCTCGGCCTTCAGCGCCTTGCAGGCCTGAACGCCGGAATAGTCGAACTCACACGCCTGGCCGATGACGATCGGGCCGGCGCCGATGATCAGGATGGACTTAATG
>Ga0247827_10000549_pt1 | contig 16970 bp, 20 predicted proteins | sample 12C_Control_Day2_FD_194414 | JGI IMG/M metagenome (GOLD analysis project Ga0247827, IMG submission 194414) | Soil microbial communities from agricultural site in Penn Yan, New York, United States - 12C_Control_Day2 | ecosystem: Environmental > Terrestrial > Soil > Agricultural land | place... | reverse complement strand
GCTCAAGGACGGCCGCGCCGTCCTTGAGCAGGCGGCGGATCGAAAGCGCGTCGTCGTGCAGGGCATAGGCCGACGAGGAGCGGGCTTCGGTCTTGCCGCCGACGGCGGCCAGGACCTGACCGGCCTTGTCGGTGACGACGAAGGCGGCCTCGGGGGCGACGACGCGGGCGCGGTCCAGGGCCTCGACCGCCTGCGCCGGACGTTCGGCCAGGTCGCGGGCGACGAGATCGAGGGCGCGGTCGGTCAGGGCGAGGCGGGCGGCGATCTGGCCGGCGGCGCGCTGGGCTTCCAGCGTCAGGGCCTCGACCCGGACGGCTTCGGCCTCGCGGCGGGGGCGGCCGTCGTCGCGGATGACCAGCAGGGCGTAGGCGGTGATGACCAGGGCGACGGCGAGCAGCAGGGCGCGCACCCACGGCATGCGCCCGCGCGTGGTCTGATCCGTGGCCCGACGGCCCGGCTGATAGCTGCGGCGCTCCTTGCCCTGCAAGCCGACCCTCTCATGCTGAACAGCAGGCGGGAATCTAGGCTGCGTCGCGGATTCCTGTCGAGGCCCGGCGCGGCGGGCTTTTCACCTTAGAGGCGAACCGGTGCAGGAAAGACTCAGGCGGCTTCTTCGGCGGCGGCCGTCGGGATGCGCGCGGCGTCGCCGGGCGCGGCCAGGACGTCGGTGATCTGGCGCAGGACGTCGCGGGCGCGGCGGGCCAGATGCAGGCTTTCCGGCGGGGCGTCGTCGGGCGATTCCGACACGGTCTCGACCAGTTCGCGAGCCAGATCCATCAGGTCGGGCGCGGCGGCGATCAGGCGCGACTGGAACTCGATGCGCTCGGGGTCGCGGTCGTACTCGGCGCCGGGCACGCGCCAGCCGCCCCAGTCGGCCTTGTCGGTGACGACGACCGGATAGGAGCCGGGGAAGGGGTGATGGGCGCAGTCGGCCGGTTCCTGCCACTTGTTGCGGGCCCGCAGCACGCGCCAGTCGCCCAGCACGGTGGCGGCGGCGTCCTCGGCCGGCAGTTGCAGTTCGGCGGCCTGGAACTCGCGGCCCAAGCCGACCTCGTAGGTGATGCGCACGGGTTCGTCGAAGCCCTTGGCCCAGACGGGCAGGACCTTTTCGACCTGGGCCCAGGCGCCGACGCTCTCGACCCAGACCTTCTGACCCTTCTGGAACTGTGCGCGCGCCATGCCGAAATCTCCCCTGCGAGGGGGCAGCATGGCGCGCCAGCCGTTATCGTCGGGTTCCGCGATGTGGTTAGCGCGCGGTAACGCCTGGGTCAGGACGGGCGGGAAATCTCTTCCAGCGCCTCGCCGGCGTAGCGTTCCTTGACCCGCGTCGACAGGTCGCCCAGCGAGACGACGCCGACCAGGCGGCCGTCCTTGTCCACCACCGGCAGGCGGCGGACCTGACGCGAGCTCATCAGGTCCAGGGCGATCTTCAGGTCGTCGTCGGCGCGGACGACCAGGGCGTCGCGGCTGAGGAACTCGACTACGCGCGCATTGGGCGCGGCGCCGGCCGCCACGGCGCGGACGGCGATGTCGCGGTCGGTGAGCGCCCCGACCAGATTCTCGCCGTCAGCCACGGGGATGAAGCCGAAGTCGCCCGCCGCCATCCGGGCGGCGACCTCCTGAAGGGTGTCGTCGGGACGGGCCACCTGCACGTCCTTGCTCATCACGTCGCGGATCTTCATGGGTCTCTCCAAGAGGCTCTGGCTTGGCCTTGGGAACCCCCGGCGACCGAGGCGGTTCCGGCGCGAGCGGAACGAGGCTCGCCATCGCGACGCTTCGTCCCCACAATGGAGGCTCAGACTTAAGGGTGAGCGATGGCCGAGGCGGCGACGGGACTGGATTTGGGCCATGTGGCGGCTCTGCTGGCGGCGGGGGTCGTGGCGGTGCCGGTCTTCCGCAAGATCGGGCTGGGCTCGGTGCTGGGCTATCTGGCGGCTGGGGCGGCCATCGGACCGTTCGGCCTGGCCCTGTTCCGCGAGCCGGAGGTCATCCTGCACGTCGCCGAGTTCGGCGTGGTCATCTTCCTGTTCATCATCGGTCTGGAGATGCGGCCCAAGCGTCTGTGGGGGATGAGAAACGAGATCTTCGGCCTGGGCGCGGCCCAGGTCGGGCTGGCGGGGCTGGCCCTGACCCTGGTGGCCATGGCGGCGGGCGTGTCGGCGCCGGTGGCCTTCGTGGGGGCCATGGGCTTCGTCATGTCCTCGACCGCCGTCATCGTGCAGATGCTGGAGGAGCGAGGCGACCTGCCGACGCCGCAGGGGCAGAGGGCGGTTTCGATCCTGCTGTTCGAGGACCTGGCCATCGTGCCGCTGCTGGCCATCGTCGCCATTCTGGCGGCCTCGGTCGGGACGGCGAGCGAGAGCGCCACGCCTCTGTGGCAGACCATCGGCCTGGCGGTCGCGGCGGTGGCCGGGGTGCTGGTCGCCGGGCGTTATGCGATCAATCCGGCCTTCCGTTTCCTGGCCCGCAACGGCGGGCGCGAGGTGATGACGGCGGCGGCCCTGCTGGTGGTGGCGGGCACGGCCTGGATCATGGACGAGGTCGGTCTGTCGATGGCCATGGGCGCCTTCCTGGCGGGGGTGCTGCTGTCGGACTCGACCTTCCGGCACCAGCTGGAGGCCGACGTGGAGCCGTTCCGCGCCATCCTGCTGGGGCTCTTCTTCCTGTCGGTCGGCATGGCGCTGGATATTGGCGTGGTCATCAACGACTGGCGCATCGTGGTCGCAGGTCTGCTGGCCTTCATGCTGGTCAAGGCGCTGGTCATCTATGTCGTCGCCCGGCTGTTCAAGGCGCGTCACCATGAGGCGATCGAGCGGGCGGCCCTGTTCGCGCAAGGCGGCGAGTTCGCCTTCGTCCTCTATGGCGCGGCGGCGGCGGGCGGCGTCATCGACGGTCAGGCCAGCGCGGCCCTGACGGCCATCGTCATCCTGTCCATGGCCCTGACGCCGCTGACGACCCTGGCGATGAAGCGCTGGTTGCCCAAGGAGGCGGGCCTGTCGCCGGAGGAGGCCGAGGGCGTGGACGCGGCCGAGGGTCTGCGCGGTCAGGTGCTGATCATCGGTTTCGGCCGCTTCGCCCAGGTGGTGTCCCAGCCTCTGCTGGCGCGCGACGTGGACGTGTCGATCATCGAGAACGACGTGGAGATGATCCAGGCGGCCGGCAACTTCGGCTTCAAGGTCTACTACGGCGACGGGACGCGGCTGGACACGCTGCGGGCCTCGGGGGCGGGCAAGGCCGAGGCGGTGCTGGTCTGCGTCGACAAGCCGGAGGCCGCCGACCGCATCGTCCAGCTGGTGAAGTCGGAATTCCCGGGGGTGAAACTGTTCGTGCGCGCCTTCGACCGTGGCCACTCGCTGCGTCTGATCGCGGCGGGGGTCGACTATCATATCCGCGAGACCTTCGAGTCGGCGCTGAAGTTCGGCGAGGCGGTGCTGGTCGATCTGGGCGTGTCCGAAGACGAGGCGGCCGAGACCATCGCCGACGTGCGCCGCCGCGATGCGGCCCGTCTGGACCTGCAGGTGACGGGCGGGCTGACCGCCCGGCGGTCGATGATGCGCGGCAACGCCGTGACGCCGGAGCCCGAGCCCTACATCAAGCCCAGCCGTCCCGGGCGGCTGCTGAACGAGGATGAGGCCGGGCCGCCCGCGCCTGATCTCGCGCCCCAGAACGAAGAACGGGCCGACTGAGCATGGCGAGCGTCGATCTGGCCAAGCGGGCCTATGACCACGGCTGGCGGCTGGACCCCATCGTCCGCAGCCTGCTGGACACCGACTTCTACAAGCTGCTGATGCTGCAGCTGATCTGGCGCAAGCATCGCGACGTGCCGGTGACCTTCTCGGTTATCAACCGCACGACGAGCGTGCGTCTGGCCGAGGAGGTGGACGAGGGGGAGCTGCGGGCGCAGCTGGATCACGCGCGGACATTGCGGTTCTCGAACCGTGAGCTGATCTGGCTGGGCGGCAACACCTTCTACGGGGTGAAGTCGATCTTCAGCCCCGACTTCCTGGCCTGGCTGGCCGACTATCGCCTGCCCGAATACGACCTGTCGCGCGGGGCGGACGGGCAGTTCCGGCTGGAGTTCTCTGGCCCCTGGGCCGAGGTCACGCTGTGGGAAATCCCGGCCCTGTCGATCCTGAACGAGTTGCGTAGTCGCCGGGCGCTGCGTCGTCTGGGGCGGTTCGAGCTGGACGTCCTCTATGCGCGGGCCAAGACCAAGCTGTGGGGCAAGGTCGAGCGGCTGAGGAAGCTGGAGCCGCTGGCCATCTCCGACTTCGGCACGCGGCGCCGGCACGGCTTCCTGTGGCAGGGCTGGTGCGTCGAGGCGCTGAAGGAGGGGCTCGGGCGCGCCTTCATCGGCACCTCCAACGTCCTGCTGGCCATGAACAATGATCTGGAGGCGGTGGGCACCAACGGCCACGAGCTGCCCATGGTGCTGGCGGCGCTAACCGGAGACGACGACGCGGCCTTGCGTCGGGCGCCTTATCAGGTGCTGGAGGAATGGCGGGCGACCTATGACGGCAACCTGCTGGTGGCCCTGCCGGACGCCTTCGGCACGCGGGCGTTTCTGGCCGACGCACCCGACTGGCTGGCCGACTGGAAGGGCTTCCGGCCCGATTCCGCGCCGCCGATCGAGGGCGGGGAGGAGATCCTGGCCTGGTGGCAGGCGCAGGGCCGTGATCCGCGCGAGCGGCTGCTGGTCTTCGCCGACGGCATGGACGTGGATACGATCGAGGCGACCCATGCCCACTTCAAGGGCCGGGTGCGGACCAGCTTCGGTTGGGGCACCAATCTGACCAACGACTTCCGCGACTGTGCGCCCGCGCCCATGCCGGAGCTGACGCCCATTTCTCTCGTCTGCAAGGTGACGCGGGCGGGCGGGCGCTCGGCGGTCAAGCTGTCGGACAATGTGGAGAAGGCGACCGGCGACCGAGGCGAGATCGAGCGCTATCTGCGGGTCTTCGGCGAGGCGGGGCGGGGGCGGCAGGCGGTCGTCGTCTGAGGCGGAACCGCCAGGTTTGGTGAGGCATTTGGCTGGAGGCGGCGGTCGGCGTCGTCTCACCCATGTTCTCAGCCCAACGGGATGCGCGTCATGACCACCTACAACGTCGGCTACATCGTCGGCAGCCTGGCCAAGGGCTCGATCAACCGCAAGCTGGCCAAGGCCCTGGTCCGGCTGGCGCCCGAGAAGCTGAAGCTCCACGAGATTTCGTACGCGGACCTGCCGCTCTATTCCTACGACCATGACGGGGACTTTCCGGCTGCGGCGACCGCGTTCAAGGCGGCGATCAAGGGCTCGGACGCCATCCTGATCGTGACGCCGGAATACAACCGCTCCATCCCCGGCGGGCTGAAGAACGCCATCGACTGGGCCAGCCGCCCCTATGGGACCAACAGCTTCGCGCGCAAGGCGACGGCGGTGATCGGAACCTCGCCGGGGGCCATCGGCACCGCCGTGGGGCAGCAGCACCTGCGTAGCATCCTCAGCTTCCTGCAGGCGCCGCAGATGAACGCGCCCGAGGCCTATATCCAGTTCACGCCGGGCCTGATCGACGACGACGGCAAGGTCTCGGTCCCGTCCACCGAGGACTTCCTGCGGGCCTATATGGAAGAGTTCCACCAGTTCATGGCGCGGGTGCTGACGGTCTTGCCGCGCGACGCCTGAGGCGGATCAGTCCAGCGACCAGACGCGCGAGCGCTTGACCTCCTGGTCCTCCAGTTCGCGCGTCGTCGGCACAGTGTATTCGGCCAGCAGGGTCAGGCCGGACTTGGGAAAGTAGGTGCGACCGGGGTCGCCGACGATGACGCGCGTCCCGTTGGCCTGGGCCTGTTTCAGCCAGGCCAGGACCGCCTCGGCCATCGGCTTTTCATAGAAGACGTCGCCGGCGCAGATCAGGTCGACGGGCGGCGGCGGCGCGTCCAGCAGGTTGGCGTCGGTGAAGGCGACCTCGACGGCGTTGGAGCGGGCGTTGGCGGCGACGGCGGCGGCGCAGAAGGGGTCGATGTCGGCGGCCAGAACGCCGGCCGCGCCAGCCTTCATGGCGGCGACGGCGACGAGGCCCGATCCGGTGGCGAGATCGATGACGCGCTTGCCCGTGACCTGCTCGGGGTGATCCAGCAGCCAGCGCGCGAGCGCTTGACCGCCCGCCCAGGCGAAGGCCCAGAAGGGCGGCGGCAGGCCCATTTCGCCCAGCTCTTCCTCCGTCAGCCGCCACAGGGGCGTGATCTCGTCCGCCAGCCACAGCGAAATCTCCGGCGCGTGCGGCACGGCCTGCAGCCGGGTGTTGGCGGCGATGAAGTCGGGGGCGTTGGCGGGGGTCAGGCGCATGGGCGGTGTCTAGGGCAGATGGGCGCGCGGCGCGAGGCGCGATTGCAGGTCAGGCGTTCCTGACGAAAAGTCAGGTTGACGCGACATTTCTTCGGAGTAAGGTCAGCCTTACATTCAGTCAGGAGCGCCTTCCATGTTGAGCCTGTCCAAACAGCAGCACACGCCCGCCAGCCGCCAGTATGTGATCCGCACCATGGCCTTCATGAGCGGCTATGTCGCCGTGAACGTGGCGGCCATCTTCGGCGCCTTTGACGACATTCAGGGCAAGCCCGCGGCCTGGCTGTTGGCGGCGGTGGTGGCCGCGCCGGTGGCGGGTCAGATCTGGGCCACGCTGTGCTTCATGCGCGACTCGGACGAGTTCGTGCGGGCGGTGACGGCCAAGCAGTTCATCGTTTCGGCGGGCGCGGCCATGGCCCTGTTCAGCGCCTGGGGCTTCGCCGAGGCCTATGCGGGCGCGCCGCACGCTCAGGGCTGGCTGATCTATCCGCTGTTCTGGGCCATCTTCGGTTGCGTGGCGCCCTTGGTCCGGTCGTCGAACTGATGAAGAACAGGCTGAAACTGCTGCGCGTCGAGCGCAACTGGACCCAGGAACAGCTGGGTCAGGCATTGGGGGTCTCGCGTCAGGCCGTCAATGCTCTGGAGACCGAAAAGCACGACCCCTCGCTGGACCTCGCCTACCGCATCGCCGCCCTGTTCGCGCGGCCGGTGGAAGAGGTTTTCGAGAACCCCCACGGCTGACGATTTTGTCAGCTTAACCTTACTTTCACGCCCTTCTTTTCCACCGTCATCCTCGGGCTTGACCCGAGGATCGAGCCGGGCTGCGTGCTCTTCCTTGCCGAGGTCGCGCAGACGGACCATCCGATCCTCGGGTCAAGCCCGAGGATGACGGCGGGGGAGGGGCTTTTCTGAAGACCTGAAAGGAAACGTCATGTTCAATTCTGCTTCTTCGTCCAAGACCCTGCGCGCCCTCCTGCTGGCCTCGCTCGTCGCCCTGGCCGCCGGCAACGTCTTCTCGCCCGCCCATGCCGAACCGGCGCGCATCGAAGCGCCCGCCTTTACCTCCGACCGGCTGTCGGTCGAGGTGATCGGGCAGGGGCCCGACGTCATCCTGATCCCCGGCTTCGCCTCCTCGCGGGAGGTGTGGCGGCCGCTGGCGCAGCGGCTGGCGGCGACGCATCGGGTGCATCTGGTGCAGCTGGCGGGCTTTGCTGGCGAGCCGTGGAGCCACGGCGATGGCGCTTTCGTCCAGCCGGCGGTCGATGAACTGGCGCGCTATGCGGCGACGCTGAACAAGCCGGCGGTGATCGGTCATTCGATGGGCGGCTTGGCCGGGCTGATGCTGGCGCAGCAGCACCCTGAGGCGGTCGGGCGGGTGATGAGCGTCGACAGCCTGCCCTTCTTCAGCGCCATGTTCGGGCCGACCGCGACGGTCGAGGGGGCCAGGCCCTTCGCCGATCAGGCGGCTGCGGCGATCCTCGGCGCCGACGCGGCGGGCTTCCGCCAGCAGCAGGAACAGACGGCGGTCGGCATGATGAAGACCGAGGCGGCGCGCCCGGCCATGGTCGAGTGGTCGATGGCCTCGGACCGCCACGCCATGGCCTCGGCCATTCGCGAGGTGATGACGACGGACGTGCGGCCGGGGCTGGCGGCGATGACGACGCCGGTCTGGGCGGTCTATGCGGCCGATGCGGACGGCGGGGCGCCGGCGGCGATGGCGGACGGTCTGTGGGGGCGGGAGTATGCGGCCCTGCCGGGGGTGAAGCTGCTCCGCGTCGATGATGCGCGGCACTTCATCATGATGGATCAGCCGGAGCGGCTGGGCGTGCTGGTGGATGAGTTCCTGGCCGATTGAAACCAGATCCGCTCATCCCCGCCTCCGCGGGGATGAGCGGATGAGAGGGGTGCGCCCGATGGGTCAGGGCGCGCCTTGGTCCCGAACCCTTACTTCGGTCGCAGGTCGTTGGTGACGTCGCCGGCCTTCAGCGGCTTGCCGCCGAACTCGGACGCGTAGGCCGGGGCCAGCAGGGTCTGGAAGGTCGAGGCGGGCAGGGTGAGGTAGTAGGCGCCTTCGACGTAGGGGCCGACCGCATAGGCGTCGAGCAGGAAGGTCAGGCCGCCAGCCTTGCCGGGCGCGTCGCCGGGGGCCAGGACGATGGCCAGGTCCTTCAGCTTGGGGCAGGCCCACATGTCGCCGCCGACCTTGACCGGCGTCGCGCCGGGGCGGGCCTTCTTGGCGGTGTTGACGGCGTCGCACAGGGCGCGCTCCAGCGACGACAGGTCGGCGCCCTTGGCGAAGAGGTCTGCGGGGGTGATGCGGCGCTTCCCGGTCTTGTCCCAGAGCAGAGCCGTGGCGACCGTGTTCGGGTGGGCGCCGCCCGAATAGTCGAAGTCGGTGCGCATGGCGCTGAACAGACGGCCGGTCTGGACCGGATCGCCATAGACGATGGTCTTCTCATAGGGGCCCATGGCGCTTTCGCCGCCGGCCTCGGTGCGATCGGCCTGGGCGCCCTCGGCGTATTTGGCCAGGTCGGCGACTTCCTGACGATAGAGGGCGGTATAGAGCTCGGGCTGGGTCTTGATGGCTTCCGGCAGGGTCAGGCTGACCTTGGCCCAGGGCGTGGCGCTGTCGTATTTCAGCGGGCCGTCGACGGCGGCCGCGGCGGCGGCCTTGGGCGCCTCGGCCTCCTTCTTGTCGGCGCGCTGGCAGGCGGCGAGCGAGGCCGCGACGGCGACGGTGACGAGAAGAATGCGAGCGGTACGCGAGGGGATCATGCCGGGTACTCCTGGGGCGAGATCAGAAAGCTAGGCCGTTGAACGCGATGGCGGCCAGAAGGATCAATCCCGCCTCACGATTTGATTTGAAAAGGCGCAAGGCCAGGACGCCGTCCTCGGGTTTGAGGGCCTTCACCTGCCAGGCCAGATGCAGGGCGTAGGCGGCCAGACCGACGTAGAAGACGGGGCCGAGACCGGCAGCGTATCCAGCCGCGCCCGCCAGCAGGACGGCTAGGACGTAGAAGACCGCCACGCCCGGCTTGACCTGAGAGCCCAGACGCCGGGCCGAGGATTTGACGCCCGCCATGGCGTCGTCCTCGATGTCCTGAAGCGCGTAGATGGTGTCGTAGCCGAGGGTCCAGAAGACGCCGCCCGCGTAGAGAAGCAGGGCCGACAGGGCCAGGTGGCCTATCTGGTTCAGGCCCTCGGCCATCCAGTAGGCGTCGCCGCTGGCGCGGACTTGCAGCACATAGAGCCAGCCCAGCGCGAACAGGCCGCCGGTCGCGGCGGCGAAGCCCAGCAGGGCGCCCCAGTTGAAGGTCAGGCCCAGCCAGGCCTGGGGCCACCAGGTGATGCGCTTCATGAAGGGATAGGCCGCGACCAGACCCAGGGACAGGGCGCCGAGCAGGACCGACATGAGGTTCATGGTCAGCAGGATGCACAGGCTGATCAGGCTGAGGCCGGCGACGAAGGCCCAGGCCTGTTTGACGCTGATCTGGCCCGCCGGGATGGGGCGCATGGCGGTGCGGGCCACCTGGGCGTCGAAGTCGCGGTCGACGATGTCGTTCACCGCGCAGCCCGCGCCGCGCATCAGGGAGGCGCCGATGGCGAAGCCTGCGATCAGCCACAGTTCATAGCCGCCGAAAGGGTGGTCGTACTGGTTCAGGGCCAGCATGATCCCCTGCCAGCCGGGCAGCAGCAGCAGCCAGATGCCGATGGGCCGGTCGAAACGGCCCAGCTTCAGCCACGGCTTCAGCCCCTCAGGGGCGTAGCGGTCCACCCAGTTCTGGCGGGCGGCGTCGGGAAGCGGGGCTGTGCTCATGACAGGGGTCTTAGACCCTGAGGCCGTCGCGGGTGAAGGGCCTGTGTCCAACCGGCGTCATGCGAGACCCATTGCGCAACACAGTCATGCTGAGTTTAGTGGCGTTTCAACCGGAGGGAGTCGCCGATGACTGATGCGCCGATCAAGGGCCCCGCGTCCTACTTCCCCTCCATCGAGAAGAAGTATGGGCGGCCTATCGCCGAGTGGAAGGCGGAGGTCCGCGCCCGCTATCCCGCCAAGCACATGGAACTGGTGACCCTGCTCAAGGACGAGCACGACATGGGCCACGGCCACGCCAACGCCATTGTCGCGCACACGCTGGCGGAAGACGGCCTGAAATAGGTCAGCCGGCGGAGGTTCCGGCCCTGAGACGCTCCAGCGCTTCGGCGTAGCGGCGCGACAGGGGCGCCTCCAGCGCGCCCAGTTCTACAGTCCAGTCGCCTGAGCCTTCGGGGCGCAGGCCGCTCATCTGCGCGGCGTTGACCAGCCAGGAGCGGTGGGTGCGCACGAAGCCGCAGCGTTCCAGCTCGACCTCGACGGCGGCCAGGGTGGCGCGCATCAGCGGGCGGCGGCCGTCGGTCAGAATGAATTCGACATAGTTGCCTGCCGAGGTGACAGCCAGAATGTCGTCCAGCGGCGCGCGGATCAGACGGGCGCCGTCGCGGATGTCGAAGCTGACGGGGCGCACCGGGGTCTCACGCGCCTCGCGCAGGCTGCGGACGGACCAGAATACCCCGACGAACAGGGCGTAGCTGAGCAGGTCCTTGCGAAACTCATAGATGAAGCGCTCGACCGGCGGGCCATAGTCGTAGGTCTCGCCCAGCGCCGCATAGACGCCGTGACGCATGGCCACCATCAGGCCGACGTGCAGCAGGCTGTAGAGGAAGGCGACGCCCAGATGCAGGGCGACGAAGCGGCCGCGCGCAATCCAGCCGTCGTTCAGCAGGGTGGTCGGCGCGAAGATGCTGGCCACCCAGGGCAGCCAGATCAGCAGGCCCAGCGACAGGGCGCTGGTGCCCTCCCATACCCATGGCGCCCACAGGCGCAGCGATGGAGAATCGGTCAGGACGGTCAACGAGTTCACCACCATGAAGGCGGCGGTGATGCCGAGGATGATGGTCCAGCCGAGGATCAGGTCGCGCCGGTCAGCCTTGGCCGGAGATGCGCGCCAGCCGCTCGTCCCTGAGGCTGCGCCGTTCGTCCCCGAGTATGGCTGATCGGCCCCGCGACGGCGCCGCACGGCCCGCGCCGATTGCGGCGTCGCGGGCGGTGGTGAGACCTGAGGGTCTGCATTGTCACTCATCAAGGCCGCCCATGTCCGCCGAACCCCTCGCTGTTGCGACCCGCCGCCATGACCTCGACTGGATCCGCGTCGGGGCCTTTCTGCTGCTGATTCTGTACCACGTAGGCATGTTCTACGTGCCGTGGGACTGGCATGTGAACAGTCCGCATCCGGTCAAGGCGCTGGAGCCGGTGATGCAGCTGACCAACCCCTGGCGGCTGACCCTGCTGTTTCTGGTGTCGGGAGCGGCGACACGGTTCCTGTTCGAGCGGTTCGAGGCGGACGGGAAGGGCGGAGCGCGGCGCTTCGCCGGGTCGCGCACGCTGCGCCTGCTGCCGCCGTTGTTGTTCGCCATGTTCGTGATCGTGCCGCCGCAGAGCTATTACGAGGTGGTCGAGGCGGCGCGGGGGCTGGGCGTGGCCGATCCGGCGCGGTCGCCGTGGCTGGCCGATTTCTGGCTGAAGTATGTGACGGGGACTGGCGGCTGGTGCGACGCTGACGGGTGCCTGACAACGCCGACGTGGAACCATATGTGGTTCGTGGCCTATCTGCTGGTCTACAGCCTGTTGCTGGTGATTCTGTTGCCTGTCCTGCGGCGCTTTCTGCCTGCGGTGCAGGCGGGACTGGAGCGCGGGCTGAAGGGTTGGGGGCTGCTGATCTGGCCGGTGGTCTGGCTGGCGCTGATCCGCTGGACCTTGGCGCCGATTTTTCCCATCACCCATGACCTGACCGAAGACTGGTACAATCACGCCCTGTCGTTCAGCGCCTTCCTGTTCGGTTTTGTCAGCGTGCGATCGGCGGTTCTGAGGGCGGGCTATGAGCGGCTGCGTCGCCCGGCTCTGGTTCTGGCCCTGCTGGCTTGGGCCGGGTGGGCGACCTACGCCTGGGCCTACCGCGCCGACGACGCCGTGCCGCCCGAGGCGCTGAGAGCGGGAATGCGACTGGTCTACGCCGTCGACCAGTGGGCCTTCATCGTCGCCCTCCTCGGTTATGGCGGGCGCTATCTGAACCGGGGAGGGCCGGTGCTGCGCTATCTGACGGTCGGGGTCTTTCCCTTCTACATTGTGCACCAGACCATTATCGTCGTGGTCGCGCACAATCTCGCGCCGCTGGGCCTTCCGCAGCCGGTCGAGGCGGGGCTGGTGATCGCGGCGACCTTTGCAGGCTGTTTCGCAGCCTACGAGGCGGCGCGGCGGCTGGGCTGGCTGGGCCTGTTGCTGGGGGTTCGGTCCGCGCCACGACCGGCCGTCGCGAAGCCTTGCCTTGATGACCGCCCCCGCGAGGTCCTAGGTTGCGCCGAACCCTGACGGCAGGAGCCTGCAGCATGACCGCCCCCCGGCCGACCGCGCGACCGCCCATCATCCTGTACCTGACATGGATCATTCTGATCGGTGCGGCGGTGGGCGGGTTTCTGACCGGGGAGTTCAGCATCACCTTCGTCGCGGCGGGGACGCTGCTGCTGTCGCTGGTCCCGATCTGGGTGGGCGAAAAGGTGGGGGTGACCCTGCCGACCGCCTTTGTCAGCGCCATCGCCGCCTTCCTGTGCGCCACGCTTCTGCTGGGCGAGGTCGGGGACTTCTATGAGCGGTACTGGTGGTGGGACGTGGTGCTGCATGGCGGTTCGGCAGTCGCCTTTGGACTGGTCGGGTCGTTGCTGATGCTGATGCTGGTCAAGGGGAACCGGCTGACCGCGGCGCCCTTCACCGTGGCCTTCTTCGCCTTCTGCTTCGCCGTCATGATCGGCGCGGTGTGGGAGATCTGGGAGTTCACCCTGGATCAGCTGTTCGGCCTGAACACCCAGAAGTCCGGTCTGGTCGACACCATGTGGGACCTGATCGTCGATACGGGCGGCGCCCTGATCGGGGCGGGCGCGGGCTGGGCCTATCTGAAGGGCCGTCAGAACGGGCCGCTGACGCGGGCCATCCGCGCCTTCGTCGACAAGAACCGCCGCCTGTTCGGCGACGACTGAGGCGTCAGGCCGCTTCGCCCGGGTGTCGCCCGGCGCGCTGGGGCAGGATCAGGATCAGGACTACGATCACCGCCGCCAGGACGGCGGAGGCCAGCGGGCGGCTGAAGGCCAGGCCGCCGTGGTCCAGCGGCTTGTCGAGGAAGTCGCCGACTGTCGCTCCCAGCGGCCGGGTCAGGATGAAGGCGGCCCAGAACAGCAGGACCCGGTTCACCCTGGTCCAGAAATAGAGGCCCGCGACCACGGCCAGCAGGGCGCCGAACACCACGGCCGCGCCGACATAGCCCAGCCCGCCGGTGTCGGCCGTCCAGTCGCCGAGCGCCGTGCCGAGGGTCTGGGAAAAGGTGATGGTCAGCCAGTAGAAGGCCTCGGCGCGCGGGGTGCTGATCGCATCCGCGGCAATGGAGCCGGTGGTCCAGCGCCACGCCGCCAGCGAGGCCAGGACGCAGGCCAGCAGCAATAGCGAGCCGCCGGTGTAGCCTATGCCCAGCGAGCGGGTGGCGAAGTCGGCCAGGGCCGTGCCCGCCGTGGTCGAGGCCACGATGGTCGCCCAGTAGAGGAAGGGGTGGAAGCGCCGGGCTGCGATCTGACGCCAGACCAGCAGGGCCAGCACGGTCATGAAGATGCCCGTCCCGGCCAGGTAGCCCAGCTTCATCGTCATGGTGACGGTGTCGCCCGCCGTTTCGCCCAGGGTGGTGGCCAGGATCTTGATGACCCAGAACCCCAGGGTGACGGCGGGGACCTTGCTGAGGGTATCGCGTTCTTGCTCGGTCATGACTGGCCTTTCTGTCACGCGAGGGGGCTCTATTTCGCCAGCCGCCCCTTGGCCTTGTCGGCGCTGAAGACGATGTCGCGGTCGGGCTTGCCGGCCTCCAGCCCTGGGCAGTTCAGCTGGTGCAGGACGTGGCGGATGATGTTGAGCCGCGCCTTCTTCTTGTTGTCTGTGGCCACGACGGTCCAGGGCGCATAGTCGAAATGGGTGCGTTCCAGCATCTGGTCGCGGGCGGCGGAATAGTCGGCCCAGCGCTTCTGGGCCTCGGCGTCCAGGGGCGAGACCTTGAAGCGTTTCAGCGGGTGGGTGCTGCGCTCTTCGAGCCGGCGATCCTGCTCCTCGCGGCTGATGTCGAGCCACAGCTTGATCAGGGTCGTGCCTGACTGGGTCAGCATCCGCTCGAAATGCGGGGCGTCGTGCAGGAAGCGCTCGTGCTGGGCGGGGGTGCAGAAGCCCATGACCGCCTCGACGCCCGCGCGATTATACCAGGAGCGGTTGAAGAAGACCGTCTCGCCCGCCGCCGGCAGGTGCGGCGCATAGCGCTGGAAATACCACTGGGTCAGTTCGCGGTCGTTGGGTTTGGGCAGGGCGACGACGCGGGTCTGGCGGGGGGCCATGAACTCCGTCATGCGCTTGATGGCCCCGTCCTTGCCGGCGGCGTCGCGGCCCTCGAAGACGATGACGACCTTGAGCCCCTGTTCGATGGCCCAGGCCTGGGTCTCGACCAGCTGAATCTGCAGAGCGGTCAGAGTGTCTTCGTAGTCGTCCTTGGCCATGGTTGCAGCGTCCTCTTGTCGCGATGGGCGAAGCTTGCGGCGAATTCACTGGCGCCGCCAGCCTTGCTGTTGTGGGTGGAACGCAAAGGAGCTCGAAATGATCAATCGTCGTCATGTCATGGCTGCAGGGGCCGCCGCTGCTGTCTTGCCCGCCGTCGCCTCCGCCGAGCCGGTTACGGCTTTTGACGCGGCGCTGGGCGCGGCCTTTGATGCGGTCAGGCCGGTGGCCCTGGCGGGCGGGGTGGCGACGCCGCAGGGGCTGGAGTGGTCGGGTGTGCGCGGCGTGCGGCGGGCGGGGCAGGAGGCTTCGGCGCTGGCGAGCGACCGTTGGCACCTGGGCTCCAACACCAAGGCGATGACGGCGGCGGTGTTCGCGCGGCTGGTCGAGCAGGGGCGGGCGCGCTGGGCAATGCCGCTGGCCGAAGTCTTCCCCGGCATGACGATTGATGAGGGCTGGGGCGAGGCGACGCTGGACGACTTCATGACCCACACGGCGGGCCTGAAGGATGAGGCGGTCATGGGCATGGCCTGGCTGATGACCGCGCACGCCGATGCGAAGTCCCTGCCGGAACAGCGTCGGGCCATTGTCGAGAAGGCCCTGGGAGCGCCGTCGTCGGGGACGCGAGGCGTTTTTGAATACGGCAACGCCAACTATGTGCTGGTTGGCGCCGCCATCGAGGCCATCACCGGCGGCTCATGGGAAGCGGCGATGCAGGTCGAGCTGTTCACGCCGCTGGGTTTGACCTCGGCCGGGTTCGGCGCGCCGAAAGGGGACAACGCCTGGGGCCATCGCCGCATGGATGAGACAGCGATCGCCATGGATCCGGGCGACGACGGCTCCGACAATCCGTTGGCGCTCGGTCCGGCGGGGACGGCGCACATGACGGCGGCGGACTACGCCCGCTTCTTGCAGGTCTTCCTGACGGAGGGCGGCGGCTGGCTGAAGCCCGAGACGATCCAGCGGCTGATCACGCCGGCCGAGGGCCAGCCCTACGCCTATGGCTGGATCGCCTTGCCGCCGCAGCCCTGGGCCAAGGGCCCGGCCATCGCGCACGAGGGGTCGAACACCCTGTGGCACGCCATCGCCATCGTCGATCCGGTGGGCGGACGGGCGCTCTTCGGCCTGTCGAACGACGGCGAACGCGGCGGCCCGGCGTGTCAGGCCCTGGCCATGGGATTGCTGCGCGCGCTGTAGCGCGCGGCGAGCCGGCGCGCCGTTAATCGAAACGCTGTGCGGCGGGATTCGCTTTACAGTTGACGTGCTGTGGATAGTCGGGTGACAAAGTCGAGCAGTCCGGATTTTGCGTGGGGTCCAAACCCGCGTCTCGCTCCTTCGCCTGAACGAGCTTGTCCAGATGGACTGACGGATTCTCCTGCATGGAAATCCGCCTGGCAAAGCGCGTTTACGGAGACGCTAAGATGGCGACCGGCACGGTCAAGTGGTTCAACCCCACCAAGGGCTATGGCTTCATCCAGCCCGACAACGGCGGCTCGGACGTTTTCGTCCACGTCACCGCTGTTCAGAAGGCTGGCCTGCAAGGCCTCGATGAAAACGCCAAGGTCGAATACGAGCTGGAAAACCAGCGCGGCAAGACCTCGGCTGTGGACCTCAAGGTTCTCTAAGGCCGACGAACCCGACCAGGGTTGAAAGGCGCGGACCCTTCGGGCTCCGCGCCTTTCTTTTTGCCTGGAAGTGAAGGGCGCTATGCTCGGGCCGCGGGCCCTCGCGACTTGAGCGCACAAGAGGGGCGGGTGCGCCGCGGTGGGCGCCCCTAGAACCCCAGTTCAGCCCTTAGCGCTTCGGGCGTCAGGCCGCCGGCGCGGAGTTCGGCGAGCGTCACCGACTGGTCGCGCTTGGCGTAGCGGCGACCGTCGGGGCCGGTGAGCAGGCGGTGGTGGCGATAGACGGGCGCGGGCCAGCCCATCAGGGTCTGGATCAGGCGCTGGATGTGGGTGGCCTCGAACAGGTCCAGGCCGCGGATGACATGGCTGATCCCCTGCAGGGCGTCGTCGTGGGTGACGGCCAGATGATAGG
>Ga0247827_10000548_pt1 | contig 16971 bp, 18 predicted proteins | sample 12C_Control_Day2_FD_194414 | JGI IMG/M metagenome (GOLD analysis project Ga0247827, IMG submission 194414) | Soil microbial communities from agricultural site in Penn Yan, New York, United States - 12C_Control_Day2 | ecosystem: Environmental > Terrestrial > Soil > Agricultural land | place... | reverse complement strand
GAAAGCGGCACCAAGGTCATCGTCTACAAGCGATAACCTGATTTCTTTAGCCAATAAAAAGCCGACGTCCATGACGTCGGCTTTTTTACTTGCTAGATCACGACCTGTAGCAGCTGGCGGAGCCTGCGTTCGGCTGCGTAGCAGTCGTAAAAACCACCAACGCGGAACATCAGGCAACCCGTATGCACAGGTTCTATGACTGCTGCGCAGCCGAACGCAGGCTCCGCCAGCTGCTACGGGGGAATGAGCGCCAAGGTGATCGCTGTCCTCCTGGAATCAGCCCTTCATGACTTGCGCCAGCAGTTCGTAGGAATGCAGGCGATCGGCATGTTCGTACAGGTCGCAGGTAAAAATCAGCTCATCGGGCTGAGTCTGCTCGATCAGCACGTCCAGTTTCGCCCGGATCTTCTGCGGGCTGCCAATCATGGCCAGTCCCAGGAAGTCCTGCACTGCGGCTTTCTCATGAGGCAGCCACAAGCCATCCATGGTTTCTACCGGTGGGCGTTGCACCAGGCTCTGGCCACGCATCAGGGCCAGAATACGCTGGAACACTGAAGTGGCCAGATAATCGGCCTGCTCGTCGGTGTCGGCCGCCACCAGCGGCACGCCGAGCATTACGTAGGGTTTGTCCAGGACTGCAGAAGGCTTGAAGTGATTGCGGTAGACGCGAATCGCCTCGTGCATGAAGCGCGGTGCGAAATGGGACGCGAAGGCGTAAGGCAAACCCCGTTCACCTGCCAGTTGCGCGCTGAACAAACTGGAACCCAGCAGCCAGATCGGAACATTTGTACCGGTGCCCGGCATCGCGATAACGCGCTGGTCCGGTGTGCGAGGGCCGAGGTAACGCACCAGTTCTGCAACATCCTCAGGAAAGTCGTCGGCGCTGCCGGAGCGCTCGCGGCGCAGAGCACGGGCGGTCATCTGGTCCGAACCCGGCGCACGCCCAAGGCCCAGGTCGATCCGCCCTGGATACAGACTTTCCAGGGTGCCGAACTGTTCAGCAATCACCAGTGGCGCGTGGTTAGGCAACATCACCCCACCCGAACCGACACGAATGGTCGACGTCCCGCCTGCCAGATACCCCAGCAACACCGAGGTCGCGGAGCTGGCGATGCCATCCATGTTGTGGTGTTCGGCGACCCAAAAACGGTGGTAGCCGAATTTTTCGACATGTTGCGCCAGGTCCAGCGAGTTACGCAGCGACTGGGCTGCGCTGCCGTTTTCCCGCACGGGTACCAGATCGAGGGTCGAGAACTTGATATCGGACAGTCGTTTCATAAACCTGCTTCTCCAATTGAGGGCGCAGGTTTTGCTCGCGAACGAAAACCTGCCGAATCCAAAAGCGTGTTTCATGCAATGAGGGCATATACCCGAGTTTCAATAGCACCGGGAAAATTCCTAACAAAAAAGCGGACCGATCAGATGAGGTGAACTTTGCGTCTCGGTCTATCCTCAGAACCCTAGCGAACCAAAACCACAAAGGCGCGATCCTTCGCGCCGGATCTTGGAGGAGACAGGCATGGCTATCATCAAAAAAGCATCGGCCCATTGGGAAGGTGATCTGAAAACCGGCATCGGCTCGATTTCCACGGAAACCGGCGTGCTCCGGGAAGCACCTTACGGCTTCAAGGCGCGCTTCGAAGGCGGCAAAGGCACCAACCCTGAAGAACTGATCGGCGCCGCACATGCGGGGTGTTTTTCCATGGCGTTTTCCATGATCCTCGGCGACGCGGGCCTCAAGGCTGACAGTATCGATACCAATGCCGAAGTCACCCTGGACCAGGTGGATGGCGGTTTTGCAATAACCGCCGTGAAACTGATCCTCAAAGCCAAGATTCCGGGCGCGAGCCAGGCGCAGTTCGAGGAATTGAGTAACAAAGCCAAGGAAGGTTGCCCGGTGTCCAAAGTGCTGAATGCAAAAATCAGCCTGGATGCGACGTTGGTGAACTAAACCGGTGTCAAAGATCGCAGCCTTCGGCAGCGCCTACAAAGGCAGAGTGAGTCTGCAGGAGCTGTCGCAGGCTGCGATCTTTTTTGCCTTGAAACAAAACAAGGCTGACAAAACTATGGTCGAATAAATGACAGCAGCAAAAACGCATGCCCCATGCGCGCTGCCTCAAGGAGCTTCAACCATGAAACGTTTTGCCTTGGCGGTTATCTGTTGCGCATTGGCCACGTCAGCCCTTGCCGCACCCAAACCCTGTGAAGAACTCAAGGCCGAAATCGAAGCCAAGATTCAGGCCAGAGGCGTTACGTCCTACACCCTGGAAATCGTCACCAATGACGAAGTGCACGATCAGAATATGGTCGTGGGTTCGTGCGAAGGCGGTACCAAAAAAATCATCTACCAGAAGAATGATCGCTGACCGGCCTCACGGTACACAGTTGATCTGGCGCTCTTCGGCGACAATTTCACGTTTGGCGTTATACAGGCGTGCTTCCGGAGTGAATGCCATGGAGCGAGCTTGCAGCACATAACGCTGCCCGGCTTCGAAGTGATCGTACTTGATGATCATGTAGCACAGCCGTTCCGTGGAACCGCTGAACAAGTCCGCCCCTCCGCCAGGCACCTCAAAGTCAAAGCGCACCGTCAGCTCGTGGCTGCCGGGCGTCACCTGGAAGTAACGCCCTTCGCGCAACCGCTGATTGTCCAACCGCTCGGCCATCAGCAACTTATCGTTTGGGAAAGGCGTTGAGAAGTCGACCCACGCCATTTGCGGATTGGCTGCCGGCATCGGCGCCGAACAGCCAGCCACCGCAGTGGCGGTCAGTAACAGCATCAACCTGCGCATGATGAGCATCCCGAAGTCTGAATACTCAGAATAGCGCTGATCAGGTGCGTTGGCAGCCTGCCGGTGTGGCTTGGCCAATGACTTTTCGCTGTTGATCGTAAAGCTTGGCCCATGGCCGGAAACCGATGTTCCCCGCTTGCAGTTGATAACGCTCACCGGCGTTGAAACCGCTGAATTTCACGTTCATCTGGCAATCACGCCACAGCGGCTCGGCATCCGGACCGATGTTGGTGGGCTGCACCGGGAACTGATAGCGAACCGTCAGCTCATGGCTGCCCGGTTGCACCTCAAAATATCGTTTGTCGGTGGCTGCTTTATTGTCCACCTCCATCGCCAACAAAGCCGTGTCTTCCTGATGCGAATCCAGATCGATCCATGCCTGCGTCGGATCATGATGAGGTAATCCGAACCCGGCACAACCGGCCAGCATCAGCAGGCCTCCCGTCAGCATCAACTTGCGCATAGCGGAGCTCCAGTCAAGCGGGATAGTCTTGCGAGCAGACTCTCCAGAGATTTTTTATTTTGATCAGGCCGCGTCCAAGCCTTGGGTTACTTGATCGCGTTTTGCGCGTTTTGTTTCCGGGTGTGTTGCTTTTGTTGCTCAACGGTTGTTCCAGCGTCAGCTACTACAGCCAGTTGGCCAGTGGCCAGCTGCAACTGCTGCGGGCACGAGAGCCGGTTTCCGGTGTGATAGCCGATCCCCAGCGCGATCAGAAACTGCGTGCGCACTTGGCTGAATCACAAAAGGCCCGGACATTCGCCAGCCAGCAGTTGCACCTGCCGGACAATCAGAGTTACCGCTTATACGCTGACATTGGCCGCCCTTATGTGGTCTGGAACGTATTCGCCACGCCGGAATTTTCCCTGAAGCCGCAAAATCACTGCTTCCCCATTGCCGGTTGCGTGGCCTATCGCGGCTACTACAGCCAGAGTGCGGCGCGCGGTGAAGCGGCGCTGCAACGTCTGCAAGGCCTGGACGTGACAATTGGTGGTGTCGAGGCGTATTCAACGCTGGGCTGGTTCAACGACCCGATCATGAGTTCGATGATGGGTTGGGGTGACGAACGCCTGGCGACGCTGATCTTTCACGAATTGGCGCATCAGCGCGTGTATGTAAAGGACGACACCGAATTCAATGAGTCCTTTGCCACCTTCGTCGAACAGCAAGGCACTCGCCAGTGGCGCGCCTATCGCGGCCTCCCGGCAGACAACGGTACGCAGGCACAACAGCGGGATCAGTTCACTCAGTTGATCCTGAACACCCGCACGCGTCTGGAAACGCTATACGCCCAGCCGCTGGCACCCGAGCAAATGCGTCAGCGCAAAGCGGCGGAGTTCGAGCGTCTGCGCAGCGACTATCGACAGATGCGTGATAGCCAGTGGGCCGGGGACAAACGTTACGACGCCTGGATCAATGCGCCGATGAACAATGCCCGGTTGTTGCCGTTCGGTTTATATGATCAGTGGGTGCCGGCGTTTGCGGCGCTGTTCCAGCAGGAGGGCTGCGATTGGGTGAAATTTTATGCGGCTGCCCAAAAGCTGGGGGCGTTGCCGGTAGATGAGCGCAAAGTGGCGCTCAAAGTGTTGTCGGAATCAAAGAACATCAGTGGCGGATAGGTCCTCATCGCGGGCAAGCCCGCTCCCACAGGAGTTAGGTGTTTATCCAAAAAGGTCTGGCTGACACGGACTCTGTGGGAGCGGGCTTGCCCGCGATGGCGTACGGACTAGCGCTGCAAAAACGCCTGATGCATCTCGTCCAGCGTTTCAAAGTGATAGGCCGGTGCTTCAGCGCTCAGCTCATCCCGACTGCCAAACCCGTACCCTACCGCCGCCGCGTCCAGGCCATTGCTACGCGCACCGATCAGGTCGTGCTTGCGATCGCCGATCATCAGCGTATTGGCCGGGTCCAGGCCTTCCTCGGCCATCAGGTGAGCGATCAGCTCGACTTTATTGGTCCGGGTTCCATCGAGTTCGCTGCCGTAAATCACTTTGAAGTGCTTGGCAAAGTCGAAATGCCGGGCGATTTCGCGGGCGAACACCCACGGCTTGGAGGTGGCGATGTAAAGCTGTCGCCCTTGTCCACCCAGGGTTTCGAGTAGTGGTGTGACACCCTCGAACACGCGGTTTTCGTAGAGGCCGGTGACTTTGAAACGTTCACGGTAAAAATTCACCGCTTCCCAGGCCTTCGGCTCATCAAAGTCATAGAACTGCATGAAGGCCTGCAACAACGGCGGCCCAATGAAATGTTCGAGTTTGGTCAGGTCAGGCTCATCGATGCCGAGCTTGCTCAAGGCAAACTGAATCGAACGAGTGATGCCCTCACGCGGGTCGGTGAGGGTGCCATCGAGGTCGAATAGAACGGTTTGGTAATGCATGAAAATTCCTGGGCAATAGCGAGACGTTTTCAGATGTGGTCGTAGCCTTCAGCCAGATGCAGATCCTTGAGCTTCACGTAGTTCGCCGCGCTGTAGGTGAAAAAGGCTTGTTCCTTGTCAGTCAGCGGCCGGACCTGCTTCACCGGGCTACCGACATACAGGAACCCGCTTTCCAGGCGCTTCCCCGGCGGCACCAGGCTACCGGCGCCAATAATCACATCGTCGGCGACCACAGCACCGTCCATGACGATGCTGCCCATGCCAATCAAGACCCGACTGCCGACGCTGCAGCCATGGAGCATGACTTTGTGGGCGATGGTCACGTCATCGCCGATCAGCAACGGGAAACCGTCAGGATTGAACGGTCCGGCATGGGTGATGTGCAACACGCAGCCATCCTGCACGCTGGTGCGCGCGCCGATGCGGATGCGGTGCATGTCGCCGCGGATCACCGTCAACGGCCATACCGAGCTGTCTTCGCCGATTTCGACGTCGCCGATCACCACCGCCGAGCGGTCGACAAAAGCGCCTTTGCCCAGCAGCGGCGTGTGGTTCTGATACTTGCGAAGATTCACGATAGGGTTTCTCTCTGTTGCTGATAGCTGCGGTGAACGTCGATTGTAATTAAGATGGCTGCATGTTTCTTCCAGCCAAGGTGCCAACCGTGAGCGTGAACAACCCTCTTTTGCAGTCCTACGACCTGCCGCCGTTCTCCGCGATCCGTGCCGAGCATGTGCAACCGGCCATTGAACAGATCCTGGCTGACAACCGCGCCGCCATTATCGAGATCCTCAAGACCCAGGGCAAACAACCGACCTGGGCCGGCCTGGTGCTGGCGATGGACGAGCTCAACGATCGCCTGGGCGCCGCCTGGAGCCCGGTCAGCCACTTGAATGCCGTGTGCAACAGCGCCGAACTGCGCGAAGCCTACGAGTCATGTCTGCCGGCCTTGAGCGCCTACTCCACTGAAATGGGCCAGAACCGTGAACTGTTCCAGGCCTATGAAGCCTTGGCCAACAGCCCGGAAGCCGCCGGTTTCGACGTCGCGCAAAAAACCATACTGGAACACGCCCTGCGTGACTTCCGTCTGTCGGGTATCGACCTGCCGGAAGCCGAGCAGAAGCGTTACGCCGAAGTGCAGAGCAAATTGTCCGAGCTGGGCAGCCGCTTCTCCAACCAGTTGCTCGACGCCACCCAAGCCTGGACCAAGCACATCACCGATGAAGCGGCCCTTGCCGGCCTGACCGATTCGGCCAAGGCGCAAATGGCTGCCGCCGCGCAAGCCAAAGAGCTGGATGGCTGGCTGATCACTCTGGAATTCCCGAGCTACTACGCGGTGATGACCTACGCCCACGACCGTGCATTGCGCGAAGAAGTCTACGCCGCCTACTGCACCCGCGCATCGGACCAAGGCCCGAATGCCGGTCAGAACGATAACGGCCCGGTCATGGAAGAAATCCTCGACCTGCGTCAGGAGCTGGCAAAGCTTCTGGGCTTCGGCAGTTTTTCGGAATTGAGCCTGGCCACCAAAATGGCCGAATCCAGCGATCAGGTATTGAATTTCCTGCGCGACCTGGCTCAACGCAGCAAGCCGTTCGCCGCCCAGGACCTGCAACAGCTCAAGGCGTACGCCGCCGAACAAGGCTGCCCGGATCTGCAAAGCTGGGACAGCGGTTTCTACGGCGAGAAACTTCGCGAGCAGCGTTACAGCGTTGCCCAGGAAGCCTTGCGCGCTTACTTCCCGATCGACAAAGTCTTGAGCGGCCTGTTCGCTATCGTGCAACGCTTGTACGGCATCGAGATCGCCGAGCAAAAAGGTTTCGACACCTGGCACCCGGATGTTCGCCTGTTCGAAATCAAGGAAAACGGCCAACACGTCGGCCGATTCTTCTTCGACCTTTATGCCCGCGCCAACAAGCGCGGCGGTGCCTGGATGGACGGTGCCCGTGATCGTCGTCGCACCGCTGACGGTGTGCTGCAAAGCCCGGTGGCTAACCTGGTGTGCAACTTCACCCCGGCCGACAGCGGCAAACCTGCCCTGCTGACCCACGACGAAGTGACCACCCTGTTCCACGAGTTCGGTCACGGCCTGCATCACCTGCTGACCCGCGTCGAGCATGCCGGTGTCTCCGGCATCAACGGCGTGGCCTGGGATGCGGTCGAGTTGCCGAGCCAGTTCATGGAAAACTGGTGCTGGGAACCTGAAGGCCTGGCACTGATTTCTGGTCATTACGAAAGCGGCGAGCCACTGCCGCAGGACCTGCTGCAAAAAATGCTCGCGGCGAAAAACTTCCAGTCCGGCCTGATGATGGTCCGCCAGTTGGAGTTCTCGCTGTTCGACTTCGAACTGCATGCCACCCATGGCGACGGCCGCAGTGTGCTGCAAGTGCTCGAAGGCGTACGCGATGAGGTTTCGGTCATGCGTCCGCCGGCCTACAACCGTTTCCCCAACAGCTTCGCCCACATCTTCGCGGGCGGTTACGCCGCGGGTTACTACAGCTACAAATGGGCTGAAGTACTGTCCGCCGACGCGTTCTCGAAGTTTGAAGAAGAAGGTGTGCTCAACGCGGACACCGGTCGCGCGTTCCGTGAAGCGATCCTGGCGCGAGGCGGTTCTCAGGAGCCGATGGTGCTGTTCGTCGACTTCCGTGGCCGTGAGCCGTCGATTGACGCACTCTTGCGCCACAGCGGCCTGAGTGAGGACGCGGCAGCATGAGTGAGGGTCCCGTGATTACCAAACGACGCTTTATCGCCGGGGCGGTTTGCCCGGCCTGCAGCGAGCCGGACAAGTTGATGATGTGGAATGAGGACAGCGTGCCGCATCGCGAGTGCGTGGCCTGCGGTTACTCTGACACGCTCAATGAACAAGGCCTGTCGGTGCCCAAGGAATTGGGCACGCGGGTCAATACTTCCGCCCTGAAGGTCGCGGATACCAAGGTTCAGGCTGTGCAGTTTTTCCCGAACCCTAAGCTGAAAAAGAAAACAGACGAACAGTCCTGAGTCGAAAGCGCCTTCCACTGTGCAATGCAGTGGAAGGCGCGACTACTGGAGATGGGCGGACTGAAACCAGTTTTTCATCGAGCACGCCGCGAACGGGCTGGTGCTGCAATCACCGTTGGCCAACGCCGTGCGAAGTTTGTCGACATCGGCCTGCATCATGTAACGCACCCCATCCTTGAAATGTGTGCTGTCACCGAAACCGCCCTGAGTCATTTCGTTCAACGCCTCTTCCTTGCTCCAACCCTGCACCACTACCCGGTACATGGCCGCTATCAGTCCGGTCCGGTCGGAACCATGTTTGCAGTGCATCAGCACCGGGCCGTTGGCTTCGGCGGTTTGAATGGTACGCAGGGCATTGAGTATATCGGCGTCATCGACGTGGTTGGTTCGGTAAGGCAAATGGACCTGCGTGACTTTTGCCGTGGACAACCAGCTCGCGTCTGACTCGGGCAGAAAGCTGATCACCGTGCCGACCTTGAGTTTTTCCAGCAACGGCAATGCCCCGCTGTCCGGCAATGCACTGCGGTACAGTGTCGACGACATCTGGAACAGGTTGTATTGAACCCCGACTGGCTGCGCCCAGTCTGTCGGGCGAGCAGAAACACTGTTGTCGGCAAGTGCAGGTGTGAGGTTGAACAAAGCGACCAGCGAAATACACATCGCAGGGAAAAAGCGCAGTAAGGACATGCTCGGGCGACCATCATGGAAGAGGGCTTGGATATTCCCGCCGAGCTTGATTCCCTCGCGGTCAAAGGGTCGTGAGCACTCTGTCAAAGAAACGTGAAGCAGCACGGCCGGCGAAAAAATCGGTCGTCCTGCCTCGTTCAAAAGACCATGTTTATAGCTTCAGCTTGATAAACGCGTGGGCTAACGACTGCAGATCATCCCCCACCTCTATCCTATCGCGGGTTTCCTCATCGAATTTCGTTATGTAGAAGTCCGGGTCGTCCTTGCGCTTTATTGCATCAAAGGCGTCGAAAATAGAAAGGGGGTGTGGATGCTCGCCCGCGTCCCACATTTCGATCACGATTTGATTGAGCTCTCCGGTGGATAGATGGCGTAAGTATGCTGCGTTCTCGAGACCGATCGTTGATTGATGGTAATAAGCAAGCGCGAGCGCTGTTATAGCGTCAATATCTTTCTGATCGATACTGCTGTCCGGCGTCACATTGATATCGGACCAAGGGTCGAAATCAAGTTTTAACGCTCTCCCCTCTTCCTTTATATGCAATGTCAAAGGTGTAGAATTTTTAAAGTAATCGATTTGACCTGACACGAGCGTATCGACATTCCTCATGATAAATATCTTGATTTGGATGTCATCGACTTCTTCTATTTTCTGGAGGTATATCCCTGACGTTAGTAAATCAGACATGTTTTATCCTTGCAGCCATTTAAAGTGCACGCGATGAACGCCACGTGCACCCGATCATGACCTTAACAACAGGTCGGGTACTCAGCTTGAAATCACGGACTGACGATCGCCGCAAAAGCCTTTGCCAAAGCCTCTAGCTTGGCTTTATCGTCGGCATCGATATCGCCGTCACCGTCTACATCCTTGCCAACGCCACTGATACTGAAAGAGTTACCACGATCAGTAGAAACAGCATTGAAAAATACCGAGTCCACCAAAGCTTCAACTTGCTGTTGATTCTCTGCATCCCAACTTAACTCCTTGCGGGCAAGCTGCAACGAAACCAGTGTATTAGGCTCTGATGGACCTGGCTGCATCAGTTGAAGAAAAATACCGCGTTGATTGAAGAAAGACATGAATAATTCCTTTTATTCGTTTGTGGTTATTAGTACTGCTTGGAGAAATGAATATACGATCGAAAGTTAAAGTCATCCATGTTCTATATGTTTCTTTAATTTGCGTCTAACTTGTTTTTTACCCGTCTCGAATAAAACGACCTGCATCAGAGGCTGAACGGTACTGGTCGTTGCGTGCAAGCTCGGATACTGTATGAATATACAGACCCAGGAATTCCGTCGATGGCCACTCCTCTCCCTCCCCGCGGTCGTGGCACCGCCAGCAACCCGCACAATCGTTTCGCCCCGAATCAATCGGTGGCCGAGGATGACGGTTGGTATCAGGAAGTCCCTGTGACTCAAGGCACGGAAGTGCGCATCGAGACGGCGAAAACCATCATCACCCGCAATAACTCGCCAGACCTGCCTTTCGATCGCTCGATAAACCCTTATCGCGGCTGTGAGCACGGCTGCATTTATTGCTATGCGCGACCCAGTCACGCCTATTGGGACATGTCGCCCGGACTGGACTTCGAAACCAAGCTGATCGCCAAGACCAACGCCGTGGATGTGCTGGAACAACAACTGTCCAAACGCGGCTATAAATGCGCGCCGATTAACCTCGGCTCCAATACCGATCCGTATCAGCCGATCGAGCGTGAGTACAAGATCACCCGGCAAACCCTCGAAGTGCTGCTGCGGTACCGGCATCCAGTGACCATCGTCACCAAAGGCTCGTTGATCTTGCGCGACCTCGATCTGCTGGCCGAACTCGCCCGGCAACGATTGGTGGCGGTGATGATCAGCCTGACCACCCTCGACGATGAACTCAAACGCATCCTCGAACCGCGTGCCGCAGCGCCCAAGGCCAGGTTGCGCGCGATCAAAGTGATGCGCGAGGCGGGTATTCCGGTGGGCGTGCTGTGTTCACCGATGATTCCGATGATCAACGACAGCGAACTCGAAAGCCTGCTCACCGAAGCCCAGGCGGCCGGCGCGCAAAGTGCCGCTTACATGATGCTGCGCCTGCCACTGGAGGTGGCCCCGTTATTCGAGGAATGGCTGCTCGCTCACTACCCGCAACGTGCGGCGCATGTACTGAGCCTGATCCGCCAGAGCCGTGGCGGTGAGCTCTACGACAGCCGATTTGGCGCACGAATGCGTGGCGAAGGTCCCTTTGCTGAACTGTTGGCAATGCGCTTTGCCAAAGCTATCAAGCGCCTGGGGCTCAACCACCGGGAGGGTTTCAATCTGGACTGCGAAGCCTTTTGTCCGCCGGGTCGCCAAATGTCACTGATTTGAGGACAATTGGCCTATCGTTGAGTATTGAAGAACGCGCTCAAAGATTAGGCCAGTCACGTTTTTTGTGACCTGGAACACACGTTCTAGAGCGCTTTATTCAGTTTGAGTTAAGATTCGGCCGCTACCTTGTTCATCGAGTGACTGACGGGTCGAGGTCTTCGACCTGGATGTTTTTTATACAGCCACTGGCTTCATACCGGACTACACGGGTAATTCCCTGACTCCGCCAAAGAGGATGAATCATGAGTGACAAGGATAAACAGCCGTTGGCTGCGTCGGCTTCCACCCAACCCGAGGCGGAAACCGCCGATGCAGCGTTGAAGCATATCGTTGACGGCTTTTTGCATTTTCATCATGAGGTCTTTCCACAGCAGGAAGAACTCTTCAAGAAACTCGCCACGGCGCAACAGCCACGGGCGATGTTCATTACCTGCGCCGACTCGCGCATCGTGCCTGAACTGATCACCCACAGCTCGCCCGGCGACCTGTTCGTGACCCGCAATGTCGGCAACGTCGTACCGCCTTACGGGCAGATGAATGGTGGCGTTTCCACCGCCATCGAGTACGCGGTGCTAGCGCTGGGCGTGCAGCACATCATCATTTGCGGCCACTCCGATTGTGGCGCGATGCGGGCAGTGCTCAACCCAGACAGCCTGGAAAAAATGCCCACGGTCAAAGCCTGGCTACGGCATGCGGAAGTCGCCAAAACCATGGTGCACGACAACTGCAACTGCGCCGACGAAAACGAGACCATGCATATCCTCACTGAGGAAAATGTCATCGCTCAATTGCAGCACTTGCGCACCCATCCCTCGGTAGCCTCGCGCATGGCGAACGGTCATCTGTTCATCCATGGCTGGGTCTACGACATCGAAACCAGCGAGATAAAAGCTTACGACGCCGATCAGGGTTGTTTCCTGCCGCTCAATGGCAGCCTGCCCATTCCGGTGGCGACGCCCAAAGCGCGCTTCTAAAACCTCCTAAATCCGTGTGGACAAGTCGAGGCTGCCGATCAGGCAGCCTGGCTTCGCCATGCCTGAAGAAAACTTCGGGAGAATCATCATGCGTGCTGCGCAAATCAAAGCTGTTTTGCCACGGGAGCTGCTCGCTTCTGTGGTCGTGTTTCTGGTCGCCCTACCGCTGTGCATGGGCATTGCCATCGCTTCAGGGCTACCGCCAGCCAAAGGCTTGATCACCGGGATCATCGGTGGCCTGGTAGTCGGCTGGCTGGCCGGCTCGCCGTTACAAGTGAGCGGGCCCGCCGCCGGTTTGGCGGTGCTGGTCTTCGAACTGGTACGCCAGCACGGCGTGGCCATGCTCGGGCCGATCTTGCTACTCGCCGGTTTTCTGCAATTGGTGGCCGGTCGCTTGAAACTGGGCTGCTGGTTCCGCGTGACGGCACCCGCCGTTGTGTACGGCATGCTTGCCGGTATTGGGGTGTTAATCGTCCTCTCACAAGTGCATGTGATGCTCGATGCAGCGCCAAAACCGTCTGGGCTGGATAACCTCGCGACTTTCCCCGCCGCCGTCGCCCAGGCGCTGCCATCCCTAGGCTGGCAGGCCGGTCTGTTGGGGTTATCGACCATCGCCGTCATGTGGCTGTGGGAAAAACTACGCCCGCATTCCCTGCGTTTCATTCCCGGTGCGCTGCTCGGCGTGGGCCTTGCCACCGCCGCCAGCCTGGTCATGTCGCTGCAGGTCAAACGGGTGCAAGTGCCGGCCAATCTGGCGGAAGCCATTGATTGGCTACGACCGGCCGACCTGCTCAACCTGGCGGACCCTACCCTGCTGATCGCCGCGTTTGCAGTGGCCTTCATTGCCAGTGCCGAAACCCTGCTGTCGGCTGCCGCGGTCGACCGGATGCATAGCGGGCAGCGTTCGGACTTCGACCGGGAGTTGTCGGCGCAAGGCGTCGGCAACATGCTTTGCGGCCTGCTCGGCGCATTGCCGATGACAGGTGTGATCGTGCGCAGCTCGGCCAATGTCCAGGCCGGCGCCACCACTCGTTACTCAACGATTTTCCACGGCCTGTGGTTGTTGGCGTTCGTGTTGTTGCTGTCGAGTGTGCTGCAGAGCATTCCGGTGGCCAGCCTGGCGGGTGTTCTGGTGTACACCGGTTTCAAATTGGTGGATCTGAAGGCCTTTCGCGGCTTGGGACGCTATGGCCGGATGCCAATGTTCACTTATGCCGCCACCGCATTGGCCATCGTTTTCACGGACCTGCTCACCGGTGTATTGATCGGCTTCGGCCTGACGCTGGTGAAGCTGGCATTGAAGGCTTCACGGCTGAAAATCAACCTGATCGATTTGCCTGAAGCAGGGGAAATGGAACTGCGTCTGGCAGGGGCGGCGACCTTTCTCAAAGTGCCGGCGCTGACCAAGGTACTGGGGACCATTCCCGAGGGCGCGACGGTGCATGTACCGCTCAATAACCTGAGCTACATCGACCACTCGTGTCTGGAATTGCTGGAAGAATGGGGCCGGGCGAATGCGGCCAAGGGCTCGAAGTTGTTGATTGAGTCGCGAGGGTTGAAGCGCAGGCTCGAGGGACGAGTACGGACTAACACTGGCATAGGTGCGGCGGGCTAATAAACCTGTAGGAGCGAGCCTGCTCGCGATGACAATTGATCATTCAACATTGTTGTCGACTGATACAACGTTATCGCGAGCAGGCTCACTCCCACACGATCTATGTTGGATCAGGCGACTGTCTGATCCAGCTCCAGGCCCACGCCCAAGCGGCGGGACATGCACGGCCAGCGCTTCCACGCAGCGCCAGTCTCCGGGCTGCTGAGCTTCTCGCGGTAGGCTTCCACCGACTCCAGCGCGAAACTCTCTTCGCTCAGCATCTCGTCGAAGGCGTGATGCACGACCTCATCGAGTTGGTTGGCAAATTCCTCACCGATCAACTGGTGAGCGATCAGGTTGGCGACAGTCATGTCCAAGGGGATCAGTGGCTGGCCAAAATGCTTGATGTACAGGTCGTTGACCTCTTCGACAAAGCGGTGCGCCAGATAGGCTTCATCCAGCAGGCTGTCGAGCCCGACGTGCCCGGCCATGATCGCCGGCGGCTGGAGGAAGTACTGTTCGGCAATTTTCAACACCGGTTTGATCTGTGACTCGATACCCGCTTCCCTGGCGACTTCATTGGCTGCATCCAGCAGATCAGGAACTTCATCAATGTAAGCGCTGACAAAACGCGTCAACACGCCATTGGCGTCGTTCTCCGGCAATTGGATCGCCGGGTGTAGATGAGGCAGCTTGCTTTCCAGCTGACGAGTCAGCAGTCCGGTTTCTTTTTCGTGCTGTTGGGCTGTTTGGATCTGCTCGCGCAATGCGGCGGTGTTCATGAAAACTCCAGGAAACAAAGGCAATGAAATAGGGAAGACATAACTTAGCTGGCTTACGATAAATGCTAAGACGCATTTGTCATAAATGTTTCATCCTTGAGACGCCCCCGTTATATCGGTTTGCCACCACTCGTCTGCATCCTTCTCCATTCGTGCCCTGCAACGCAAGTTAATGCTGTTTCAGATGATTTACGCCTTCGCATTGCGAGGTGAGAGTCGCTGTCTATACTCGGGTTGGAATGGAGTTAGCTGATGACGCCCGACTGCATATGCAGCAAGGCCCGGTGCTCAAGTTCGTAGTCTGATGCAGCCGCTCCCTTGCCGCAGGTGAAAGCCGGCGGGATAACAAGAACGATAAGGGGAACCCGCAATGATGCGACATCCACATGTCTGGATGGGCCTCCTGTTGTGGTCGATTTTCAGTCAGGCGCAAGCGGCCTGGACTGTGAATATGGCGCCTGGAGCGACTGAAATCAGTCACGCTGTGTTTGACCTGCACATGACCATTTTCTGGATCTGTGTGGTGATCGGCATCATCGTCTTTGGTGCCATGTTCTGGTCGATGATCCTGCACCGGCGCTCGACGGGGCAGGTGGCGGCCAAGTTTCATGAAAGCACCACCGTCGAAATTCTCTGGACCATCGTGCCCTTCATCATTCTGGTGGCCATGGCGGTTCCCGCGACGGCGACCCTGATCAAGATGTACGACGCCAGTGAGCCGGATATCGATATCCAGGTCACCGGCTACCAATGGAAATGGCATTACAAATACCTGGGCCAGGACGTCGAGTTCTTCAGCAACCTGGCCACCCCCGCCGATCAGATCCACAACAAGGAAACCAAGGGCGAGCACTACTTGCTTGAGGTCGACAAGCCGTTGGTGCTGCCGATTGGCGCCAAAGTGCGCTTCCTTGTGACGTCTGCCGACGTGATCCACTCCTGGTGGGTGCCGGCCTTCGCGGTCAAGCGCGATGCGATCCCGGGGTTCGTCAACGAAGCCTGGACGCGCGTTGACAAGCCCGGCATCTACCGTGGCCAGTGCGCCGAACTGTGCGGCAAGGACCATGGGTTCATGCCGATCGTGGTCGAGGTCAAGGAAAAGGCCGATTACGAAAAATGGCTGGCCGAGCGCAAGGCGGAAGCCGCGCAACTCAAAGAGCTGACCAGCAAGGAATGGACCCTCGACGAGCTCAAGGAGCGAGGCGACAAGGTCTATCACACCACTTGCGTGGCCTGTCACCAGGCTGAGGGCCAGGGTCTGCCGCCGATGTTCCCGGCACTCAAGGGCTCGAAAATCGCCACCGGTCCCAAAGATGCACACCTGAGCATTGTCTTCCACGGCAAGCCCGGCACCGCCATGGCGGCGTTCGGCAAGCAGCTCTCGGAAGTCGATATTGCGGCGGTCGTGACCTACGAACGTAACGCCTGGGGCAACAACAAGGGCGACATGGTCACGCCAAAAGAAGTGCTGGAGCTGAAACAGGCGGAAAGCAAATGACCCGGTCTATTGCGTACCTCAGGAACCGGTCGGGGCAGCGCGCCCCGGCCTGCCCAGCCCATCTGTTTGCAGGAGACAAGCCATGAGCGCCGTCATCGATGACCATGGTCATGCCGACCACGCCCACGGCCCCGCCAAAGGCCTGATGCGCTGGGTGCTGACCACCAACCACAAGGACATCGGCACGTTGTACCTGTGGTTCGCGTTTTCCATGTTCCTGCTCGGCGGCTCGTTCGCGATGGTGATTCGCGCCGAGCTGTTCCAGCCGGGGCTGCAAATCGTCCAGCCGGAATTTTTCAACCAGATGACCACCATGCACGGCCTGGTGATGGTCTTCGGTGCGGTGATGCCGGCATTCGTCGGCCTCGCCAACTGGATGATTCCGCTGATGGTCGGTGCGCCGGACATGGCCCTGCCACGGATGAACAACTTCAGCTTCTGGCTATTGCCGGCGGCGTTCATCCTACTGGTTTCGACCCTGTTCACGCCGGGCGGCGGGCCGAACTTCGGCTGGACGTTCTACGCGCCGCTGTCGACGACCTATGCGCCGGAAAGCGTGACGTTCTTCATCTTCGCCATCCACTTGATGGGGATCAGTTCGATCATGGGCGCGATCAACGTGATCGCCACCAGTCTCAACCTGCGCGCCCCCGGCATGACGTTGATGAAAATGCCGCTGTTCGTCTGGACCTGGCTGATCACCGCCTTCCTGCTGATTGCGGTGATGCCGGTGCTGGCCGGGTGCGTGACGATGATGCTGATGGACATCCATTTCGGCACCAGCTTCTTCAGTGCGGCCGGTGGTGGTGATCCGGTGCTGTTCCAGCACGTGTTCTGGTTCTTCGGCCACCCCGAGGTGTACATCATGATCCTGCCGGCCTTCGGGGCGGTGAGCTCGATCATTC
>Ga0247827_10000542_pt1 | contig 17109 bp, 33 predicted proteins | sample 12C_Control_Day2_FD_194414 | JGI IMG/M metagenome (GOLD analysis project Ga0247827, IMG submission 194414) | Soil microbial communities from agricultural site in Penn Yan, New York, United States - 12C_Control_Day2 | ecosystem: Environmental > Terrestrial > Soil > Agricultural land | place... | reverse complement strand
GGTCTCGCTGATCACCCGAACATCCGGCCGGTTCGCGATACCGCCACTGGCGAAGTTGGCCTAGCCAATTACCTGACCGGCTCGTATGCAATGTTCAGGGAAAACGGCGACATCGAAGTGTTCACCGAGGCAGGAAACCTGATCGCCAATATCACTGGCGACGTGACGCTCACGGTTAGCGGGAGCATGAATGCAACGGTGACCGGAAACATCGTAGCTACCGCCACACAAATAAACCTGAATGGCGTTACTATAGACTCATCCGGGAATATCGTGACTCCCGGCACCGTGACAGCCGACGACTTCATAGAGACATAACCAATGCAGGATATTTTGATCCGCGCCAATCGCGACGGCCTTTATGATTTTGTCATAGAAGGCAATGAGTTCGCGTCGGCTGGCGGATTCGAAACTGCAATCCCGGTTTCGCTATTCACTGACGCCAGGGCTCCGGCCGCATTGGTTGCTGAGCCGCAGAATCGTCGCGGCTGGATTGGCAACCTGATGACTGCCGCAACCATGCGCCAACTTGGGTCGATCCTGTGGGTTCTCGATCAGACAAGGATCACGCAGGAAACTCTCAACGTCGCCAGGCTGGCCGCTCAAGATGCATTCCAGTGGATGGTTGACGACGGCGTAGCTCTCGGCGTGCTTGTGAATCTGACACGCCAGTCGCAGACGGGTATCATCATCACTATTCAGATCACGGACACCTCTAACGTCGTGAGCCGTTACCAGACTCTTTGGAGAGCGACGAATGCCTCTGTCATACCCAACACTTGAGCAGCTGATTGAAACGGCTCGCGCTGAGTTCCGCAGGCAACTGCCGAATGTCGACCCGACCGTGTTCGGCTCATGGTCTCGTGGGTTCATCGACGGCTGCGGCGCCATGGCTCACGCGATGGGATTTCTGGTGCGCGATCTTGAGCAGGAAATGTTCCCGCAGACCGCCACCGATGAGTTCCTTGATCGCTGGGGTAGCTATGAGAATCTGCCGCGAAATCCGGCTACCGGCGCAAGCGGCCCCGTCAGCCTTAACGGCGTAGTGGCAACGGTTATCAATGCTGGCGAGCAGTTCACCGGGTCGAATAGCGTGGTCTACACCGTGCTTTCGCCTGCCGCCGTAGAGACCGTGGCGCTACTGCTTTCGTCGCTGACTCGCTCAGGAACTACCGCAACCGCTATCACGCCAACTCCGCACAGACTCGCGACCGGCATGTCCATGACAATCTCTGGCGCAGATCAGGCAGCCTATAACGTATCGGCGCCAGTCACGGTGATAGGCCCGGACACATTTACTTATCAGGTTGTTGGCGCTCCAGCAACGCCAGCTACAGGTGTGATTACCGAGACCAGCAACTTCGCATCGCTGAATATCCAGGCCGATACCACCGGCCCAGGAACCAACATGATCGCTGGTGCAACGCTGAATGTCAGCCTGCCGAATCTTGACTCTCTGGCTTATGTTCAGTTTGCCGGCGTGAGTGGTGGCGCAGATCTTGAAAAAGATGATCCATACCGTGATCGGATTATCGAGAGTCGCGCGAATATCAGCGGCGTATTCACCGAGGACCAGATTAAGATTGCGGCACGCACGATTCCCGGCAACACGCGAGTGTTCGTTAAGCGTCCAGTTACCGCGCTCGGCAGTGGCACTCAAGGTCTGCCGTCATACAGCCCCGCTGCCGGACAGGTCGTCGTGATTATCGTGCGCGATGACGACGCCAACATCATTCCAACGCAAAGCATCCTTGATCAGACCAAGGTTGCGATCATCGAGCAGGGCAAGTTGCCTGCGCATACCCGCGCAGATGACGTGTTTGTTTTGGCTCCAGTTGCGCAGGTCGTGGACTTTGCATTCTCGGCGATCCTACCCAATACCGAAACAATGAAGACATCAATCAGGAATCAGCTGATCGCTTTCTTTCAGGATAGCGTTACATTCGAGGAAGATATTCCGGCGCCGAGCTATCAGGGGGCCATCCAGAATACGCGGGATACCGTTACTGGAGATCGCCTGCAGTCATTCACGCTATCCAGCCCTACAGCTGCAATCGTTGTCGCCGACGGGAATATCCCGGTTCTTGGTGCGGTGACATTCCCATGATGAAATTCACGGCGCCATCTCAGGAAGAGGCTGCCAGGCAGCTGGCATCGACCATTCCTGACGGCAGAGCATGGCAGGCAAAGAATCTTGCTGGCACCGGCATGCATGCGGTGACTAGCGCCTGCGCCGCCGAGTTCAGGGCAATCCAGATCCAGATCGAAACACTGGCAACCGAATTCAATATCAGACTGACTAATCAGCTTCTTCCTGACTGGGAGACATCAACCGGCCTGCCAGAGGAATGCATTGGCGCAATGGCTTCGCTTGAAGATCGCCGAAACGCGGTGATCTTGCGATTGCGTAAAATCCCTTTCGTCACAAAGCAGGATTATGAAGACCTTGCCTTTCAGCTAACAGGCCTCAGCGTAACCGTAACGCCTGGCGCAGAGCTGGAGCTGTTTCCGTTGGACTTCCCAATCTACTTTGCTAGCGGCAACTCTTACTTTAAGCTGTATGTCACGTTCAATGATGCGATAGGCGGCTTCCCGTATTTGTTTCCGTTCAACTTTGTTTCGACTGGCGACAACATCATTCGTTGCGTGTTCGAGCAGATCGCCCCAGCCAACGTATTAATTATTTTCCAGTGAGGCCATAAAATGCAGGATTTCGGCACAAAGGCGGATAACTCGCCACCACCTGGCGGTCAGCTTTCTGCTGCCGAGTTCAATAACTTGGCGAGCGAAGCCGAGAATGCGGTCCTGCGATCAGGGCAGACTCTTAGTGGTGCATCAGCAACGCAGCTCGCGCAATCCCTGTTCCTGCACGGCGTAAAGTCGGAGTCATTTCAGGATAGTGGCGCAGCGAATGCTTATGTGGCTACTCCGATCTCCGGGACAAATGGCGTATTGCTGCCGCCAGATTATGCAAATATGAATGGCGCGGTCTTAACTTTTAAGGCGGCATTTTCGAACACTGCGGCTTCAACACTAAACATTGGGCAGACCACGGGTACGCTCATCGGCTCAAAGGCAATTCGCACGCAGAGTGACGCCGCTATTCCTGCCGACGCCATACAGGCCGGTCAATACGTTCAGGTTATTTACAATGCGGCATTTAACGGTGGCAATGGAGCATGGGAGATACTTCCATGGACTATGAAGCCAGTCCTTACCGTAATTAGCGCAACCGGAACATTCACGGCTCCTATTGGCGCCCTATACCACCTTGTTAGACAAGTTGGCGGTGGCGGCGGCGGCGCCGGATGTACTGGCGGCGGTGGCGGCAGCTCGGCTGGAGGTGGTGGCGGCGCCGGGGGATATAGCGAAAAACTTTTCACGGCGGCGCAGGTTGGCGCGTCTCAGTCTGTAACTATCGGGAGTGCTGGAGCCCCTGGAAACGCGGCCGCTAACGGTGGTAATGGCGGCGCTACAACATTCGGCGCGCTTCTGAGTACCGCTGGCGGGAACGGCGGGACTGCGGGTGTGTCAGGGTCTGTTATTGCACTGTCTGGATCCGGCGGGGCGGGCGGGACAGCTACCGGTGGCGACGTAAACATCCCAGGAGAGTTTGGCGGTGTAGGATTTATCATGGGCACCACCAACGGAGGATTAAGCGGATTTGGTGCGGCGAGTCCATTCAGCAGTAGGGCGCCGCAGTCAGGACCGGTAAGTGCTGGCGTAACTTCGAGCGGAAGGGGTGGTGGTGGATCTGGCGGGGCATGCACCTCGGTATCTCAAGTAGGCGGCGGCGGGACGGCTGGCCTTGTCGTAGTTATTTCATTTTGCGTAAGGTAAATAAGAATGCGATATGCACTGATTGAAATTGCTACCGCCCTGGTAGTAAATGTGATCGAGCTTGATGAGCCGGTTGAATGGACGCCGCCAGATGGTCATGAGGTTGTCAGGAGCGATACTGCAAGCCCCGGTGACTCATACGCTAGTGGTGAGTTTATTCCGCCACCACCTCCTCCTGAGCCAGAGCCAGATCTTGAGATGCTGGCTAATGCAGCAAGGAATCAACGGGATTACCTGCTTAGGTCGGTGTATGACGCAGGAACGCAAATGGTCCGACGCGAGATTGACATGACCAGCGATGATACTTACGCAGGAAAGCTCAAAGAAAAACTGCTAGAGCTTCATCAGTACGCAATAAATCTTCAGGCTATCCCTAGCCAAGAGGGCTTCCCGATTCAAATCATGTGGCCCGACCAGCCATCAGAGTCGATCTAAATAATGGATCTTGTCGACAGAATAAACTGCCAGATTGGAGGGGTTGTTTATGTCGACTACGGCCAGTATATAATTGACCGACCGGTCAATGCTCGTTGTTCGGTGGTAGTTGAGGGTGGCGCCGACATCGTTGTCGGCGCGCCTGTTTCAATGCTTCCTGGTAGCTCATGGAGTTCCATCGGGAGCAGGCACAACCTGATCAAGCAAGGCGGCTCGAATCTTTTCACGGTGAAGGGCGACGGAGTTCGGCTATCTGGATTTGAGACTGACGAGCACCTTTCAACCGGTGGCTATACCGTCATGCTTGACACCGCCCAGCACATCCAGAAATTCAGGTTCAAGGACGTCAGAACCCACCACTCGCTCGGGCTCATTGCGGACAACAGCAATCCGTCCGGCATGATCATCGATCTTGAAATGGACGACGTCATGGCTCGCCTGTTGCGGGGGCGTGCAAGTTACCTGACTCGTGCGTTCGCCTACATCTTTTTGCGCAAGTGTACCGCCGACTACATTGGGAACCTTGCGGAAGTAGGCGTGCCAGCCTGGTCGTTCTTCAACGTTGAAGGGTTGCACCTTGACCACGTCGACGTCACTGGCACCGCTGCAACTGGTGGCAAGTCAGAGCAGCATGGCTTCTGGTTCCAGGGCTGCCGAGCTGTAGTGCTCGGTCACACGATGGCAGACAGTGTCGGTGGCAGAGGTCACGCTTTCGTCGGCTGCCATTACATCGAGTCGCAGAACATGAAATCTTCGCTCGTTGGCGGATTTGGCTTGACGGTGCAGGGATCTACGACAGACTTGCGCATGGACAAGGTTTATCTGTCCGGGCGTAACGGCCTCCCTGCGCCTACCACGCAGGCCCTTATCTGGACTGACGGAACGAACCAGAACCTATATGGTGCTGACGTGCTTACCGAGCGATGCGCCGTTATAAATAGTGGTTATTCCGCGCAAGAAATCGCGTGGGGTCGCGGCTTCAATAGATGAACAATTAACCAAAGGATGTATAGTCATGACAGCAAAGAAACCTGCGAGCAAGCCAAGTGCGAAACCAGTCGCCAAGCCAGCAACAAAACCAAAGGCCAAGCCGTGCGGTAAAAGTCCTGTTACTGGTCGTGCTGGCGGCCTTGGTCAGCCGACACCTGCTCGCGCTCCTGCCGGATCCGACCGCTAGCTTTGCCTGGTACATCACTGACTCGCTGCGACCAATCGGAATGGCGGCCGCTCTCGCAATCTGCGCCACGCTAACCCCGTGGCGCAGCCTTCGCCTTAAATGTCTATTAGCCGCCTTGTGCGGCTATTACATTTCCGACGCCGTAGTCTGTATCACCTGGTACGCCTGGCAGTTCCCGTCGCCAATCTCAATGGTCGTCATCCAAGGCGTCGGCGCACTATCCGCATTCCTCTACTACTGGCGGCGATCATACGGCCAGCCATCCGATGAGCTTGCCTGTGGCTACCTGTATTGCGTCCGCCATATTCCGACAAGCGCGCAAGACTTTCTGATCTCGATGTCTGGCTGCTTCGGCCCTGACGGTGGCTACTCACTGTGCGCAAACGGCTATCTATATAAGTTCTCCAGCGGTCGACTTGTGCGCCGCAAGGTATCGTCGTTGCCATCTATTAGCTATCATGTGCAGCGAGGCGGCAAAGCCTCCCAAGAGCTGATCGAAGGCCTAGATGCATTGATCGGGACAAAGTGGACCTGGCGCAACAACTGCCTGACGATACTTGCGCCGATATGGAGGCATCACCGTGGATGACCCCGCAAAAAACATAGCCTCACTTCTGCGTGCCGATCTGCTAGCCCTCGCATTTTTAGGCGCACTGGTTGCGCTTTCTTTTTGGCCGCCGCAAGATCGCAGGCAGGCCATAATCAAAGTTGGCGCAGGAACATGCATTAGCGCCGCCAGTTCGCCAGCGATTTACTACGCGATCCTTTGGGAGTGGCCTACCTTTCCAATCGAGACGGCTATCCTTGGAACTCTGTACTTTTGGGTTGGTCTGCTCGGTATGAAATTGGTCCCGCTGGTTTTCGGCCTTGTCGAGCGGTTCACCAAGAGCAAAGTCCCGGAGGCTGGCGAATGAACTTTCTCAGCGTATTAATTATCCCCGCCCTTGTGTCGTCGTTTTATTGCCTGATGGTCTGCGTGTGTGTCGCGGGCCGCATGTCCAAGTCAACCAACCATCTTGTCCGCCTGCCTATCGTTCTGTTAGGCGCCGCTGCTGCCTGGGCGATCCTGCGCACCATTGAAGGCAATTGGCATGTCGAGTGGTCAGCCGTCGCCCATGCCGTGCTAATGATCGTGGCTGGACTCATACTGGCGCTGCGTCCGAGAATTAGAACTTGATCAAGAGGAAATCTCCGTGCTCGAATTAATCCCGAACTGGAAAGCCTGGTATAAGCGCTGGTCGACCTGGCTGCTTGCGCTTGTCGCGACCATCAACGTTAACGACATCCTCGGATTCATGCCGTCGATTCAGGAATTCGTTGAGCCGCAGACCTACAAACTGATCATGCTTGGCCTGTCGGTTGCGACCTTCTTGGCGCTCCAGGTCAAGCAGGTATCAGTCTCTGGTCCGTCGGCATGACAAACCTTAGTGCATTCCTCGATACAATTGCCTTCAGCGAAGGGACGGATAAGCCGGGGCAGCCAAGCAAGGATCATGGTTACGACGTGATTGTCGGCGGCGGGCTATTCTCCAGCTATGCGGATCACCCGCGAAAGCTTGTTGATTTGCCGAAGCTCGGCATTAAGTCCACGGCTGCCGGCCGTTACCAGGTGCTGGCTCGCTACTACGATGCCTACAAGAAGCAGCTAAAGCTCCCCGACTTCTCTCCAGCCAGTCAGGACAAGATCGCTATCCAGTTAATCAAAGAGTGCAAGGCGATGGATGACGTGAATGCGGGGCGCATTGCCTCGGCGCTGCACAAGTGCCGGTCACGCTGGGCGTCGCTGCCTGGCGCAGGTTACGGCCAGCACGAGCATACGACAGATCGACTGATCGGTATCTACCAGACAAAGGGCGGGGTTCTGGACTCATGAGCCCACTCTACGGCTATTGCGTCGCGCTTCTCATTGGCGCTAGCGGAGCCTGGTACATCCAAGGGATTCGCTGGGATAACGACGTAGCGTCGATCAGTCTTGCCTCAGCGAGCGCCACTGTCGCGGCCGTAGACGCTATCAATGCGGAAATGACAAAGGCTCGCGAAGAGACAGAATCATTCCGCACAGCATTCATCGAATATAAGTCAGGGGCAGAACGTGAAATCAATGATCTTGAGCGTCGTGTTACTGCTGGCCCTGAGCGGCTGTACATCAAGGCCAAGTGTCCCGCTGGTGTGCCCTCCAACGGAGCCGATGCCGGCAGAGCTGGTGCCGGAACCGCAGAACTTGACGCCACTGCTACGGGCTATTATTTCGCCCTGGAGCGCGGCCTAGCTGAGCAGTACTCACTACTTCAGTTATGCCGCTCAGAACTAGGAAAAAGAAGCGCACCGCCAGCTATAAAAAAGGCGCCCTAGTGGCGCCTTGTTTTATCCATCTGCGGAATCAATCCCGGTCGCTTCTCCATCTTGCCAAATCGAAACTTGCTCGGCGGCTTACTCATAGGATGCCAGTATTTACCGGCGCACCAAGCCTTGTTGAAATACCAGACTCCGTCGACCTTTTTGTAGTAGCAGGCTGAATAGCTTTTTGAGTCCGGCCCGAAGTGGGTTGCGTCGTGCGGGGCTTTTGACCAGTTGGCGCCACTCACAAACAGACCCCTCCATGCATTTGCCAGCCAGCAGTGACTCCCGTGGCTAGCGTAAAGATAATGATTAGAAGGTAACCGCCAATACCTGATTCTTTTGCTGGCCCGCGCATCGGTGGCGGATTAGGTGGCGATGGCCGCCACTTGCAATCGGATTTTCCGCAGATGCCGCAATGCCATTTGCTGTGGCTCATCACTTACCCCTTAAATTTAACCTTACAATGCGGCCCGTCACTGGTCGCGTCATCGCAGATTTGCGGACGGCATAAGCCGATTCGAACAGTATGCGCTCTCGCCCATGACTGAATTTTGCTGCCGGTGCTGGCTAGGACTAGGAGGGTCATGGCTTGATCTCGCCTTCCAGCGAAACGTTGATCGACTTTGGCTCTCCGATAATCCGGCAGCCGGCAGCATTGGCGAAGGCATTGAAAACCTTCTGCTTTGACTCACGAATGGCCAGATCACGAAGGCCTTCAAAAGTCTCGCCGCCAGACCAATTACCGATGGTCACCTCAATTTCAAGGCGAACTTTTACTGTTGCTGAAATATTGCTCATCGCTTCGATCTCCTGTCAGCTTGCGCCTTAGTCCAGCCATCAATCCACTTGTTGGCCGACCACGGCGACTTATCGTCGAATGGATTGCTGTCTTTTGGCTTGCCGTCGAGGAAATCTTTGTAGCCTTGTTCGAATGGGGTCATGGTCGCGATTCCAAGGTTTCAGAAAAATCAGGCAGATGGTCAGTTGCCAGCGCAAAAGAAAAGTTCGTAAGCTTAGGCAGCTCCCAGATACTCGCCTTCATTGTTGGGCGGGCCTCAAACCACCACCAACCACCGTCAGCGTCCATTGCTAAATACTTCGCCCAATCTGGCGCTTTACTCCAATCCGGCCTGCTCATTTCGGCACCACCACAAACTGAGACCGCATGCATTTGGCGCAGCCGTCTTTGGCCTGGTCGAGAATCATCCGAGTGGCTTCGGGGCCAAGTTCGGCGAGCATGAAACCGGACATCGTACTGATGAAACCGGCGTAAACCAGCGCCTGATCAGCGATATCAGTTATGCCGTCGGCTTCCATTGCGGCCTTGAAGGTGTCAGCCAGCAGCAGCCACATGTCAGATCCGAGATCTACGCATTGGTCGTTGTTCATTTTGGCGGCTCCTGCGGCCAGGTCGCATTTATGCAAATCCTAGCCATGGTATGCATGCAGACTTTTGATGTTGCTGCATCCTGGACCTGGAAGTCCTCGCAGGCCATCCGTCGTCGCAAAGCATAAGCCTCAACCGATGATTCAGGCCGGATAGTTATTACGCCGTCTTCGGACATTTCGGCTTTCATTTGCTCACCAGCTGGCTATCGGCGGCGTGTCGATTCCGCTCGATGATTTGGAGTGCTGTTCTCAGGTCACCGACAGCGCAATCAAGCTCAGCCTTAAGCCGGTCTCTCTCCGCCAGCAGCGCAAGCACCGCAGCCGGAGTAGCCAGGCTCACAAAATCAAGCCATGCGATTTCAGGCCCTGTATAGCGACGATCTTCATCGCCGGCTTCCGGGATGGCAAACTCTCGGTCAACTGACAGCTGGGCGGCCTTCTTGATTTTCTCGATGTCGATTACGACGCTCATATCGAAGCACCCTTAACAGCCTTCTTAGCCGGCGCGGACTTCCGCTCAACAGCCACGCCATCAACCAGATCAAGATGAACGACCCTAGTTGATACGGCGCCCATCTTTTCGCGCATGAATTGCGGAAGGAAAGCCGTGACGTCAGCAGTGTCGGCGGCAGATACACATTCACCGTGTGAGCTGGTCTTCGTCATGGTTCCTGCCGCGACGATGTTGCGCTCAAACTCAAGGGCGAGTTCCTGTGCTGTCTTACCGCAGGCGACCGGTTCGGCATAGGCGCCATGATAAACCTGGGCGCGGCAGGCTAGCACTTCGTTGGAGGACTTAAGCGCGCCGCAGGTGATTACGATTGCTGTTAGTAGGGCTGGCATGGCTACGCCTCCTGAATAGCAGTGCAGTGACCAAGCGAGACGTAGCCAGAAATGCCGCTGACGAAAACAACGGCTTCGCAGCTCGACACAAATGCTTCGCCAGTAGTCTGCCCGCGCTTGGTTTCGCCGCGACCTACAATCGATTCGTAGCTGACCAGCGTGCCGTCAGGGTATTTGGCGTTCCAGTCGAAGCAGGCGGCTTTTGCTTGGACTTCCATTTGTTTCAGTGACATCTGTTTACGTGCGGCCATGGGTAATGCTCCTGTCGTTTTATCTTGGCGATTAAGCTTGCTTGGTGTACTTGGTTGCCACTTTCACCGACTTCGCGTCGCGAGTCATGAAGAGGCAGAAGAATGTGAAGGCGAAAATTCCCATTTCGGTTACTCCCGTTACGCTGATCAGATAATAATTTTGCGAGCATTCTTCAGTGAGTCGCCATTACGCACAATCATCAGCTCATCACCAGTTTTGCCGACCGACTTCGCCCAGGTACGGATCTCGTCCAGCGAATCCGAGTTCAGACGGTAGCAACCTTTGTTGTTCCACTGAGTGACTTGGGCGAGGCACATGGCGAATATCCTGTCAGTGCTGCGTTTCGATAACCAGATACTATTTCAAGATAATCACTATGTCAAACCACTTTCGATCAATCGCCCACAAAAAAGCCCTCACTTGGAGGGCTCTTGCTTTACGCGGCAGAATCAGCAAACGGATCGTCATCGTACTGCGGCGGCTCATCCTCAGCCTTGTGAGCGGCCACTACATCCTGAGCCACGGCCGTCATTGGATTGAAGCCGCCAGAGGACATGTCGAGATCATCCTCTTGACCGGCATTTCGAGCTGCCGCCTGAGCGTCAAACTCCTGAGCTGAGCTGCGGGCCATATCGATGAATTGTTGGCCTAGGGATTTCTTCGTCTTGGCTGCCAGTGCCGACCAGAGTTCCTCGACCTTTGCCAGGCCTTCCGCTGTGTGGCTTAGGATCGTGTTGCGGGCTCGCTCTACTTCCGGGTCTAGTTTGGCGCCGCCGTCTACCCATTGACGCAGCGCAAGGCCTTCGCGGGCACCCAAGTATCCGTCTTGCTTGCCGAGGATGCCTTGCAGGTCGGCTGGGCACTTCAGGATCTCACGAAACGAGCCCTGATCGTGGATCAGCATGCTTGCCGTCATCTCGAAAAGTACGTTTTTCTCGCAGATTGGCTGGATGCCCAGGCTTTCTGGTTTGGCTGGGTTTTTGAAACTGGTTTTCTCTCTGGCGCGCAGACACAGAATGATGTGCATGTCGCAAGTCAGCAGGGTATTCATGAAGCGCTTGTGCTCGCGCTTAGCCTTCTTCCAGTTCGCCACCTTGCCGCCGTCGTCGGCGATGTCTTCGCAGCCGCCTTCGCCCTCCCATTCGTGAGACCCTGAGTCGACAACCAAGACCTCAACTCCTGAAGCCTGGAATTCCTTGATCGCCTCCGAGTAGCGCTGCGGCGAGAACGGCGGATACAGGTCGCCAATCATGAACTGGTTGGCGTTACCGTTTTTGTCGACGAGGATATCGCTGTACAGACTGCCTCGCTTGTTCTCGGTATCGAGCAGACCGACTTTGCTGGCATCGCCCTTCGCCATGCCCCAGGCCATCTGCAGGGCTGTGAAGGTCTTTCCCGATCCAGACACGCCAGCAATGCCGATGACCAGGCGCGCCCCTTCTCGGACTGCTGGGCGGATATTTAAAATACTCATTGAGCGTCCTCTTTCGCCCTGGCAATCGTCGCCTCGAATCGAGCAGCAAGGTCAGCATTGACGTCAGCCTTGACGGTGCTCTCTTCGGTATTCTTGGCGCGATGCAGGGTCTCGTAACGGCGCAGAGTTTCGGCGGCCAGAATGAGATGAACGAGAAGATCTGGAGCCGCCCTCAAAAGATCAAGGTCGTCTGGGATTTTGCCGGCAAGCGCGGCGCAGACAACGCCATGCCGCTCTGGCGTGATATCCCCGGACTGATCGGACTTGTAGCTGCTCGCCGACTTTAGGCTGTATTTGTAGGTCGCATCACTCATTGTTTACCGCTCCTGTCAGGATTTGAATAATAACTATATCACGCCGGATCGCTGACGTCTGTGATTTCGAAACGGCGGTAGCCGGCGTCGAACATCATCCCGAATACGTCGCGCCAATCGCTTGTTACGCTGGCAAAATCGCCGCACTCGCTGATAAATTTTTCACGCTCTTCCGCCGCAATCTGCTCGGGCGTGCGGATGGGGCGGAAGCAACCGAAGTTACCCTGCTCGACTTGCACCATTCCGCGATCTGGATTTTCAGGATCAAAGGTGAAAGCTGCCAGCGTGAAATCGCCGCTCTTGAAGTGAGCGATGATTGTTACCTTCATGCCCTCCTTCAGATCTTTGTCGAATGGATCTTCAGGGCGCTCAGCACCTCCAGCGAATTCGCACACCGTCCCAACAGGCGGCAGGCCTGCGCCGGTCCATTCTTTTTTTGCCGGACGAATCTCGCACATCGACATTGTTGTGACGGCTAAGTCCCAGTGCTCGCTATTAGCAAGATAGAAAAAATCGCCATCAATAATTTTATACCAATCAATCCCACTATACGTTTTACGGCCGTGCGTTGCCCCTTCAGGTGCCAAACTCCAATCAATCTCACTCATCACAAAACCCCCTCACGCTTAAGCACCCATTCAGAAATCGGCAAATCCTCAGCGCCGCCAAGACCAGGCCACGAATTAGCATCTCGGCAAGCCCGGTACTTCTTGATTGCGGCGCCCAGCTGCTTTCGACCTAGCTGCCAGGCTGCTGGCTGCTCGGCATGCCACTCAGGCGACGACGGATCAATTCGACCACTACGCGACCGATCCATAATCACAAACGTTTTACAGAGATAAGGAATATCCTTTTCCTGTGCAACGATTGCATAGCCAGCCGGATAGTGACCGTATGCCTGCTTGAACAGCTCGCACTCCAGCACGGCACGCATCGGATAGCCCATGTCAGTAGCCTTGCGGCCAAACTTCTCAGGCTCGGCATCCAGCGTGGTTTTATAGTTAGCCAGCCATTCGCCAGCCGTGATCAGATCCGGACGGCACTTGAACTCGTCGGTCACAATCGACATTTCCGAGAAGCCGCCAGCGAACATCTTGGCGCGGTCTTCGTCCAGCATTAACGAATGACGCATGGCTTCGATTTTGTCGTAGTCGGCGACAGGGATGAATTCGACGTCGTCGCGAAGTGCGGCCGTACGCTCAATGCGATACTTATCACGCTCAACATCTTCAATATGAACGGCTTCCTTGGTCTCCAGGATCCGCTCGATCAACTCGGCATTGGTGCCGGACACCTTCATGCCGCGATCCTTGAGCCAGTCCTTGTAGTCCTGGCCTTTGGTCATGATCGATTCATAGATGCTTGGATCGAAGTCCCGGCAGTAGGCTTCAGCGAATCGCTCGGGCTCCAGCATCATGGCGTGCGACCAGATGCCGAAGTCGAGAGCCTTACGTGACGGGATCTCGCCGAACATGGCCTTGGCTGGAGAATGGGTCAGCAGGCGATGCAGGAAGCTGCCGGAGCGCTGAGGCAGGGCTTGATAGTCCTCGTTGCTTAGGGCGTCAGGCGTGAAGATGCGGACTGACGGGGTTTTGGCTTGGGCGGTCATTTGGCGCGCTCCGCAAGCATGGCGTCAGCCATCTGGTACGCGGTTTCTGCTTGGCACTTGATCAGCGCATCACCTCCCGAATACTGTTCTTCGATCTCCCAATAAACGGTTGTTAACGATGCCATCGCCTTTGCCGCGAAGTAATCGCGTAGGCTCATACCCCTAAAGCCGTAATCGGACTCTTTCGGAAACGCCGGACCGCCGTTATCTTTCTTGCTCATCTTTCTTACCCCTGTCATAGGATTCAAGCGGCGACTATATCACCGCCTTGATTGAGATAGTGATTATTTTGTGCGCCATTCAGCGGCAGCAGCGATCACAGCCTTAAATGCGATCCGCAACGGATGACTCATGCCGCGCTGATTCTGCTCAGCCCAGGCTTTCAGGTATTCGGCAGGAGTTGCAACGCGAACCAGGTGACCGACGCTTGTTTCGTAGCCTGCTGACTTTGTGACCGCCGAGTAGTAGCTGCCGCCGCAATAAACGGTCTTCGTCATCCCCTTAGCGACAGCCGCCTCCATTTCTTTCTGGCTCGACACAGCGATTGCGCCAGGGTTGTTCTTCTGGAACTGACGGAAGCAGGCTTCTTTGACCAGTTCCGGGCAGCCATGCTCAGCGTATTCCAGGTCCGGAGTATTAGCCTCCATCAGCTCGGCAATGCGATCCCACTGCTTTGTGGAGAACCACATATCCTTGGCCTGCCATTTGACGTCAAAGTCACTGACGGTCATCCGGTCACGCTCAAGCTTCAGGTATTCCGGCTTCATGTCGTAGCCGTAGGACAGCTTGGTGTCACAGACGTACAGGCCGCCGACGTACAGCTTGCCAGGACGGCTAGGCAGGATGCGGCCTTGGACAGCCTGGATAGCGTCGTTCATTTCATCCTGCATCAACAGGCAGCTATCGCGAATGTCGCTCGCCTGCTGATGGCTCAGGCCGCCAATGACGAACTCCAGGCCTTGACCGACGCGTTCGGCTGGATGCTCGGTGATGCACAGCACTTCGTCGCCGTAGTTCTCGCTGTGAACGAATGACGGCACCCAGTCGTAGTAGCCGTTGCGGACGTAGACCGGCAGACCTTCGCGAGTCAGGACCAGCAAGGCGATCTTGTAGCCTTCGCCGAAGCTGCCGATTTTGTCGGCTTTGTCGGCCTTACTGGTGGCGCCGAGAATCAAGGTTCTCGATTCAAGGCTGGACTCGCGACTGGTGATCGTCAGCGTGTCGCCGTAGAACGAATACTCGAATGGCGAGTCACTGTCGATGGCGTTCTGGATCAGCTCCTTGACGGCCTCGCGGACACCCCAGTGACGGACGTAATCGCGGGACAGCGGGAGTTCGATGGTGCGTGATGTTTGATGCTGCATAGCTACTGCGTTCATGTGGTGCTCCTGTCAGGAATTTGCGAAAAGCATGTCGTTATTTTTCAGCTCGTAAATAATGAAAAAACGATCCTCATGGTGGAGCTGACGGAAAAAGCGCAGCAGGTTGTGGCTGCACTCAACCGAGAACTTTTGCCAGTTGTGGTCGCCCATCCGCTCGCCGAACAGATAGGTCATCATGCGATGGCTTAGATTGATTTGCAGTTTCTCGAGCTGAGTGGCTTGATCCAGATACTGGAATGAGCCATCGCCTTTCAGGTTCTGGCGGTACGTGTCAATATCCGCTTTGGCGTTCGCGACAAAATGCTCGAACCTGGTTTGCTCTTCTTGATTCATGTGACACTCCTGTCGGGGGATTTTGGTACTGGCAAGGCCCGCTCAGTGGGGGACTCGGTTATCAAACCTCTTCAAGAAGCACTCGGCGCCACGGGTAGTTCGTGATCTTGGACTTGAAGGTGCAGGCTTCAGCGTGGGTCATCGGAGTGGCGTTAAACTGTCCGCGAGTACCCTTGTCGTCACGTACCCAAATCACGTTGTATTGCCTGATCATTTCGTCTTTCTCCATGTAATTCCGTTTCGTTAAGCAAAGATTATCCCCGAATAATCATTATGTCAACTGCGCAACCGAACAAACTCAAGATAATCGGCGTAGGCCAATTTGAATTGCTCGAAGCCGTAGACGATGGCTGCAAAACCTCCTGAGTCGTCTACCGATTGCAGGAATTCCTTCTGCTCCTTCCTGATTGGCGACTGGGTGCGATCCAGTCTTTTCAACTCGAACGCGCCCCGGATGACTCCAAAATCAATGATGTCTGAGACACCATTCTTCACGCCCATTTTCTGCCGCTTAGCTAGGTGTTGCGCCCAACCAGGCTTTCGCTTATCAACGGTCACCTCATTCGGGACGTGAAAGCACAAGGGCCAGCGATCAGGGTGGTTGAATTCCAGCCAGCCCATGCAGTCGATTTGCTCCGGCCATTCTTGCCGGCATTCGCCTCGGTAGCCGCTGTCGTAGATGCGGATCACTTGGCAGCAACCTTTTGCGCAACCTTCTCGCACTCAAATACGACTTCGCCGACGTAGAAGCTGCCGAGTTTTTTGCACTCGCTAGCGACGGTGCCGTGAGCATGAATCCAGCCGAACAACCAGCCAATGAGTATCCCGCAAATCAATGTGGCCGCGTAGCTTCTGACGTCATCCCAGCTGTTCATGCTATTGCCCTCGAATGGAGCGCCAAACGAATCAGAACCTCCTTGAATGCTGGCGGCGTAGCATTGGCTTCTCGCTTGTACAGCGTGGGTTTATTGGCAGCCTTCCCACGCTGATCATGAAAACCAATCTGATGCGTTCCCTTTGGCCTCGACCAATCAAGATCGAAAGGCTTGCGCACGCCAGAGTAATAGAGCCAGGTCGCCTTATTTGCTCGGTGACCGTACGCGGACTGCCATACCTCACATACCCAGCCATTCCCACAACGTTGCCAGCCGATAGTTGTCGGCTTGGTAAGGCCGTGCGCAACCCAAGCCCGTGTCTTTGCCGGATGCTCAAGTACGCCGCCGAACTCACGGACGCTGGCAAGGGCTGATGCAAAACAGCCGTGATCGTTGCCTGGGCGATTGTGCTCGCCACCCCAGCGCTTGAAGTTAACTGCCGCCATCGGCCCCCAAAGCTGGCAAGGTGGATGCGCAACCACCGGAAGACTTCCACGATACAGGCGAGCATCGCGATCCTCTGGCCACGCATCGACCGATGAGTCATTGGCGTAGCAGCCGTCTTTCTGGACAAACAATGCCGCGATCATCATGCCGTCGCCTCCATAAAATTCTCAGTCTCCGCATACCATCTGCGGCCTACAGTCCACTTCTCGCCCTTCTTACGTGCCGATATCTCATTCGGAACCGGTATCAGCTCCAGATTTTCAGCAACCGTCGAAGCCTTCATCGCCTTCAATCGAAACTTCGACCTGGAATCAATCGGCAACTGATCTACAAACTTCGCCCATATGGCCGTGTTGATCTTCTTCTTCTGCGGATCGGCGCCTGCATGCGGGTAGAAGA
>Ga0247827_10000540_pt1 | contig 17127 bp, 18 predicted proteins | sample 12C_Control_Day2_FD_194414 | JGI IMG/M metagenome (GOLD analysis project Ga0247827, IMG submission 194414) | Soil microbial communities from agricultural site in Penn Yan, New York, United States - 12C_Control_Day2 | ecosystem: Environmental > Terrestrial > Soil > Agricultural land | place... | reverse complement strand
AGCCTGTTCAGCGCGGGCGGCGACGTGACCCCGATCACGGCGGCTTCCGGCAACGGAGCGGTGCGCGACGGTCGCTACTGGTATCCGCCCATCCTGCGGGTGACGGCGGCCGAGGGCAGCATTCGCTGGAGTGCGGAACGCTGCGACGACAACTGCGGCGGCGGCATCCCGCCGCTGGAGTTGGCGCCGTCGTCGCTGGGACTCGTCGAATACCTGGCCGGAACCTCCATCCTGGGCGGCGGTTCGCGCGATCCGGACGGAGGTGGTTCCTATGCCGCGGGTCGTCCGGTCGCCCTGTCGGGCATGGCCCGAACGCTGGACCTTCTGCCCAACCCGTTCCGCCCCGTGTGGATGACCGAATGGCGCGACACGCAAGGCGCGCCGGTGAACGTGGTCCAGCCGATCAAGGGCAATGCGACGACCCTCGGCGGCCTGTTGGCCTTCCAACCGGATACGGCGACGGGCACGCTGCGAACGGGCCGCCAGAACCCGGCGCTCTTCTATGCGGCTGACGGCGACATCAGCAATCTGAACTTCGGCTTCATCACCTACGACGGTCAGTCGCAGCTCTACGTCAACTCCGGCTCGGTCGACCTGCGGGCCTCTCGCGATATCGTCAACCTGGGCACCGGCACGTCGATCGGTTGCATGAACAGCGGTCCGGTCGAGTGCCGCGGCGCGCCGGTCTATCTGTTCGGCGTGTTCAACCAGGGCGGCCTTGTGGTGCACAACGACCCGTCCGATATTTCGCTGATCTCGGCGGGCCGGGACATCATCTACGGCAACATGACCGTGGCCGGCCCGGGCAATCTGGTGGTCGAGGCGGGACGCAACATCTATCAGGCCGACAACGGGCGCTTTACCAGCGTCGGTCCGCTGTTCGACCTGTCGCCCTCCACACGCAACGGCGGGGCGGGCATCTCGATCCTGACCGGGGTCGGTGCGGGCGGTCCCAACTACGACGCCTTCACCAAACTCTACCTGGACCCGGCCAACCTTGCCGAGGTCGGGCGTCCGCTGGCCGACCAGCCGGGCAAGGTGGTCAAGACCTACGACGTCGAACTGGTCCAGTGGCTGAAGGAGCGCTTCGGATATGAAGCGGCCGACGTGAAGGACGCCCTGACCTACTTCAACGGTCTGGACCGGCAACAGCGCGCCGTCTTCGCCCGACTGGTCTACTTCGACGAGTTGAAGGCCGGCGGCCGTGAATACAATGACCCCAATGGCGCGCGTTTCGGCAGCTACCTGCGCGGCCGTAACGCCATCGCCGTCCTGCTGCCCGAGAAGGACGCCAGCGGAAAGGAGATCTCCTACGCCGGCGACCTGACTATGTTCGGCGGCTCGGCGGTGCGCACCCTGTTCGGCGGCAATATCGAGATGCTGGTGGCCGGCGGTCAGACGGTGGTCGGCGTCGGCGGCGTGGCGCCGCCCTCGACGGCGGGCGTCCTGTCCATGGGCTCGGGCGACATCGACGTCTATTCGCTGGGGTCGGTGCTGCTGGGCCAGAGCCGGGTCTTCACGACCTTCGGCGGCGACCTGTTCATGTGGTCGGCCCAGGGCGATATCAACGCCGGGCGGGGGTCCAAGTCGACCGCCGTCTATCAGCCGCCGCGCCGGGTCTATGACCTGTACGGCAACGTCACCCTGTCGCCGCCGACCCAGAACACCGGGGCCGGCATCGCCACCCTCAACCCGATCCCGGAAATCCCGGCGGGCGACGTGGACCTGATCGCGCCGCTCGGCACGATCGATGCGGGCGAGGCGGGCATCCGGGTCTCGGGTAACGTCAACCTGGCCGCATTGCAGGTGGTCAACGCCGCCAACATCCAGGTCAAGGGCGACGCGGTAGGCATCCCGGCTGTGGCGGCGGTCAACACCGGCGCCCTGACGGCGGCCTCGTCGGCCAGCAGTTCGGTCGTGGCCGAGGCCGCCCGTCTGGCCGAGCGCGCCCGTCCCAAACCGACCGGCGACATCCCCGCCATCATCACCAGCCGCTTCCTCGGCTTCGGCGAGTAACCGACAGCGGGGGGAGGCCGGAGCGCCTCCCTTCACGCACCCTTCTTTCGACTGGAGTATCCCATGTCAGACGCTTCTTCTGCAGGCGCCTTGCCGCTCTTCTATCGCGACCCTCAGCCGCTTTCGGCAGTCCAGCATGGAAGCTGGCGCCTGAGGGACGGTGACGCGGCCTTCGCCGCCGACGCGGCCTTCGTCCCCGTGGTGGTCAGCGAGATCGCCGCCGCCGCCCGGAGCTATCCCATTGTCTTCTCGACCGGCGAGGGCGCGCAGCCCGTCGCCGTTCTGGGTCTGGAACAGCGCAACCTGTTTGTCGCCGGCGGCCTCTGGGCCGAGGACGCCTATGTGCCGGCCTATGTGCGCCGCTATCCGTTCGGCTTCATAGCCACCGTCAATCCCGACGGTTTCGCCCTGGCCGTCGACGCCGCCTCGGAGCGTCTGGTCTCTTCGGGCGAGGAGGGCGCGCCCCTGTTCGACGGCGATCAGCCGGCGCAACTCACGCAGGAGGCCATGGCCTTCTGCAACGCCTTCCAGGGCGAGGCCGCCGCCACCCAGGCCTTCGGCGAGGCCCTGCGCGCCCGGGACCTGCTGATCGATCGCCGCGCCGACGTCACCCTGCCGGACGGCCGCAAACTGGGGCTCGACGGTTTCCAGATCATCGACACGGAACGGTTCGCCAAGCTTGATGAAGATGTCGTGCTGGACTGGCATCGTAAGGGCTGGCTGGCGCTGGTTCACTTCCATCTGGCCTAGCTGGAGCGTTTCGGCGCGCTGTTGAGCCTGCACGGGCGGACGGCGGCGATCGCCGAACCCGTGACCAAGCCGACCAAGTCAAAGAAAGCCTGACTCATGACCACTCGCTCAATTCTCACCGCACTGACCTTTGCTGCTGTCGCTGGCGCCGCATTGCCGGTTTCCGCACAGCAGGCCCAGCCTTTGGGCGGTCCGGTCATCCAGGGCGTCTGCCTGTTGTCGCGCGAAGCGGTTTTCGCCAACGCCGCCGCGGGCAAGGCGGCCAGCGCTCGTCTTCAGGAACTGGCCGCAGCCGCACAAGGCGAGATCGAGACCGAGCGCCAGCCGCTTGAGGCTGAACTGCGCGCCCTCGAAAGCCAGCCTGACAACGCCGCTCGCCGTCAGCGCGCCGAGGCCTTGGCCGGCCAGTGGCAGACCCTGCAACAAAAGGCCGCTCACGCCAGCCAGGAGGTAGAGGCCACCCGCGTCAAGGCCATGGAACGCATCGCCAACGAGGCCCAGCCCGCGATCGCCCAGGTCTATGCCGCCCGGGCCTGCGGCCTGCTGCTGGATCGCAATTCGGCGCTGGGCGGCAATTTCGCCAACGACCTGACCGCCGATGTGGTTCAGGCGCTGGATGGCCGCCTCTCGACCATCACCTTCGAACGAGAACGCCTGCTACAGGTCGCCGTTCAACAGGTGCAATAGAGCCATGACCGGCGCCGCATCCCGCTCCAGGCTGTCGTCGTGGCGCGCTCTGACGACAGGGTTGGCTGTCGCTCTCGGGTTCGCGGCGCCGGTCCAGGCCCAAAGTCTCACGCCCGAAGTCGCGCCCGCCGCCTGGGTCGCCTATGCTGAGACCGCTACCCGGATTGTGACGACCTGGCTGGAGGAGGACGGGGAGGCGGCGTCGAGTCTCCGGCGCCATCTGCACCAGATGCGGCCGGGTGACGACCAGCCCGCGCCGCCTCTGGTCATCAAGCTCTGGATCGACCCTCAGGGCGTGATCTCGCGGATCGACTTTGCCCCTTTCGCTCTCGATGAAGTTGATGCCGTGCTGCGATCCACGATCGATGGGCGGCAACTGGGGCGCCCGCCCCTCGACATGCTCCAGCCCTTGCGAATTTCGGTTGAATTGGAAGCGGCTGTTCCGGAAACGGATCGCCTTTCCAGCGATAGGTGACTGCTCGGCAGCCTAAGGCGGTGTTGTTCGCGATCACCCGCCCGCGCCACGTCTCCCTCTCGATCGTCGTCGACGCGGACGACGGAGGACGCTTTCCGGGCGGGGGGTGAAGCCTGGAATAGGGAAGCGCTGCGAAGGAAGACGACCTGCCTCGCCTGCCGACATGGGCTGCGAGGAGAGCGTCCTTGCTTGTCACGCCCGGTCGAAATCCGCCGGAGGGCGAAAGATCGAAGCGGCGAAAGTCTCTGCGATCCAGGCCGAGGTCGCCTGAACGGCCGGGGCCTTTCGCACGCCGGCGTGGACGACCAGCCAGATCGCCCGTGACGGCACAGCTGCGCCGGGGTCGACCTGAACAAGATCGTCGTCGCTGACCATGAAGAAGGGGAGGGCGGCGACGCCCAGCCCGGCGCGCGCCGCCGCGATCTGGCTGTGGACGTCGCTGCTGCGCATGGCGACGGGGCGTTCGCCCCTGTAGCGCCCTAGCCAGGCCTGATGCGGGAGGTCGGCCTGATCTTCGCCCGCGAGGATGAAGCGCCAGGCCGCCGGCGGGCGGGTCGCCATGTTCGAGGCGGCGAACAGGCCCAGCCGCATGACGCCAAGCCTGCGGACGAACTGGGCCGGACCGTCCGGTCGAACCAGTCGCAGGGCGATATCCGCTTCGCCCCGCTCAAGCGAACTGACAGCGGATGTCGCCTTCAGGGTCACAGCGAGGGCCGGGTGCAGGGCCTGAAGCTCCGGGAGGCGTTCAGCTAGGAAATGACTGGCCAGGGCAGGCGGGAGACTGACCGACACCTCGCCGCTCACGCCGGTGGACAGGCTTCGGGCCTCTCGATCCACGGCCTGGGCCGTGCGCTCCATATCAGCGGCCAGCCGGGCGACGGCGGCGCCCTGGGCGGTGAGCGGCGTGCTGCGGGCGAGGCGTCGAACCAGTGAAAGGCCCAAGGCGGCTTCCAGGGCCGCGACGCGACGGCTGACCGTGGCGTGATTGACGTGAAGTTCGCGCGCCGTCGCCGCCAGGGAGCCCGTACGCGCCAGGACGTCGAAGATGCGGAGGTCGTCCCAATCGAACATCTGATCATTTTCGCACAGAAATAGTGCGAAGATAGCTAGTTCATCGAGATGATCGCACGGAGCTAGATCGGGCTTTCACCTGGAGCTCCCTGATGAATCGTCTTTCCTTCGCCGGACTCGTAGCGACGGCGCTGTTCACTTTCGCGTCTTCCGCGACGGCGCAGGTGCCCACCGCCGACCTTCGCCTTTACACCCTCGACTGCGGAACCTTGGCCCTCGACGACATGGGTCTCTTCTCCGACACCGGAGAACATTCCGGGGAGAGCGGCGTCATGGCCGTTCCCTGTTTCCTGGTCCGTCACGGTGATGAATGGCTGCTGTGGGATACGGGTCTGGGTGACCGGCTGGCGGCTGTACCGGGCGGCGTGCATCAGCTCGGCGGTCAATGGACAGTGAGGCGTACGCTTGCGGGCCAGCTTCAGGAGATGGGCCTGCGGCCGGCGGACATCGACTATGTCGCCCTTTCGCACACCCACGCCGATCACTCCGGCAATGTGGACCTGTTTCCGGACGCAACTTGGCTGACCGACCCCGCGGAGCTCGCTGCGGCCCGTGCGCTGCCGGCGCCCCTGGGGGTGGATCCGGAGCTGTTGAAACCGCTGGATACGGCGAAGATCCGGCCTGTCCATGGCGACATGGACGTCTTCGGCGACGGCAGTGTCCTGATCCTGAAGACGCCCGGACATACGGCGGGGCACAAGTCCCTGCTGATCCGTTTGCCCAGATCCGGCCCGGTCCTGCTGACCGGCGATCTGTATCACACGCGCGAAAACCGGGCCTACCGCCGTGTCCCCGGACCCAATGTCGATCGCGCGGACACCCTGGCGTACTTCGATCGCTTCGAGGGGGTAGCGGCCCATGAATCCGCCCGGGTGATCATCCAGCATTCGACGGAGGACGTGGCCGCCCTGCCGTCGCCGCCGTCCTGGCTGGACTAGGGCGGGGAGGCCGGCTGTTAGAAAACCTGAGCCATGAAAGCGGATTTCTCCATTCCGGGCACGAGGTTGGTCGGGTCAAAGCGCCGGTCCTTCTGGAAACTTCTGACGGCGATTGTGATGCAGCGACATATCAGACCTCTGGCGGCGCTCGTCATGGCCCTTCTGGTCGCAGCCTGCGGCGGACGGGAAGGCCCGGATGATCGTCTGGCTGAGATCCGAGAGGCCGGGGTGCTGAAGGTCGCGGCCTTCGACAGCAATCCGCCGTTCGGCTTCGTCGACCCCGAGACGCGGCGCATCGCCGGTCTGGACGTGGACTACGCCCAGGCCCTGGCGGACAGGCTGGGCGTCAGACTGGAGGTGGTGCCGACCAATCCGGCCAATCGCATTCCCCTGCTGACGTCGGGCAAGGTGGACTTGGTTCTGGCCAACTTCACCATCACCGAGGAGCGGGCGCGACAGGTGGACTTCTCCATTCCCTATTTCGCCTCCGGCCAGCAGTTCATCGCCCGCAAGGGCGTTCTGACCTCGCCGGAGCAGTTGAACGGGCTGCGCATCGGCGTCGACAAGGGGACAGTGAACGAGATCAATCTGCGCGATAAATATCCGCAGGCGACCTTGATCGCCTATGACGACACGCCCTTCGCCTTTACGGCCCTGCGCAATGGCAATGTCGAGGCCATCAGCCAGGACGGCCCGAAGCTGATCGGGGTCCTGGCCCATGCGCCCAACGCCGATGAGTTCGAAATCCCGCCCTTCGTCATCTCCCAGGACCTGATCGGAGTCGGGGTCCCCAAGGGGCAGGCCGCGCTCAAGGCCTTCGTCGACCAGACCCTGACGGAGCTGGAGGCCAGCGGCGAGGCGCAGAGGATCTATGACCGGTCGTTCGGGCCGCAGACGCGCACGCCGCTGGCGCGCACCTACCGCATCGGCCAGCCGGCGGGGGCGGGCGCTTCGAACCTGGCCCCGGCAGCCTGAGGTTTTCGGGTTCTTCCATGTTCGACGGGTTTCTGGCTCCCCGCTACCTGGCGTGGCTGCTTGAAGGCTTCGGGGTCACCCTGACGCTATCGGCGCTGACGAGCGTCGTGGCCCTTGGTCTGGGTTTCATCCTCTGTATGGCGCGATTGTCGCCGGTGCGTCTGGTGGCCGCTGGCGCAGGCCTGTGGTTGTCGGCGTTTCGCAATACGCCGCTGCTGGTGCAGCTCTTCTTCTGGTATTTCGGCGTGTCAGCCTTGCTGCCCGAGAACTGGACGGGCTGGCTGAACGCCTCGCACGGAGATTTCGCTTTCGGGTTGGGTTGGCCGAGTTTCGAGTTTCTGGCGGGCTTCGTCGGCCTGACCCTCTACAGCGCCGCCTTCATGGCGGAGGAGTACCGCGCGGGGATCAACGGTGTTCCGGGCGGGCAAATCCTGGCGGGCAGGGCCCTTGGCCTGGGCTCTGGCGTAATCTGGCGGCGCATCATCCTGCCCCAGGCCGCCAGAAACGCCCTGCCGCCCCTGGCTGGCCAGGTCATGAACGTGGTCAAGAACTCCTCCCTGACGATGGCGATCGGTCTGGCCGAACTGTCCTACGCCTCGCGCCAGGTCGAGACGGAGACTTTCCGGGCTTTCGAGGCCTTCGGCGCCGCGACCCTGCTTTACATTCTGGCCGTCGCGGCCATCGAGGCCGCAAGTCAGGTGCTGATCGCTCGGGACCCGCTGCGTCGGGCGGCGCGCCCATGAACTTCGCCGTCATTTCCGACAACCTGCTCTATTTCATGGTCGGTTCCTGGCCGAACGGACCGATCGGCGGCGCGGCGCTGACGGTGCTGCTCAGCCTGGCCTCGGCCCTGGCTTCGGCGGTTCTGGGGCTGGCGCTGGGTATCGCCCTGTCCCAGTCGAAGGGATGGCCCGGCATGGCGTTGCGAACGGTGCTGGGGTTTCTGCGCGCCGTTCCCGTGCTGATGCTGATCTTCTGGATCTACTTCCTTCTGCCGGTCGTCTTCGGGCTGGACGTGCCGGGGGTGGGGGCTGTGACTGTAGCCCTTGCCCTGATCGGCGGCGCCTATCTGGCCCATGCGGTCAGCGCCGGGATCGACAGTCTTCCCCGGGGGCAGTCCGAGGCGGCCCGCGCGCTTGGCCTTGGTCGATGGGATGCGCTGCGCCTGGTGATCCTCCCTCAGGCCCTGCCGCGCATGGCGCCGTCCTTCGTCAACCAGTGGGTCGCCCTGATCAAGGACACCTCCCTGGCCTATGTCATCGGGGTGTCGGAACTGTCCTTCGTGGCGACCCAGGTGTCCAACCGGGTCATGGTCTATCCGGCCGAGATCTACCTCTTTGTCGCCGCCGTCTACTACATCCTCTGCATGATCGTGGAGGTCGGGATCGGTCGAGCGGCCGCCCGCTACAGGATCCGTCCCGCATGAGCTCGCCTGTCATCAGCATCCGCAACCTGTCGAAACGCTACGGCGAATTCCAGGTCCTGTCGGACTGTTCGCTCGATGTCGCGCGGGGTGAGGTCGTGGTGGTCTGCGGGCCGTCCGGATCGGGCAAGTCGACCTTGATCAAGACGATCAACGGGCTGGAGCCCTTCCAGTTCGGCGAGCTCAGGGTGGATGGCGCGGGTGTGGGCGATCCCGGAGCCGACCTCAGGGCCCTCAGAGCGCGCGTCGGCATGGTCTTTCAGCATTTCGAGCTCTTTCCCCATCTGACGGTCATCCAGAACCTGATGCTGGCCCAGGTGAAGGTGCTTGGAAGGTCCGGGGTCGAGGCGGCGGAACGCGGCATGGCCCTGCTGGAACGGGTCGGCCTTGCCGACCAGAGGCTGAAGCGGCCCGCCCAGCTGTCCGGCGGCCAGCAGCAGCGCGTGGCCATAGCCCGCGCCCTGGCTATGGACCCGGTCGTCATGCTCTTCGACGAGCCGACTTCGTCGCTGGATCCGGAGATGGTCGGCGAGGTTCTGGACGTCATGACCGCCCTGGCCGAGGGTGGCATGACCATGGTCTGCGTCACCCATGAGATGGGGTTCGCCCGGCGCGTGGCCGACCGGGTGGTCTTCATGGATCGGGGGCGGATCCTGGACGACGCCGGCGCCGAGGAATTCTTCGGTGCTTCAGGCCGTCGCTCCGCGCGAGCCGGCGAATTCCTCTCGCGAGTCTTGCGGGCCTGAGGTCATCGCAGACTGTAGCCGCCGTCCGCGAAAAGGGTGGCACCGGTCATGTTGCGGTTATCGATCAGGAAGAGGGCCGCGTGGGCCATATCGTCGACAGCGGCTGGACGGCCGACGAGGCTGAGGCGGCTGAAGGCCTCATAGGCGGGCTCGCGCACCTCGGCGGGTCGACGCCGCCAGAGTTCGCTATCCACGGTGCCGGGAGACAGGCAGTTGACGCGGATCGGAGCCAGTTCCTGGGCCAGGGCGCGCGTCAGGCCTTCGATAGCGGCGTTGCAGGCGGCGTAGGCCGGATGCCCCATGGGCCGGACAGAGGCTGCGCCTGACATCAGGACGACGCCGGCGTCGGACGTGAGGCGCGGCAGGGCGGCGTGGATCGCCCAGTACTGACCCCAGAACTTGGAGCGGAAGGCGCTTTCCGCCACCTCGGGCGTGGCTTCGGCGAAGGCGTCGGTGACATAGGCGGCGCCGGGGGTGAACAGGCCCGAAAGCGACGGCGCCTTGTCGAAGAAGGTCTTCAGGGCGGCCCGGTCGCTGATATCGACGGGCTGTATTGAGGCGAGCTCGCCCAGGCGATGCTGGGCCTGCTCGAGGCTGGACAGGGTGCGGCCGCCGATCAGCACGCGGTCGCCGCGCGCAACAAGGGTCTGGGCAAGGGCGAAGCCCATACCCGAAGCGCCGCCGATGATCGCATAGGTTTTCTGTGTCATGGCAGCGAGGCTAGTGCAGAATAGCGCAATCTAATCCGGATCAATTGTCGTCTCAGAACCGAAGAAAATTATGCAATGACCGTGGATGATGTGGGCCCCGGCGGGGCGATAAGGGTCTTCCTGACGGTCTGCGATCGAGGAGGCTTTGCACGGGCGGCCCGGGATCTGGGGCTGACGCCCTCGGCGGTGGCAAAAGCGATCGCCAGGCTGGAGGCGAGGCTCGGGACGCAGCTGTTCGAACGCACGACCCGCAGCTTTTCCATGACCCAGGAGGGCAGGGCTTATGAGGCCGTCTGCCGACAGGCCATGGCGTCGATTCAAAGGGTCGAGCAGGACATGGTCCTGGCGACATCCGAGCCGGTCGGGGTGGTGCGAGCCTCCCTGCCGCCTCTGTTCGGGGCCGAGGTGGTGGCTCCAGCCCTCTATGAACTGGCGGCGCTTCACCCGAGACTGGACTATCATCTGTCTCTGAGCGGCGATCCTGTCGACCTGTCGGAAGGCGCCTTTGATCTCGCCGTCCGTATCGGCGAGCCGCCGGATAGTGCGGGCGTCATGGGGCGCGTGATCGGCGAGCAGCGTCTGAGCCTGTGCGCCTCGCCGGACTATCTGGCGCGGAAGGGGCGTCCGGTGGACTGGCGGGATTTGCCGGACCACGACCTGATCTCTTCGGCGTCGCGTGGCAGGATCGCCCCGTGGCGATTCAGGGCGGGAGAGGAAGAGGTCTCATGGACGCCGTCCGCTCGCCTGGTTCTCGAAGGCAGCGCCCTGTCCCTGACCGCGATCCGGGCTGGTCGGGGCGTCGGCATGGCGCCGACCTGGCTGGTCGCCGATGATCTGGCCGCCGGTCGGCTGGTCGCTGTTCTGGACGAACAGATCGCCGGCCACAGGCCCGTGCATCTGCTCTGGGTCCAGACTTCAAGCACCAGCCCGCGTCTGCGGGTGACCATAGACGCCATCGTGCGTGCGGCGGCGCGCGTCGTGGGGCGAAACGCAGAGGAAAGCTGAAAAGCTCGGCAGCATTTCTACATTGGGTTGTAGCGTCGGGTGTGGGAGGTTGAGACGTCTCTCCTCTCGAGACGTTTCCTCCCTTGAAACTGGCGGGCTGCGGATGCGGCCCGCGCTTTTCCTCGCTGCGTGGACGCGTCCTGGGGTAGCCTCTGGTCATGCGCCTCAACCCCCTGTTCGAAAACATGTCGACGACCGTGTTCGAACGGATGTCCGGGCTGGCACGCGCTCATGAGGCCATCAATCTGGGGCAGGGATTTCCTGATGGCCCTGAACCGGTCGAGCTTCTCGAAGCGGCCGCCCGTGCCTTGCGGGAGCGGGGCAATCAGTATCCGCCGTCGCGCGGGTTGCCTGCGCTGCGTTCCGCTGCGGCGGACTTCTATAACCGTTTTGACGGTCTGACCGTGACGGCAGACAATGTGGTGGTCACGTCCGGGGCGACGGAAGCGATCGCGGCCGCCTTGATGGCCGTTATCAGGCCTGGCGACGAGGTCGTCATCATCGAGCCGGCCTACGACGCCTATCGTCCCTTGATCGAGCGCGCAGGCGGCGTCGCATGCGCTGTCTCCCTGGCGCCGCCGGAATGGCGTCTGTCAGCGGAGGCGCTTGAAGCCGTCGTGACGCCGCGCACGCGGGTCCTGGTGTTCAACAATCCGCTCAATCCTGCCGGCCGGGTCTTTGACCATGATGAGATCGCGGCGGTCGCCGCCGTTTGTCTCCGGCATGACCTGGTCGCCGTCAGCGACGAGGTGTGGGAACGGCTGGTCTACGACAACCGGAGGCATGTCTCGCTGGCCTCGCTTCCGGGCATGTTCGAGCGCACGCTGAAGATCGGGTCGGCGGGCAAGCTGTTCGGCCTGACCGGATGGAAGGTGGGCTTCATCCTTGGCTCAGGCGCTCTGCTGGAGGCGGCCGCCAAGGCGCACCAGTACGTCGCCTTTTCGACCCCGCCCCATCTTCAGGCCGCTGTCGCCGAAGGTCTGGCCTGGTCGACGGAACGCTTCGCCGTTCAGGCGGCCGTGCTGGCGCGGTCCCGGGACCGGCTCGCGACGGCCCTGGAAAGGGAGGGGTTGGTGGTCCTGCCGTCCGAGGCGACCTATTTCCTCTGCATCGACCTGAAGGCGTCAGGCGTGTCCGCCAATGCCTTCGCCTTCGCTGACCGGGCAGTGAAGCAGCATGGAGTTGCGGGAATTCCGGTCTCGGCCTTCATGTCGTCTCCGGCCGGGGACGGGGTGTTGCGCCTGTGCTTCGCCAAGCCGGATGCGATGCTGGACGAGGCCGCGCGGCGGCTGGGCCGGGCGCGGCGGGCCTGACCTTCAGCCTAGACCCGGATCCCGGCGACTTCCGACGCCAGGGTCCCCAGCTTGGCCATGTCCCCTTTGGACAAGTCGACGCTCAGCGCCGCCACATTCTCCTCCAGCCGCGTGCGGCGACGTGTGCCGGGGATGGGAACGACATCGACCTGCAGGTTCCGCGCCTGGTGGTAGAGCCAGGAAAGCGCGACCTGGGCCGGTGTGACGCCCCTGGCCGTCGCGATCTGTTCGACTGTCTCGACCAGTCGTTCGTTGCTTCCGACAGTGTTCGCCGCGAAGCGCGGGAAGTGGCGACGGGCGTCGTTCTCGGGGAGGGCCTCGGTGAAATTCTTTGCCGTCAGCAGGCCGCGCCCCAGCGGGGCGAAGGGCACGATGGTCACGCCGAGTTCGGCCGCCAGCGGTGCGACCTCGACCTCGATATCGCGGCTGAACAGGGACCATTCGGACTGCAGCGCGGCGATGGGGTGGATAGCGTGGGCTTCACGCAGTTCGTCCGCGCTCACCTCGGACAGGCCCAGGGTCCGGACCTTGCCGGCGGCGACCAGTTCAGCCATCGCGCCGATCGATTCCGCAAGCGGCGTCTCCTTGTCGCGACGGTGCATATAGTAGAGGTCGATCACATCGACGCCGAGCCGTTGCAGCGAACGATCCACGGCCTGGCGAATGAACTCCGGACGGTTGCTCAGCCCCCAGTCGTTCGGGTTCTCTGGCGTCCGCACATAGCCGAACTTGGTGGCGATGAAGGCCTTGCCGCCCGTATTGCGAATGAAGTCGCCGAGGAAACGCTCGTTATCGCCCAGGCCATACATATCGGCCGTGTCGAACAGGGTGACGCCGAGTTCGAGCGCACGCTTGAGGGTGGCCCGGGCTTCCGTCTCGTCGGTCTGGCCGTAGAATTCGCTCATGCCCATGCAGCCGAGGCCTTGAACGCCCACCAAGGGGCCGTTGTCGCCCAGAGAGAGCTGAGGAATGGGAGCGCGGAGGTTCGTCATTGGAGGTCTCCTGAAAAATGACGAACGGGTCTATAAGTGTGGACCATGGTCCATGGTCAAGGAGGGCTTTGTGCTGATTTCGGAGTTCGCGCGCACCGCCGGTCTGCCGGTCGACACGGTGCGCTTCTACGTGGGCAAGGGCCTGCTGCAGCCCGAACGCAGCCTCAAAGGGGGCGATAATCCGTACCAGGTCTTTTCAAAGGAAGACCTGACGACGGCCAGGATGATCCGGCTTCAACAGTCGCTCGGCTATTCCCTGCGCGAGATCGGGGATCTGAACGCCGAGTATCGCGCCGGCGGCGGTGGAGACGCCCGCACGGCGGATGTGCTGCGGCTCCAGATAGACAGATTGAAGCAGAGGCGCGCCGAGTTGGACGCCGCTCTGAACTTCCTCGAAGGCAAGCTCGCCTGGATCGAGACGGGACGTCCCGGGGACGTCCCGGAGTTCGAGGACTATTGCTGCCGGGCGGTCTGAGCGCCCATCATGCCTAGTCCCGCCTGCATCGATACGACCGGTTCATAGCCCAGTCTGGAGCGGGCCTTGCCAATGTCCAGCGTGACCTCCACCGCCGAGGCGGCGAACCCCTGCAGGGTCAGGGACACAGGTTTTCGCCCCCGGGTGGCGAGGCCGACCAGATCGCCGAGGGCGGCCGCCGCGCGAACCACGGCGCGCGGCGCCGTCTTGTCTGTTACGGGGGCGTTCTGGCTCTTCAACAGGGCCGTGATGAAGGTGCGAAACACGACGGGTTGGCTATGTATCGTCGATATGAAAGAAGCCGCACATTCGTACCCAGGTGCGCTTGCCAGCCCGAGCGAGGTGTTTCGGCTGGCTGCGGAGTACCATGAAGCCGCTCAACTCTTGGCAACACGCGGGCGCAAGGGCCATCCGATTTCAACGATAGCGTAATGCCATGCGAAGTTCGGGCCGGTTCGCATCTCATTGCTGATGCGAGTCCTGTAGGTCCCGAACCTGCGGTCCGCGCCTTGGAAGTCGGGCAGACGAGGAGACGGTGAGCGCCAATGTCCGCAATGGGTCGGTTTGCAAAACAGGCATCGCGCCCGGGTGCGGACCTTTGATCCCCGCAAGGAATGTCGTCTTTTCGGCATGGTCCGTATGACCGGTCCTGGCGCACCAGCGACATCGACGGATCGTTGGTTCTGGTGCTTTGCAGCCCAGCAGTCAGCGCCGCTGGATCGGGCGGGGAAGGTCGTATCGCTCGCTATCGAATGAAAGGCGGATTGTTCGGGGGGCGAGCGCTTCGTTGATCGTGCGGCACTCACCGCTCTTGGCTACCTTGGAAGTGCTGTGTGTGATGCGTTCCAGGATCGAAATATCTTGCCCGCGTCGGCCAGGGATCATCCGAAGAATCCGCTCGGTCATGATGGTTTCGCCGGCGCAGGACAGGTCCCATTCGCCTTGACTGCGATGGACGATCAGATCGTCCAGAACCGGCGAGAGGGCTTCGCCTCGCGGCTCGTAGAGGGACAGTGTGGTTTCCATGAACGGGTTGGGGCGTGAACTGCCGACCCATTCGCGCCTCACGCCGAAGGCCAGGCGATCCGGCGCGAGCCGATAGGCTGCGGTGTCGAACGAGATGCCCGAGATTCTGACAGCGTCATCATCCATGGCGTGGGGGATGCGGAGCCGATGCCGCGCCTTGCCGGTGGCCTCATCGACAACGAGCACATCGAGATCGCCCAAAGTCGAGTCTATTCTCACCTGGGCGATGAGCGGCACGGCCACCAGCACCATCCCTGGTTGGCCGCGCCAGCGCCGGCAAACAATGGCGTGAGGGTCGATGGATGACGGGGAGGGAAGCGTAAGCGTTCGGTTTCCTGCTCGAACGCTTCGCTCGCCCTGCGCGACGGCGTCGGGGTAGGCTTGGCGTACGATCGCGTTGATGTCCCCGCATTCCTGATCCTGAGCCTTGGCCAGCGTTGGCGCGCCAAGCACAAGAGCCGGCGCCAGCATGGCCAGACGCCAGAGATTAATCGCGCGCATGGTTTTGCCCTTTCGCAGCTTTCACTCGCTGCCGACTATGGTCCGGTATCGGCCGCTATCCAGTGAGTTTTTCGAACGCTGGCCGACAGCCCAGTAGCGGCGGCGACTTGCGGGTCAGCCGTCCCGGGCCGCGTTCGGGACGGGCGTCCTCCAACCTATGAGACCGGCCCCGTCATGCGGCTTCGGAACCGCTGCAGGTTGACGGTTTTGCCGGGTCAGATGTCCAGATCGGCTAGGCTCGCCAACTCCTCATAGACGGCGTCGCCCGTCCGGCTCTCGGCGTTTCGCCAGCTGGTTGCGGTCGTCGGGTTCACCAGGACGCCGTCTCCTGTAAGGACCAGCACATTCGGCAGGCCGGGCAGGTCCGTAACGCCGAAACGACGAGCGATGCCCAGGTTGTGGCCGTCACCGCTTTTGGGCATCCCGATATTGACGAAGACCAGTTCGTACTTGCGTTCGATGAGTTCAGCGAAGCGATCCGTCGCGAGCCAGCCGGCAAGCGCGCGGCTGTCGCCGCACCAGTTGGCGCCCATGACCAGCAGAACCCGCTTGCCTGACTGCCTGGCGCGGGCCAAGGCCGCGTCCACGTCCGCCGTCGCGTTGTCGCTCACGAGATAGGAACGGGCCTCCGGCTTGGGCGCTGCAGGAGCAGGGCTAGGGGCTGAAGCGGAAGAAGCACAAGCCGTCACAGCGAGCGCCGCCAGGACGATCAGCGGAAACTGTTTCATGAGGCGATTTCCTGTGGAGGGTGCGGAGAGCGGCGTGCAACTGCACCAAACCTGCCTGTTCTGCCCCTGCTTCGCCATGAAATCGCTGATCGGTCAAGCTTGGGGCGAGCCCGGACCGCCTGCCACCCGCTCGCCTGTTATCCTGACGCGGACGTCAGAGGCGTTGAAGCCGTACGATATTGTTCTTTCAGGTGCACCGCGGTCTGCTCAATGCTGGGATAGACGGTTGTCGCATTGATGTTGAGGCGGTCCAGTTGCTTCAGGATTTCCACCTTGTTCGTGATGGTGATGCGGTTGATGGAAATGCCGTCCTGACCTTCGTCAGGAAGAACGGCCTCATGGCCGAACAGGAGAAAGGCGCCTGACTGCGACTTGATCCGGCTGTTGGTGCGTTTCGCCTTCACGCAAAGAATGGACCCCAAGGTGGTCCGGCGAGAGACGTTTCTCGAAGAAGCCTTTTTCCGAGCGGATGTAGTGGAGGAGTTTTCCGGCGACTGCGGTTTCATTGAAGGCGGTCAGATCCAGCCCGAGATCGAGATCATTCTTTTGCGCGTAGGTGAGCTTCGACAGGTTGGCCAGGCAGCTCACCGTGTCTGAGTCATAGTATTTCACCCGTTCCGGCGACACCTGGAAGACGATCACCTCCCCATCGGCCTCGAGGGGCGCCGGGCTGGAATGGCAGGCGAAAAACAACGCCACGAGGGGATTGCCGGAGATGTCAAGAAGCCGTGTCGGCAGCTTGTAATGCTGCATTCGGACCAAGCGGTCGAAGCAGTATTCGTCGCCCTGGAATTCGTCGTGGTGGCCGATGAGCAGTTCCTGGCATAGCCGGTCCTCATGCGGCATGAACTGCCAGCCGCCGTCCCGCCACCGGCGCAGAAGCGACGATGTGAGCTCGAAGCGCGCGTCTTCATGGCCGCGGAAGAAGGTTTCCGTTCCCTCCTTGTCGGGAGAGTTGAAGAGGAGACGGAGGAAGGACTCCACGCTGTTCGCCGTGCCAAGGATCTGTTTGGCGCGGGGCGGCGGTTCGACAGGCGCCTCGGCCGGCGCGGTCTCGGTGACTTCTTCGATCCGGCTTTCGAGGGCGGGCCTGAAGGGCGCCAGCTTCTCCAGGACGTCGCGCGCATTGCCGGTACGGACCGCCAGTGGGTGCGAAACAGCTGAAGGCGGTCGGCGGCGAAGGTGGACCAGGCGGTGTCCAGGTCGGGGAGAACCGCAACAGGCGACGCTGGCGAAGTTCGGCATCGCCCCGCCTGAAGGGCACGGCCCCGCGCAGCCGCATGGCCGGGGAAGAGG
>Ga0247827_10000533_pt1 | contig 17245 bp, 14 predicted proteins | sample 12C_Control_Day2_FD_194414 | JGI IMG/M metagenome (GOLD analysis project Ga0247827, IMG submission 194414) | Soil microbial communities from agricultural site in Penn Yan, New York, United States - 12C_Control_Day2 | ecosystem: Environmental > Terrestrial > Soil > Agricultural land | place... | reverse complement strand
CCGGAGGATCATTCAGTCCGGCGCGCTCGGCTGGCTCGCCGGACTGAATGATCCTCCGGTGGCTGCGGCTCTGAGAGCGATCCACGCAGAGCCGGCCCGCGTGTGGCGGCTGTCTGAGCTTGCTGCCCAAGCGGGCCTCTCACGGACCGCTTTCGCGGAACGTTTCAGGGCTCGGGTCGGCCGACCTCCGGTGGAGTACGCCGCGACCTGGCGAATGCGGGTCGCGGCCCGTCGCCTGAGAGAGAGCCGCCGTACGGTCTCGGCGGTCGCCCAGGAACTGGGCTTCCTGTCGGACAGCGCGTTCGGGGCCGCGTTCCGCCGTGTCCATGGCGTGTCCCCGGGACGGTACAGCACAGTCGCCCGCCGAGCCGCCCCATAGGCCGTCAGAGGAGACAGGACCGCTAAACGTCCGATGTTAGGACGAGGACCAACGTCCGTTCATGGCGCATTGCTGATCTCAGGTCTGTGGTTCGCCGCTTATTTTGAGAGCGCGGACGCCCTCCAGAACGTCCGCCTGTTTGAACAGTCAGTCAGCATCGCTCGCTGTGACTGAGCCATCAGGTTTGTCTTCTAAAGTGTCAGTCGCTCTCCATCAGCCGGGATCAGCAGACGATCGGCGAAGCCTTGTTCTTGCGAGAAGGCGCGCAGATCGGCACGGCTGAGGGTGCAGTGGTTCACCGCCTCCATATGGGTGGCGATGATTTGGGCGTCGGGCGCAGCCCGGTGAACGGCGAGGACGTCCTGTCGTCCCATGATGATAGGGCCCAGGTCCAGGATCTGGGCGAAGCCGGCGTTGAGGACGATGACCTCGGGCCGGTGGCTGGCGATGGCCTGGGCGACGGCGTCATTCCACATGGTGTCGCCGGCCAGATAGAGGGTCTTCTCGCTTGGATGGCTGAAGACCACGCCGCAGACTTCAGGAGCTCAGGCAGGGCACGCACCACGGCGTCAGGGCCGTGCTGTCCGGCTGTCTTCGTCAGACGCATGCCCCGGAAGGCCGTGGCGTCGGTCAAAACGCGCACGTCGGTGAAGCCCTGGTCCCTTATGATGGCGGCGTCAGAGTCGTTCTGCACGAAGATCGGCAGACTCTTGGGGACGACCGCCTGAGCCGCCTCGTCCCAGTGATCGGGATGGGTGTGGGTGACGACCACGGCGTCGACCGCCAGAAGCTCTGGCAGGGACGTGGGCAACGGGACCAGAGGATTGCGAAGATGGCTCATCGCCGTTCCGGGGAAGCCCGGGAAGGCGCCCTGGTCGGCCAGCATGGGGTCCACCAGAAAACGAACCCCGGCATAGTCGATCCTCAACGTGGCGTTACGGATCTGGGTCACTGTGGCGCCGCCCGGGCTGGCGACGGCAGGCTGGAAGGTCGAGGTCGAAGCCGCAGCGACGACGGCGGCGCCGACCAGCATCTGGCGGCGCGATGGTGCGAGGGTTTTCATGGCGCTCACTCCTGATCGGCGGTCACATCGGCGGTCGAGACGATCTCCGCCACGGCGAAACCCAGGGCGGCCATAAGCGCGGCGTGGACCTGTGCTGCAGGCACGGTCATGCCGTCAAACTCCAGATCGCGGGTGGCGCAGGCGTCGTGAACGACCAGGGTCTTGTAGCCGAGGTCGGCCGCCGCCCGGCTGGTTGCGTCGATACACATATGGCTCATGGCCCCGACCAGCACGACCTCCTCGACGCCGCCTTCCTCCAGCAGAGCCTTGAGGTTCGTGTCGCGGAACGAGTTGGGATAGTTCTTCAGGACGACCGGCTCGCCCGCCATCGGCGCCACGCTCTCGTGGATGGCGACGCCGGGCGTGCCCGGCGTGAAGAAGGGGGCCTGCGGGTCGGAGAATTCGTGCCGCACATGAACGACCATGTCGCCCTTGGCGCGAGCGTCATCCATCACCTGGCGGGCTTGCGAAGCGGCGGCTTCGATCCCGACCAGGGGAAGCTTGCCGGTGTCGAAATATTCGTTCTGGATATCGATGGCGATAACGGCGCGTCTGGTCATGAGACCCTCCTTTGACAGGTTGACGCCCTAGCTATGGCCTGGCGGCTCTCTATGTGAGTGTCGGTAACGACAAACATCGGGCTGAAACCGCCATGCTCCACATCGGCGTCCTCATCTATCCCGGCGCGCAGATGGCGGCGGTCCTGGGCATGACGGATCTCTTTCGCGTGGCGGGCGACATCGCGGCGCGGCGACATGATCAGGACGTTCGGCCCCTTATGGTGAGCCACTGGCGCGCGGCGACGCCGGGCCAGGGGCCGGAATGCGTCTTCGCCAGCGGCGGTGATGAGGGAAGACCCCCCGACGTCTGCATTCTCCCGCCGAGCCTTGAGGGGCCGCCCGTGCAGGATGACCCGGCCACGACGGACTGGCTGCTTTCCCAGCATCAGAGGGGGGCCACCCTGGCCTCCGTATGCACGGGCGCCTTTGTTCTTGGGGCGACCGGTCTTCTCGCGGGGCGGTCGGTGACCACCCACTGGACCTATGAGGCGGCGTTCGGCGCCCGTTTTCCCGAGGCCCGGGTCAACACCGACCGTCTGATCCTTGACGAGGACGACATCATCACGGCGGGCGGCCTGATGGCGTGGACGGACCTCGCGCTGGCCTTGATCGACCGCCATCTAGGCGCCGAGGTGATGATCGAGGCGGCCCGCACCTTCCTGCTGGACCCCCCGGGACGAGAGCAGAGCTTCTACAGCGGCTTTTCACCCAGGCTGGATCACCAGGACCCCGCCGTTCTGAAAGTCCAACATTGGCTGAGCGACACGGAGGCCAAGACGGTGGATGTCGCCACCCTCGCCGCCCAGGCTGGCCTGGAGGAGCGGACCTTCCTGCGTCGTTTCCACAAGGCGACAGGGATGACCTCGACCGAATACTGGCAGCGGCTGCGCGTCGCCCGCGCCCGCAACCTCTTGCAAGAAGGCCTTCTGTCCACGGACCAGGTCGCCTGGGACGTCGGGTATTCTGATCCGAGCGCCTTTCGCCGGGTCTTCAACCGCGTGGTCGGCCTGACCCCCGCCGAATATCGAAATCGATTCAGGGGGCGAGGGGGCCGCGACGATATCTGAATATCGACTTGCAGGCTGATACCGAGTGCCTGCTTATGGCGCGTTCAAGTCAGGAACAATGCCGACAGGCAGGTGCGCCTTGTCGTGCTTGCCGACACGCTGGATCAGCGACTGCCCGGCCTCGTTCATGCCGATGACCCGCACCTCCGCGCCCTGACGGCGATAGCGGAACACCACCTTGTCCACGGCGACGACGGCGGTGAGGTCCCACAGATGCACGTCGGTCATGTCGATCTCGACACGGGTCGGCTGGCCATGATGCTCGAATGAGGCGGCGAAGACGTCGGCCGAGCCGAAGAACAACTGGCCGCTGACGCGATAGCGCAGCACGCCGGGCTCGGCGGTTTCGATGTCCTGCACGACGATAGTCTTGCCCAGCTTCCGCATGAAGAAGATGGCTGACAGGATCACGCCCAGCACCACGCCCTTGGACAGGTCATGCGTGACGACCACCGTGATCGTGGTGGCCAGCATGACGATGGAGGACTGGACCGGGGTCGAACGCAGGCTCAGTACTGACTTCCAGTCGAAGGTTCCGACCGAGACCATGATCATCACCGCCACAAGCGCGGCCATCGGAATGCGCGCCACCCAGTCCTGAAGCACCAGGATCAGAAACAGCAGGAACAGGCCCGCCCACAGGGTCGACAAGCGCCCGCGCGCGCCGGAGGTCACATTGATGATTGATTGGCCGATCATGGCGCAGCCCGCCATGCCGCCGAACAGGGAGGCGGCGATGTTGGCGATGCCTTGCCCGCGGGTCTCGCGGTCCTTGTCCGACGGCGTGTCAGTGATGTCGTCCAGAAGGTTGGCGGTCAGCAGGGATTCCAGCAGGCCCACGAAGGCCAGGGTCGCCGCGACCGGGGCGATGATGGTGAAAGTCTCCCACGTCAGGGGGACGGCCGGGAGATGGAACATCGGCAGCGTCGAGGGCATCTGCCCCATGTCGCCGACGGTGCGGACATCCAGTCCGGACCAGATGACGAAGGCGCTGATGACCACAATAGCGATGAGGGGCGACGGGATCGCCTTCGTGATCCGCGGTACGCCGTAGATGATCGCCAGCGATGCCGCGACGAGGGCGAAGGTCTGCCAGTTGGCGCCGATCAGCTCGGGCATCTGCGCAAGGAAAATCAGGATGGCTAGCGAGTTGACGAAACCGGTCATCACGCTGCGGCTTACGAAGCGGATGTAGCGACCCAGCTTCAGCAGCCCGACGATGATCTGGAATACCCCGGTCAGCAGAGAGGCGGCGAATAGGTATTCAAGCCCGTGGTCCCGGACGAGCGTGACCATGACCAGGGCCATGGCGCCGGTCGCAGCTGAAATCATCGCGGGGCGACCGCCGACGATGGAGATGGTCACTGCGATAATGAAGCTGGCGTAGAGGCCTACCGCCGGATCGACCCCGGCGATGATGGAGAAGGCGATCGCCTCGGGGATCAGGGCGAGGGCGACGACCGTACCAGCGAGCAGGTCGCGGCGCGGGTTGGCGAGCCATTGCTGGCGCGCGGAAATGATTAGAGACATTGGAGGTTCATCAAGATGAGCCGCATCCCGCAGCTCGGTTTCCTGACGGATGAGCGGTCAGGATAGCCACCGGCCACACTGCGAAGAGGGCGCGGTCCAAGTTGAGACCCATCTCATGCCTTCAAGCTACGGACGAAGCAAGCGACGAATCCGACTCAGAATTCACACTGGCGAAGCGTCATGTTTGCCGAATGGCCCGGATGTTCGCATGCGGCGAAGAAGTGTCTATCGTCCATGACCTCAAGATAGGGCAAAGCGGCCAGCAGCCGCGCCTCCCAGGATCAGCAGGGGCATCCATCGCGGTTTGAGGGTCCATGCGGCGATCAGTGCGCCGGCGAAGATCAAACCTGCGATCCCGAGCGACGGTACGGAGTGAGCCGTTGTCCAGGCCAGTTGAAGCGAGGTGGCCGCGATCACGCCGACGACGGCTGCGGCCACGCCCGCCATAAGGCGGTGCAAGGCCGGGTTCTCGACGACGGCCTCCAGATGGTTGAACAGCACCATCGAGAAGGCGAAGGCTGGCAGGAAAATTCCGGCCGTGACCGCCAGGGCGCCTGCCCAGCCGCCGACCACATAGCCGGTGAAGGTGCCGAAAATCACCAGAGGCGCCGGCAGGACGCCGGCCAGAGCCACCCCGTCCAGAAAGACGCCATCTGGCAACCAACCGCGTCCGACGGTATCAGCGCGCACATAGGGGATAGCGGTATAGGCGCCGCCAAATGTCAGCAGGCCGCCTTTCAATCCGGCGGCGAACAGGGCGGCGAGCTGAGGCGACGGCTCGGCCGAAATCCCGACTGCCGGCGGTGCGACCTCCAGATGGATACCGAACAGGAGGGCGGTGATAACGGCGGCGGCCACTATGGCGGCGCCTACCCACGGGCGTTGCTCTAGGGCGTAGATCAGACCGCACGCCAGAAGGGGTATCCAGAACGGCGCGTGCAGCAGGGCGGCTGCAAAGGCTCCGATCGCCAGAGCCCACAACAGACGGTCCTCCAGGACGTGGGAGCCGATGCGATGGACGGCGCGGATGATGATGGCGACCACGACGATCTGGACGCCCAAAAGCAGACCGGTCAAGCCAGACTGTCCGGCGATGAAGCGTTCGTAGAGCCAGGCCGCCGCCAGCATCAGGACGAACCCGGGCATCATGAAGCCCAGACCCGCGAGAAGGCCGCCGATCCGGCCGCGCGCCATCATGCCCATGTGGACACATAACTCGTGCGCTTCAGGACCGGGAAGCACCTGCATGACGGCAAGCAGACGGTTGAAGCGTGGGCTTGAGATCCATCGTTCATCGTCGACGAGGGTGTGACGGATCATGGCGATCTGGGCCACGGGGCCGCCGAAGGCGAGCATGCCGAAACGCAGGAATTTGAGGAAGAGCGCCGCCAAGGACAGTCGGGGCGGTCCCATGGCGTCTGAGGGAGCGGTCATGCCTTGCCTCATGGATCATGTGTTCTGGCGACAAGGCGGCGTTCAGCGTCGCGATCGCGCGTACTGTCTATCATTGATCGCGTTTGGCAGGTCTACGTTGCGGAACAGAACGAGGGCCCTCGTGGAAGCCGTTCATCAGGCCGTCGTGATCCTCAAAGGTCCGGCAGCGCCTGATCGGCCCGGCCCCACGAGGAAAGACCTTTCGATCTCGCGCGCTTCAGGAGTTCGAGCTGGTCGCCGACATGGAATTGCGCAGGGCTGGCGATGGTCTCCATCTCCTTCCAGGTGATCGGCGCCGCCACGGGCGCGCCTTCCCGCGAGCGGACGCTGTAAGGCATGACCGCCGTCGCGCCGCGCTGATTGCGGAGATAATCGACAAAGATACGGCCCTTGCGCTGGGCCTTGGGAAGGCCGGCCGTGAACTTGGCCGGCTCTGCCTGAGCGACCGCGATCGCGAGACGCCGGGCGAAATCTTTCACTTCAGGCCACTCGGCCTCGGGGATCAGGGGCGCGATGACATGAACGCCCTTGCCGCCGGTGACCATTGGAAATGTATCAAGACCGATGCTCTTGAGGATATCGCGAAACCGAAAAGCGGCGGATCGCACGGCTTCAAAATCCAGACCGACATCCGGGTCGAGATCGAACACCAGGCGGTCGGCCTTTTCGACGTCTTCGATGCGTGCGCCCCAGCCGTGGAACTCTATGGTTCCCATCTGGACACAGGTCATCAGACCTTCCGGCGTATCGAGGTAGAGGTAGGGTTCAGTCTCGCCGTCTTTCTCCTCTATCGCCACATGGCGCACGGCTTCGCCGAAGCTTCCGGCGTCGTGCTTCTGGAAAAAGCACTTCTTAGACCGGCCCTGCGGACATCGCACGAGGCTGACCGGACGAGAGGCAGCCCAGGGCAGCATGATAGGCGCAACGGCGGCGTAGTAGTCCGCTAGCTGACCCTTGGTGATCTGACTCTCGGGAAAGAGGATCCGTTGAGCGTTGCTGATCGGCACGATCTCGCCACCCGGCGCTGGCGTCTCCAACGCCGGCTTCTCAACAACGACCGCTTCGGGCTTCTTGTCATCGCGCAGGCCGAGATAGCTCGGGTGACGCAACGTGCCTTCATTGGTCATTTCAGTGAAGGCGATTTCCGCGACCAGCCGGGGGCGGAGCCAGTGGGCGTCCCGAACCTCGGCGCGGGGCGCCTTGACGGTGGGATTGTCCTGTTCGAGCGGTTTCATGACCTCCAGGAGCCGTTGCAGCTCCATCGTATCGAAGCCCGTGCCAACCTTGCCTGCATAGCGGAGGGCGCCGTTGTCATTGACGGCGAGGATCAAGGAGCGGAAGGCGCGCGATTTGTCTGAGGGAAGCCATCCCACCACAACGAACTCCTGACGCTGGATGCATTTGGTCTTCACCCAAGCCGCCGAGCGCGCGCCGACGTACCGGCTGTCGGCCAGCTTGGACACCACCCCCTCCAGGCCTTTCGCGCAAAAGCTGTTCAACAGCTTTTCGCCGCTGCCCCGAATGTGATCGGAGTAACGGAGCCGTCCCGGCGTCTTAGGAAGCAGGTCGCGCAGAAGAGCCTTGCGCTCGAGCAACGGTCGCGACGACAAATCCTCCCCGTTAAGCGCGAGAAGGTCGAAAGCGACATAGGCGATCTTGCCGGGTTCGCCCTTCAGAGCGCCTTGCAACGTCTGGAAGCTGGAGCGCCCTTCGGCGTCGAACACGACAGCCTCGCCGTCGAGCACCGCGGAGTCCACCTTCAGGGACGCAGCGGCGTCGACGATCCCCGAAAACTTCTCCGACCAGTCGAGTCCGGAGCGCGTAAAGGCTCGAGCGCGACTTCCGCCGACGACGACCTCCAGCCGGTAGCCATCGTACTTCATCTCATGCAGCCAGCGATTTCCTCCTGGCACGGCGTCGACGAGCGTGGCGAGCTGCACGGGACGAAAAGCGGGCAGGGCGGTCGTGGTCTTGGGTCTGGACCGTATGGAGCGTTCTGCGGTCATGGCTTGGGGCCGCCTCGGCCAGGCCTAGTTTGTTGGCAGCCCGGCTGATGAGGGGCGGCGAATGAACGGAACGGGCGTCTGGGCGATCTCGCAGGGATCAGGTTGCGACTAGGCATGGAGGCTCCTTTCCATGGCGCAACGCACCTCCCGAAGGAATGGCGCCAATGGCATTGCTATCGACGCTGTTCCTGGTGCGCAGAAGCCGGATAGCTGACCGTCCCGTCGGGATGAATGACAGCGCCTGCTGTCAATCGAGCCTTCTCCAACCTGCCGTGCCCCATGATGTGAATGACAGTCTCCCCCCTGGCGAGAAGGTTGTCGGCGATGAGCCGTCGATGACACCGCCACCACACTGCTTCCGAGCACATGATCGCACTAGGTTGGCGCCGCCCCGTTTCGATCAACTGCTCTAACCCGGCGTGGAAAGAGGCGGAAAGAGCGTAATCGGCGTAGTTGTGGAAGCTCGTGTTCTCCCAGTAACCGTTGCTGTCGTCGGCCACATCTTCGATCCGACCGCGCCTCCCGCCCAGTCCGACATTGTGGTCGTAGGCTATCTGGTGCTCCGCCAGCCTGTGCGGAAGTGTTTCCTGGTTGAACTGAGGATTGGCTCTGGATCTCGGAATCTTGCGGACATCGACGACTTTTAGGATCTGTGCTTCCTGCAGCAGGGCGACGAGATCTTCAAAACTTCGGTTCGAGTGCCCGATCGTGTAGAACGGCAGCGTCATTCTCGGCGTCGCACATAATCCAGTGCGCTCCCCTTGTGAGCTGCGATGTGATCTGTCCTGTCGCTCCTGATCTCATATTGAGGTTCTGCTCTGGAAGCGCGGTGCGTGTGGCCTTTGTAATCGAAGTCGCGTGTGTGAACCCGAGTGATTCGGCCGGTTACTCGCCCTGCCTCGGAGTTCCAGCTCACATGATCTCCGACATCGAACGTCTTAGGCATTTTGATCTCCGTGCGGAGACAATCTGACCTGGTCGATTTCGTTCCGGCATTGAAGGGAACGAAAATGGGCCGGTCGCGTCCGTCGATATGCTGATGAGCAGAACGATCTTGATCGCGCCGTGTCGGGCTAGGCGACACGATCGTGGGAGGCGGTCATCAGGTTTTTCCAACCGTCGAATGATGTAGATCGAGCGGTTAGGGCGATTGACCGGCGCTAGAGCACCCTGATCATTCGATAGTTGCGAAAGATCTGGCCGCGGAGTTCGACGTCCTGTTCCCAGGCCACCTTGAAGCCGCTGCGTTCAAAGAACGGCTTTGCCGTGATGCTCGCGTCCGTACATAAAGACGACAGCTTTTGTTCGTGAGCCTTGAGCAGGATGTGGTCCATCAGGCTCTTGGCGACGCCGCGACCCTGATGTTCGCAATGAACGAATAGCATATCGATATGGCCGGTCGGCCCGAGGTCGCTGAAGCCTGCGATTCGATTCATATGTTCTGCGATGAACGTCGGCTTACGCTCAAGGCGCTCGGACCACTGGACCAGGTTAACCGCAACCGGCGCCCAGGCCTCGATTTGAGCCGGACTGTAGTCACGGCTGGCGATCTTTCTGACCGAGCCGTTGAACAGTTCGACGACAGCAGTCAAATCAGCCGGATCATACGGACGAATTCGGATCGAGTTCATGCGACTGGATTTGGCATGGTGAGGGTTTCCAGCCAAGCTTTACGCCGCCGCAGCTTCCGTGACCGGCGTGCCGCTCATGCCGCCAGACCCGCTGCAATGAGATGAAGGGATTCCGGACGAAGGTGGGTGTACCGTCGGAGCATCTTCCAGTCCTTGTGGCCGGTGACCAGCGCGACCTGGTGGATTTGGAAGCCCGCCTCGAACAGGCGACTTGTCCCTTCATGGCGAAGGTCGTGAAAATGGAGATCGATGATGCCGAGCGCTTTGCAGGCTCTCGTGAACGCGGCGCCGGCTGACCGGTGATTGAAAGGGAAGATGCGGGCGTCCGCGTTTGTCTGCGAGGAACGCCGCTCTTCAATGAGCGCCACGGGGTCAAAGCCGCTGACTGCAAGAAGTGGAATACGCTGGTCGTTGCCCGATTTCTCGCGAGGGTCCTTGCGATCGCGGATGGTCAGCATCTTGGTCCGCGCTGCGTAGTCACCCCAGACGACCTTGAAAATCTCTTCCTGGCGCATCGCCGTCGCGACCGCGAAGCGAATGACGGCGCCCATGGGAATGGTTTGACGAGGCTTGTCCTCGAAGTGGCGGATCAAGCGCTCCAGTTCTTCATCGCTGGGACGGCGATCTCGCTCGACGCCCTTGCCAATCAAGCCAAGGCGCTTGAGGGCGAGGCGGGCCATATCAATAGCCTCAACCGAGACAGTCAGGCCGTGAACCGCTGCGGCATGGGAGAGGATGAGCTTGATCGCGCCGATGTCGATGCTCAGCGTCATGGGGCCAGCGCCTTCGGTGGCGCGTCTCCGACCGAAGTCGATGAAGAGTTGTCGATCGAGTTGGGCGATCTTCTTCCCGCCCAAGCGCGTTTTCAGCATCTTGAGCGTCGCCGCTTTCGATCGCCTGGGCGCCTTCCCGACGGACTTCATGTCGTGGATGTGCAGGTCGATGAGCTCGCCAAATGTGCGCAGCTTGGCCGAACGGGACGGAGTGGGAACTTCTCCGCGATCGATCCGTCCCTCGGCTTCGGTCGCCCACCGCCGGGCGTCATCGCGTTTGAGGAAGGTCTCGCTTATATAGCGACCCTTCCGTCTTACCTGGACCCGCCACGTTCCTGACGGGAGTTTCGAGTAGGTCGCCATTTCGTGTGCGCTCTGTGTGCACTGAGGTGTCGAAAACCCGGAAAAAACGTCGCAACACGTCGCAAATTCGAGTGCACACGCCGCCTTCCAACTTTTTGATATTACGAAAAAAATGCCGATAAATCAAGCCCATAGGCTGTCCGTGGCGCCCATGATGGACTGGACCGACCGCAACTGCCGGGCGTTTCACCGCGCGCTGAGCAGCCGGGCGTTGCTCTATACCGAGATGGTCACGGCGCCGGCGGTGATCCATGGCGACCGCGAGCGGCTATTGGGTTTTGACGCGGTCGAGCACCCGGTGGCGCTGCAACTGGGCGGGTCGGACCCGGCGCAGCTGGCCGAGGCGGCGCGGATCGGCGAGGCCTATGGCTATGACGAGATCAACCTGAACGTCGGCTGCCCCTCGGATCGGGTGCAGTCGGGCAAGTTCGGCGCCTGCCTGATGCGCGAGCCGGAACTGGTGGCTGACTGCATGGCGGCGATCAAGGGCGCGGTCAGCGTCCCCGCCACGGTCAAATGCCGCATCGGCGTCGATGATCAGGACCCGGAAGTCAGCCTGTTCGCCACGGTGGACGCCTCGGCGGCAGTCGGCATCACCAGCTTCGTCGTCCATGCGCGCAAGGCTTGGCTGAAAGGCCTGTCGCCCAAGGAGAACCGCGACGTGCCGCCGCTGGATTACGATCTGGTGCGGCGTCTGAAGCGCGAGCGGTCGCATCTGACCATCTGCATCAACGGCGGCGTCGCCGATCTGGATCAGGCCGAGGCGCACCTCGATGCGTCCGACGGCGTGCAGCTGGACGGGGTCATGCTGGGCCGCGCCGCCTATCATGAGCCGGCCCTGCTGGGGCAGGTGGACCGGCGGCTGTTCGGGATGGATGTGGAGGATGTCGATCCCTTCGCCGCCATCGAACGCTATCGTCCCTATATGGCCGGGCGGCTGGCCGAAGGCGCGCATCTGGCGAGCATGGCGCGGCATATGCTGGGGCTGATGCACGGCCGGGCCGGGGCGCGGGCCTTCCGTCGCATTCTGACGGTCGAGGGCGTCAAGGCCGGGGCCGGGCTGGAGGTCGTGGACCGCGCCGTCGAGGCCGTGCGCGAGGCCGAGGCGCGGCAGGCGCGGCTGGGCGAGGCTGACGCGGCTTAACTTTAACCGTCATCCCGGCCTTGAGCCGGGATCGCCCCAGGCGGCGCCGCTTCCGGGATGACGAGGAGGAAAGCGCCCGCTATGCCCAAGCTATGAGCGCTCTGCCCCTGTCCGACCTGGCCATGATGTTCGCCGCCCTGATCGCGGCGGGCGCCGTCGCGGGCGTGATTGGCGGCCTGTTCGGGGTCGGTGGCGGGACGGTGCTGGTGCCCGCGCTCTTCTATGCTTTCTCGGTGCTGGGCGTCGGCGGCGAGAGCAATCTGCACGTCGCCATCGGCACCTCGCTGCTGACCATTGTGGCGACTTCGCTGCGGTCGCTGGCGACGCACCGGGCGCATGGGGCGGTGGACGAACAGGTGCTGAAGACCTGGACGCCCTGGGTGGCGTTCGGGGGACTGGTCGGGGCGGCGATCGCGGGCTTCACCTCGATGGAGGGGCTGGCCATCGTCTATGGCGTCTGCCTGCTGCTGATCGCCATGCAGATGGGGCTGTTGCCTGAGCATGTGACCCTGCGCAAGGACCTGCCGACCGGCTGGGGGCGGCGCGGGGTGGGGACGGGCATCGGCCTGTTGTCAGCCATGATGGGCGTCGGCGGCGGCAGTTTCGGCGGCATGATGATGACCCTGTGCGGGCGGCCGATCCATCAGGCGGTGGCGACGGCCTCGGGCTTTGGTCTGGCCATTGGGGCGACGGCGGCCCTGGGTTTCGCCGCTTTCGGCTGGGATGCGCCGGGGCGGCCGCCGCTGTCGCTGGGCTACGTCAACGTGCCCGCTGCGGTGATCATGGGGCTGCTGACCGCCCTGACCGCCCCCTATGGCGCGCGGCTGGCGCACCGGTTGAACCGCAAGGTGCTGCGTCGGGCCTTCGCCGTCTACTTGCTGCTGACGGCCCTGTCGGTGGTTCTGAAGGCGCTTTGAGAAATGGCGATTTCGCCTACGTAGATTTCCGGGGTGAAACGCTAAGGCTTTGGCGAACAGCGCGCGGCTAGGGAGAGGCTGTAATCTTCCCCCCGAGCGTAGAAAATGCTGCAGAACCTGTCCGTTCCCAAGAAGCTGATGCTGTCCTTCGCCGCCGTGATCGCGGCCTGCGGGGCGGCGACCATGGTGGTCCTCTGGGCCGTGACGGTGTTGCAGCGCGCTGACGCCGCCGATGCCGCCTCGAACGAGATGTTCAAGGCCTCGGACCTGGTCCTGGCCGCCGCGGTCGAGCAACAGAACGCCATGCGCGGCTATGTGGCGACGCGCGACGCCGACTTCATTCCCAAATACGAGGAACCGGGCAAGGTCCTGATCTCGCGCCTGGCCGATCTGGCCGCCGCCGACGTCAACGGCGCCTATGGGCAGGAGCAGGTGGCGTTGAAGACCGCCACGGACGCCTTCCACCAGAGCGCCGACGGCCTGATCGCCCTGGCCCGCGATCCCGCCACCCAGCCTCAGGCCGTCGGCGCTCTGGAAGCCGGGGCGCGCCTGTCGGACATCCGCGCCGCCATCGGCTCCATTCAGGAAAAGGAGGCGGTGGTCGCCGCCGCCAACGCCGAGGCCAAGGCCTTCGCCTATAAGGAAGCCTACTGGAGCTTCGCCATCGGCGGCGTGCTGGCCCTGATCATCGCTCTGGGCGCCATCGCCTGGCTGATCGGGGCGCTCAGCCGCCCGGTTGAGGCCATGACCCGCGCCATGGGCCGTCTGGCCTCGGGCGATCTGAACGTCGTCATTCCCGCCGTCGGTCGCCGCGACGAGATCGGTCACATGGCCGAGGCCGTCCTGACCTTCAAGCAGAACGCCGAGGAGAAGGTGCGTCTGGAAGCCGAGGCCGAGGTCCAGCGCGCCGCCGCCGAACAGGCCCGTATCGCCCAGGCCGAACGCGACGCCGAGGCGGCCCGTCAGCAGGCCCAGGTCGTGGACGGCATCGCCGCCGGTCTGGATCGTCTGTCGCACGGCCAACTGGCCTTCCGCCTGAACACGGCCTTCGCGCCGGAATACGAAAAGCTGCGCGCCGACTTCAACGCGGCGATGGCTCAGTTGCAGAACACGATGCGCGTCATCGTCGATCGCTCCAGCGCCATCGGCGCCAGCGCCCATGAGATCAGCCAGGCCTCGGACGACCTGTCGCGCCGCACCGAGCAGCAGGCCGCTTCGCTGGAGGAAACCGCCGCCGCTCTGGAACAGATCACCGCCACCGTGGCCCGCTCGGCCGAGGGGGCGATCGAGGCCGGCGGCGTCGTCGACGGCGCCCGTCAGGAAGCGACCCAGGGTCAGGCCGTGGTCGGCCGCGCCATCGTCGCCATGGGCGAGATCGAGCAGTCGTCGAACGAGATCGGCAACATCATCGGCGTGATCGACGAGATCGCCTTCCAGACCAACCTTCTGGCCCTGAATGCGGGCGTCGAGGCGGCCCGCGCGGGCGAGGCCGGTCGCGGTTTCGCCGTGGTGGCCTCGGAAGTGCGGGCTTTGGCTCAGCGCTCGGCCGAAGCCGCCAAGGAGATCAAGACCCTGATCTCGGCCTCCGGTCGCCAGGTCGGGGAGGGTGTGGCTCTGGTCGGCGACACCGGTCATGCGCTGGAGCGGATCGCCGAGCAGATCACGCGCCTGACCGCCATCGCGCGTGAAATTTCGGCCTCGTCGCAGGAGCAGTCCAGCGGCCTGCAGCAGGTCAATATCGCCGTGGCCCAGATGGATCAGGTCACCCAGCAGAATGCGGCCATGGTCGAGGAATCGACCGCCGCCAGCCACTCGCTGGCGCAGGACGCGCGCGAGCTGGATCGTATGATGGGGCAGTTCTCGCTGGAAGACGCGGCGATGGACGCGCGCGGCCAGCAGCAGATGCTGGCGCGGGCGGTGGCGTAACAGGACGCGTCATCCCGGCCGGAGCCTCGCGCAGCGAGGCGCAGAGCCGGGAACGCCCAAGCCGCCGCCGTCAGCATTTCCTGCGGTCCCGGATAGCGGCTTCGCCGCTTCCGGGATGACGGTTGTTTTATGCCGCCTGCTGCAGCACCAGGGCGTCGAGCGCCTGGATCAGGTCGGCCAGGATGTCGTCCTGATGCTCCAGGCCGACCGACAGGCGGATCAGGCCGTCGGTGATGCCGGCGGTGACGCGGGCGTCCGGCGTCATGGCGGCGTGGGTCATGGTGGCCGGGTGGGCGATCAGGCTTTCGACGCCGCCCAGCGACTCGGCCAGTGTGAAGATGTCGAGATTTTCGATCAGGTCGCGCACGGCGTCCGTGCCGCCGTTCAGCTCGAAGCTGAGCATGGCGCCCGGCCCCGACTGTTGGCGCGCGGCCAGAGCATAGCCGGGGTGGGATTTCAGGCCCGGATAGTGGACGGCCTTGACCGCCGGATGCTGTTCCAGCGCGGCGGCGACCAGACCGGCGGTGGCCTGCTGGCGCTCGATGCGGGTGAACAGGGTGCGAAGCCCGCGCAGGGTCTGATAGGCGTCAAACGGCGAGCCGGTGACGCCCAGGCAGTTGGCCCACCAGGCCAGCTGCTCATGGTCGGCCGGATCGGCCGCGATCACGGCGCCGCCGACCACGTCGGAGTGGCCGTTGATGTATTTGGTGGTCGAGTGGACGACGATGTCGGCGCCCAGCTCCAGAGGGCGTTGCAGGGCGGGCGACAGGAAGGTGTTGTCGGCCACGACCTTGGCCCCGACGGCGTGGGCGCGGCGACAGACATCGGCCACGTCCACCACGCGCAGCAGCGGGTTGGACGGGGTCTCGATCAGCACTAGCTTCGCGCCGTCAGCCAGCGCGGCGTCCAGGGCTTCGCCGTCGTTCTGATCAATGAAGGCGACGCGGAAGTGGCCCTTCTTCGCTCGCGCGGTCAGCAGGCGGTGGGTGCCGCCGTAGCAGTCGTGCGGCGCGATTAGCAGTTCGCCGGGGTTCAGCAGGGACAGCGGCAGATCGACCGCGGCCATGCCGGTGGCGGTGACGACGGCGCCGGCGCCGCCTTCCAGCTCGGCCAGGGTCTCGGCCAGGACGTCGCGGGTGGGGTTGCCCGAGCGCGAGTAGTCGTATTTCCGCTTCTGGTCGAAACCGGCGAACGAATAGTTGGACGACAGATACAGCGGCGGCATGACCGCGCCGTGGGCCGTGTCCGTATCGACGCCCGAGCGGGCGGCGATGGTGCGGGGATCGGCGGGACGGGCGGCGCGGCTCATTGGTCGATGTCCTTCAGTACGGAAGTCAGGATCTCGGCGACCAAGCCGTCTTCCTTCAGGAAGGCGTCGTGGCCGTAGAGGGAGGGGTGTTGTTCGAAACGCCAGAGGTTGGGCAGGCGCGCGGCCAGCTCCCTCATGTCGTCGATGGGGCAGAGGCGGTCGCTGGTGAAACCGACCAGGGTGACCGGGGCGGTGATGGCCTCCGGCTCGACCCGATGGCGGTCGATGGAGTCCGACAGGCTCAGCCAGCGCGAGGGCGTGGTGCGGTCGCGATAGGCCCGGCCGCGCGACGTCAGATAGTCGCAGACCGGATAGGCCTGCCCGGCGTGGCTGGGGGCCTCGGAGTCGAAGCGCTCGCCGAACTCGTCGGGGGTGCGATAGGTGGTCATGGCCAGTTCGCGCGCCAGGCCGACGGCCTGATCCACGCGGCCGGTCTCGAGGCCCAGCTGAAGGATGCGGCGCTGGATGCCGCGCCAGGCGGTGGCCAGCGGGTGAGGGCGGTGGGCGGCGGACACCACCACCAGCTGCTCGGCCCAGTCGGGGAAGAGCTCGCCGAAGGCCAGGGCGATCATGCCGCCGTAGGAGCAGCCGATGAAGGCCGCGACCTTCTCGACGCCCAGGTGGTCCAGCAGCAGGGCAAGCAGTCGCGCCTGATCCTGGGTGGTGATGGTCAGCGGGGCTTTCGGCTCGGCGACGCCTTCGCCGAACTCCGGCGCGAAATCAAAGGCCAGGACGCGGAAGCGGGTCAGGTCGATGGGGGCGCGGACGCCTACGGCGCCAGACCACCAGCCCAGGCCCTTGGTCTCGGTGCGGTGGACGTAGCGGTCGGCCGAGATGCCGCCCGCCACGACGATCAGGGGGGCGCCGGCCTTGCCGTGCAGACGGCCGACGACCTGTTTCTGGTTCAGGGTTCCGCCGAAATCGAGCGGGAAGCCGTCGGGAATGGGGACGAAGACGTCATGGGCCCCGTCGCGCGACAGCAGCTCGGACGGACGGCGCGCGGAACCGGACCGACAGGCGGGCTCGTCGGTGGGGGCGATGGGGTCGATCAGGGCCAGGGTCATGGGTCTCGGTCACTCAGCAAAACGGCTCACCAGGGAACCCATGCAGTGACAGACCGTGGAGCGTCGCCTCGTCGATGCT
>Ga0247827_10000532_pt1 | contig 17264 bp, 13 predicted proteins | sample 12C_Control_Day2_FD_194414 | JGI IMG/M metagenome (GOLD analysis project Ga0247827, IMG submission 194414) | Soil microbial communities from agricultural site in Penn Yan, New York, United States - 12C_Control_Day2 | ecosystem: Environmental > Terrestrial > Soil > Agricultural land | place... | reverse complement strand
GCGGAGACCGAGGCATCGGCTGCGGGCGTGTCGCTGAACTGGTCGACGTCGCCGACGGCGGCGGCGCCGGCCGTCACGTTGATGTTCTTCGGGTCGAGCAGCCACCGGCCCTTCTCGCCCTTCGGCGCCGAAGCGTCGACATGGGCCGAATCCGCGACCAGCAGGCTTTCCTTGCCCGAGGTCTCGACGCGACCGCCATTGCCGCTCGCGCTGCCGCCGCGAACGCTGATCTCGCCGCCGAACTTCGTCTGGCCGTCGGCCCACACGACGACCGTGCCGCCGTCGCCTTGCGTGATTGCATCGGCCTTCAGCTTCGCACCGGCCGCCACATGGGTGGCCGAGGCGTTCTGCTCCGGCCCCTTGCCCTGCCAGTTGCCGCCGACGAGGACGGTGCCGCCGCCCGCCTGGCCGCCGGCGTCCAGCGTGGCCGTGCCCGCGATCGCGACCTTGTCGCCCAGCACCTTGATCGTGCCGCCCTTCTCGCCCGCGCCGTCGCCGCGAGCCTCGATGGTGCCGCTGACCTTCACCACGCCGTGGGCGCCGCCGCTCAGGTTGATGTAGGCGCCCTGCTCCGCGATGGTGTTGGCGCGGATCACGCCGGCCTGGTTGACCACGGTGGGCAGCGTGTCGCCGACCGCGCTGGCCAGCATCGCGACCTGGCCGCCGTGCGCGGTGATGGTGCCGGTGTTGGCGGCGGCGGCGTTGACCGCGGCGGCGTCGACCGAGAACTTCACCAGGCCCTCGCCGCTCGGGTCCACCGTGATGCGCGAGCCGGCCAGCAGGCCGACCGAGCCGCCCGGCGTGACCTCGATCGTCCCGTTGTTGGCCACCTGCGCGCCGCCCAGCACCACGTAGCCGGCCTTGAGCGCGCCGTTGTTGACCACGCTCGCGCCGCTGCCGCCGCTGAAGGTGTACCTGCCGGCCAGGAAGTCGGCATTGCTCATGTTCAGCGTGGACGCCACCAGGCCGCCCACGTTGACCTGCGCGCCCGGCGCGAACAGCACGCCGGCCGGGTTGACCAGGAAGATCTGCCCGTTGGCCGAGAGCGTGCCGAAGATGGACGACACGTCGCCGCCCAGCACGCGGTTGAGCGAGACCGAGCTCGCGCCCGGCATCAGGTACTGGACCGACTGCCCCGCGCCGATGGAGTACGAGTTCCAGTCCAGGATCGACTTGTTCGTGCCCTGGTGGATCACCATCGAGTTGGCGTTCGGGTTCTGCACCGTCACCGTGCCCGACTGCACCTGCAGGCCATTGGGCAGCGCGTGCGCCACCTGCATCGCCAGCGCCGCGAACAGGCCGGCGAGCAGCCGCACCAGCAGGCGCGGCACGCGTCGTCCACCTTCGCGCAGCCGCACCACCGCCTTGAGCTTGCGGGACAGCGGCACGACCAGCGTGCGGATCGCGGGGCGGCGGGCGGCGGCGGAGGTGTTCATGCGACTTCCTTGAACGGCGCGGACGGGATCAGAGCCACTTCTGCAGCGAGAGCCACAGGCGCGGGCGGCGGTCCGGGTCGGACGCCGGTGCGCGGTCGGTGCGCCAGGCCAGTTGCGTGGTGAGCAGGTAGTCGCCGTAGCGGCCGGCGGTCAGGCCCAGGCCGATCGAGCCGAGCGACTCGCTGGCCGGATTGACCGGGAACGGCGCGCCCGCCTCGTTGTATCTGACGTAGCCCCAGTCGTAGAACGCGCCGGCCGAGAGCGGCACCTTCCACAGGTCGGGCAGCTGGCGGCGGTATTCCAGGTTGAGGATGGCGCCGGTGTCGCCCACCGCCTCGCCCACCGGGTAGCCGCGCACGCCGTTGGGCCCGCCCAGGCCGATCTTCTCGGCCGAGGCGAGGTTCTTGGACGCCAGCTGCGCCTGCAGCCCGAGCGAGATCCGGCTTTCCGCCGACAGGAAGGTGGTGCGCAGGAAATCCGCGTTGAACTTGCCGAACGAGCCCGAGGTGCGCAGGGTGTCCGAAGCGCGGGTCGCCGGGTCCAGCGACAGCTCGCCGCGGGTGTAGTTGACCGAGAAGCTGTTGAACGAGGAGCCGAGCGCGGTGTCGACGAAGTTGCCCAGCAGGCTGGCGCGCACGGCGTTGATGCGGCGGCGGCTGTCCGTGGGCGGCAGGCTGGTCTCGTCGTCCAGCACCTTGTGTTCGTACGTCAGCGCGCCGATCAGGTTGCGCGTGCGCGAGCGGACCAGCGGATGCGTGGCCGTCACCGCGTAGATGTCGCCCGTGCCGGTGGCGCCCAGCGTCTCGAACTGCTTGCCCAGCGAGTACTCGGTGCGCGTGAGCGTGAAACCGAGCTTGGTGGCGTAGCCGTTCAGCGTGGTGGAGTAGCCGACGCGGAACAGCTCGGAGCCGGAGCGCTCGGACACCTGCACGCTGGCGCTCAGCACGTCGCCGCGGCCGGTAGGGTTGTTCAGGTTGGCCGTGCCGCCGGCGCGGATGGCGCCCGCGCTGCGCGCGCCGAAGTTGTCCACGCCCACCACGCCGTCGGCTTTCGAGCCCTGGGACTTGATGGTCACCGTGATGTCCGCCTCGCCGGTGCGCGCGCCCGGCGTCACGGCGGCGGTGGCGTCGAAGCCGACCAGGTCGCGCAGCAGCAGGATCGGCTTTTCCAGCATGTTCTCGGTGATGTGCTCGCCGGGATGCAGGTGGGTGTCGACGATGTCCTCGGCCAGCGACTGCGACACCCGCTCGTCCTCGCGCCGCACCGTCACCTTGCCGACCTTGGCTTCGACCACGTGGATCTGGATGGCGCCGTTGCGGGCCGGGAACAGCTGCTCGGGCAGGTAGGCCTCGGTCAGCAGGTAGCCGCGCTCGCGGTAGTAGCGGCGCACGCGGGCGGCGGCCTGCACCAGGCCTTCCATGTCGGTTTCCTTGTCCACCATGTCGGCCAGCAGCGCGACCAGCGTGGACTCGGGGAACAGCGTGCTGCCCCGCACGCGGAAGGCGGCGGGCTCCAGCCGCACCGCCTCGTTGAACGGCGCCACCTTGGGCGGCTGCGGCACGGTGATGGGCGCGGCGGTGCCGGCGGGCGCGGCCGGGGCCTGCCGGTCCTGCTGCAGCAGGATGCCGGCGTCCGGGCGCGGCGCCTGCTGGGCCAGCACCGGGAACGCGCAAGCCGCCGCTGCGGCGGCGGCCACCCATGTCTTCTTGAACAACTCGGACTCCTCTGTGGGACTTCGGGCGGGTGCGCATCAGCCTTTTGACTGACAACCGCCACTCTTACATTCGTCAGTTATTGTGTCAATCGTTTCGTAGGCATGCCACCGGGAGCGGCCCCCTCGCGTGACCGGAAAGCTTCACCTACACTCGCTCTCCCACTCGACAGCAACCCCGCCGGGCGCCCTCGCCCGGTCCGTTCTACGTTACAAAACGGTCCCAGCTTGTCTTACCTGCTGCACTTTTCAGGACCGTCCTCTTTCGAGCAGACGATCGCCCTCAAGCCCGGCGGCGAAGCCGTGGTGGTCGGCCGCGACCCCGAAGCCGCGGTCTACCTGCCCGACACCGAGCGGCTGGTCTCGCGCCGCCACCTCTCCATCGAGTGGAGCGACGGCGGCGCCCGCGTGCAGGTGCTCTCGGCCAACGGCATCAGCACCGACCAGGGCGACTGGTTCTCCGGCGACGAAGTGGTGCTGGCCGACGGCGAGTCGGCGCGCATCGGCTCGTTCTTCATGATCGTCTCGGCGGTGCCGGCCAACGACTACCTGGACTCGACCAGCTTCTCCGGCATGGGCTCGCGGCCGGTGCCGGTGGGCCCCGACACGCGCGCGGCGGCGCCCGCCCCGGGCAGCCCGGAAAAGGACCCCTGGGCCGAACTGGCCGCCGATTGGTCGCCCCGCGCCGCCGATCCTTCGGACCGCACCCGGCCCGAGCCGCCGGACGCCGAGCCCCTGGGCTTCGACCTGGACGATCCCTTCACGGCGTCGGCCTCTTGGCGGCTCAACAGCGCTTCGTTCAACGCCGTCGACGCCACCGCGCCGCTGCTGGAGCCCGACCCGCTGGCCGCCCTCGCCCGCGAACAGGTGGCGGCGCCCCCGGTCCCCGCCGGCACGCCGACCCCCGAGAAGATGGCGCTCCAGTCGTTCTGCCGCGGCCTGGGCGTGGAGCCGCCGCAGGTGTTGGTGGACTTCGACTGGGAGCGCGCGGGCGAAGCGGTGCGCGAGGTCGTGCGCTGCCTGGCCGAGCAGCTGGCCGGCCGCAACGAGTCGCGCCAGGACATGCGGGCCGCCGACCGAACGATGCTGGGCAACGCCGGCGCCAACCCGCTGCGCGATGGCATGCCGCTCAAGGAGATGCTGCAGTACCTGCTGTTCATGCCCGAGGGCGCCGGCGGCTTCGTGCCGGCCACGCGGGCGCTGCGGGAAGTCGCGCAGGAAGCGCGCTGGCATGAGGCCGCGAACCGGGCCGCCGCGCGCGGTCTGGCCGACGGCGCGCTCGCGGAGTTCGAGCCCGCCAGGCTGCGCGCCGAACTGCTGCGCGGCAAGCTCAGCTTCGCGCTGGTGGACAGCGCACGGCTCTGGGACCTGTACACCGCGGACTACGCGCGCAAGGGCGAGCAGCCCGGCGAATGGGCCGAGCAGCTGTTCAACCGCTACTACATGGCGGCGTACCTGCGCGAATCGGAAAAGCTGCGGCGGACCGCCGCGCTCGCGGCCGCGCGCGACGGGTAGCCCTTCCGGCGGCCCACGGGCCGCGGTCGCCGCGCTAAAGTGGTCTCTTTGCGGGAGACCCCTGAATGTCCGACAGCACAGCGCCGCGGCACATCCGCCTGACCTCGCACAGCGCCGGCACCGGCGCTCCGGCCATCCGCTGGGGCGCGCAGAACCCGGCGGAGCGCGGCCCGGTCGTGGGCACGACGACGTCGCGCGCGCACCGCAACGTGATCGGCACGCACAGCGGCTCGTACAGCGTGTACCGCGCGCTGGCCGTCGCTGCGGGCGCGCTGTCGCGCAGCCACAAGGCGGACCTCACCAACACCTCGCCCACCGACTCGATCGGGCCCTATCCGCAGTGGGGCGACCCCGGCCGCATCGTCAGCATCGACCCCTGGGGCGCGATGGTCGCCGACGTCTTCAAGGAAGAGATCCAGGCCGGCATGGACATCCGCCCGACCATCGCGGTGACCAAGGCGCACGTGATCCTGCCGGAGGTGATCGAAGCGGTGCAGAAGGGCCGCCTGAAGCCCGACGGCAAGCTGCTGCTGGCCAACGGCGCGGCCATGGTCACCAAGGCCGCCGTCGAGCCGGTGTGGCACCTGCCCGGCGTGGCGCACCGCTTCGGCTGCACCGAGACCACGCTGCGCCGCGTGCTGTTCGAGGAGACCGGCGGCATGTATCCCGAGCTGGTGACGCGGGGCGACCTGGACGTGTTCCTGCCGCCCATCGGCGGGCAGACCGTCTACATCTTCGGCGACCCGCGCGACCTGGCGAACCCGGAGGTCGAACTCACCGCCCGCGTGCACGACGAGTGCAACGGCTCGGACGTGTTCGGCTCGGACATCTGCACCTGCCGGCCCTACCTCACGCACGCCATCGAGGAATGCATCCGCGGCGCGCAGCCCGCCGACACCGGCGGGCGCGGCGGCGTGGGCCTGATCGCCTATTCGCGCAAGGAGGGCCGCGCGCTCGGCGAGGTCACCAAGTTCCTGGTCTACAACGCCCGCAAGCGCCAGGTGGGCGGCGACACGGCCGACCAGTACTTCGCCCGCACCGAGTGCGTGGCGGGCGTGCAGGACATGCGCTTCCAGGAGCTCATGCCCGACGTGCTGCACTGGCTGGGCGTGCGCCGCATCCACCGGCTGGTCTCCATGAGCAACATGAAGTTCGATGCCATCACCAAATCGGGCATCGAGGTGGGGGAGCGGGTGAACATCCCCGACGAGCTGATCCCTGCCGACGCCCGGGTCGAGATGGACGCCAAGATGGCGGCCGGCTATTTCACCCCCGGCGAAGTGCCCGACGCGCGCCGCCTGAAGACCACGAAAGGACGGGGCCTGGAATGAGCGTGGAGAACGACTTCATCAGCGAACGCTCTCGGGGCGAGGTCGCCGCCGGACTGCTGCGATCCACCGTCGCCGTGCGCGAGCGCTGCGGCCAGCTGCTCGACCGCGCGCGCGTCGGCCAGTCCGCCTGGTTCACGGTGGACGAGGGCAAGCTGCGCGAAGCCGCGGCGGAAGTGGCGACGATCACGCGGCAGCGTTATCCGAAGCTGCACATCCCCTTCCACAGCCGCTGGCGGCACTTCGAGGCGGGCGGCGTCAACCGCCGCAAGCAGCTGGAGGAGCTGCTGGGCGACGTGGCGCCGCAGGTGCGCGCCCACGCGATGATCGACCTCACCTTCGTCAGCGTGCTGCTGGACGCGGGCGCGGGGCCGGAGTGGAAGTACGTGGATCCGCACGACGGCAGGACCTACACGCGATCGGAAGGCCTGGCCGTGGCGAGCTTCCACGCCTTCACCAGCGGCATGTTCTCCAGCGACAAGCTGCGGCCGCTGCAGGTGGATGCGCAGGGCCTGCGCGCCATCGTCACCGACCGGCTGGCGCGCGCTTTCCAGGTGCGCGAATCGAATCCACTGGTAGGCCTGGACAACCGCGCCGTGCTGCTGCGCCGGCTGGGCGAGGCCATGGTCGAGCAGCCCGAGGTGTTCTCCGAAGCCGCGCGCCCGTCCGGCATGTGCGACCTGCTGATGGGCGACGAAGGCGGCATCACGCCGACGGCCGAACTGGAGACGCACGACCTGCTGTCGCAGCTGCTGGTGTCGCTCTCGGGCATCTGGCCGATGGGCAACAGCATGGGCGGCGTGCCGCTGGGCGACGTGTGGCGCCATTCGGCGGTGCGCGGCGACGGCCCGTCGGACGGCTGGGTGCCCTTCCACAAGCTGTCCCAGTGGCTCACCTATTCGCTGCTCGAGCCCTTCCACTGGGCCGGCGTGAAGATCCGAGGCATCGAGAAGCTGACCGGCCTGCCCGAGTACCGCAACGGCGGCCTCCTGATCGACAGCGGCGTGCTGCGCCTGCGCGAGCCCGACTCGGCGCACACGGTCTGGCACGCGGGCGACGAGATCATCGTCGAGTGGCGCGCGCTCACCGTGGCGCTGCTGGACGAGCTGGCCGGCGCGGTGCGCCGCGAGCTGTCGCAAAGCGAGGAGCAGCTGCCGCTGGCCTGCGTGCTGGAAGGCGGCACCTGGGCCGCCGGCCGCGAATTCGCGCAGCGCAACCGCAACGGGCTGCCGCCGCTGCAGGTGCACAGCGACGGCACCGTGTTCTGAACCCACCGATCGCGTTTAATCCACGCCATGTCCCAAGTCCATCTCGTCGACCATCCGCTCGTCCAGCACAAGCTGACCCTCATGCGCAAGAAGGAGGCCAGCACCAACAGCTTCCGGCGCCTGCTGGGCGAACTCGCCTCGCTCATGGCCTACGAGGTCACCCGCGACATGCCCATGCAGGACGTGGAGATCGAAACGCCGATGGAGAAGATGACCGGCCGCGTCATCGACGGCAAGAAGCTGGTCTTCGTCTCCATCCTGCGCGCCGGCACCGGCATCCTGGACGGCATGCTCAACGTCGTGCCCGGCGCGCGCGTCGGCCACATCGGCCTGTACCGCGACCCCAAGACGCTGACGGCCGTGGAGTACTACTTCAAGATGCCCGAGCACATGGACGAGCGCGACGTGGTCGTGGTCGATCCCATGCTGGCCACCGGCAACTCCGCCATCGCCGCGGTGGAGCGGCTGAAGGAACTCAGGCCCAAGTCGATCAAGTTCGTCTGCCTGCTCACCTGCCCCGAGGGCGTGCAGGCGATGCAGTCCGCGCACCCGGACGTGCCGATCTACACCGCCGCCATCGACCGCCAGCTCAACGACCACGGCTACATCCTGCCGGGGCTGGGCGACGCGGGCGACCGCATCTTCGGCACCAAGTAGCGGTTGCGGGCCCGGCCTACGGGAACACGAGAGTTGACGCGCCGGAGTCTCTGGCACGACCCTTGCACGCCCATCGCGCCATCCCACTGAAGAGGAAAACAACCATGGCCCGCCACACTCGCTCCCTGACCCGCCGCGCGCTCGTCGCGGCCGCCCTCGCCGCCACCGCGCTGGCGCCCGGCCTGGCCGCCGCCCAGGCCAAGCTCAAGGTCGCCGCCATCTACACCGTGCCGTTCGAGCAGCAGTGGGTGAGCCGCATCCACCAGGCGCTGAAGGCGGCCGAGTCGCGCGGCGAGATCGAATACAAGGCCAGCGAGAACGTGGCCAACGCCGACTACGAGCGCGTGATGCGCGAGTACGCCAACGGCGGCAACCAGCTGATCCTGGGCGAGTCGTTCGCGGTGGAAGCGGCGGCGCGACGCGTCGCCAAGGACTTCCCCAAGGTCGCTTTCCTGATGGGCTCGTCCGGCAAGCCGCAGGCTCCCAACTTCAGCGTGTTCGACAACTACATCCAGGAGCCGGCCTACCTGACCGGGATGATCGCCGGCGGCATGACCAAGTCGAACAGGATCGGCATGGTCGGCGGCTTCCCCATCCCCGAGGTCAACCGCTTGATGCACGCCTTCATGGCCGGCGCCCGCGAGACCAATCCCAAGGTGGAGTTCACCGTCACCTTCATCAACAGCTGGTTCGACCCGCCCAAGGCCAAGGAGGCCGCCTTCGCCATGGTGGACCGCGGCGCCGACATCCTCTACGCCGAACGCTTCGGCGTGTCCGACGCGGCCAGGGAGCGCGGCAAGCTCGCGATCGGCAACGTGATCAACACCCAGGACAAGTACCCCGACACGGTGGTCGCGTCCGCCATCTGGCACATGGAGCCCACCGTCGACCTCGCGCTGCGCAACGTCAAGGAAGGCAAGTTCAAGGCCGAGGACTACGGCTCCTTCTCGATGATGAAGCACAAGGGCTCGTCGCTGGCCCCGCTGGGGACGTTCGAGAAGAAGGTGCCGGCCGAGCTGGTTTCCAGGGTGCGCGCCAAGGAGAAGGACATCCTGGCCGGCAAGTTCACGGTCAAGGTGGACGACAGCCAGCCCAAGTCCACGGCCAAGTGAGCGGCCCTGCCGGCCGGCCCGATGCCGTCCTGCGGCTGACCGGCATCAGCAAGCGCTTCGGCGCCCTGCTGGCCAACGATGGCATCTCCCTGGAGCTCGCGCAGGGCGAGGTGCTCGCGCTGCTCGGCGAGAACGGCGCCGGCAAGTCGACCCTGGTGTCCATCCTGTTCGGCCACTACCGCGCCGACGCCGGCCAGGTCGAAGTGTTCGGGCGTCCCCTGCCCCCGGGCCAACCGCGCGCGGCGCTCGCCACCGGCATCGGCATGGTCCACCAGCATTTCGCGCTGGCCGACAACCTGTCGGTGCTCGACAACGTGCTGATGGGCACCGAGCCGCTGTGGCGGCCGTTCAGCCGCCGCGCCGCGGCCCGGGCGCGGCTGATGGAGGTGGCCAGGCGCTTCGGGCTGGCGGTGGAGCCGGACGCGCCGGTGGGCCAGCTCTCGGTCGGCGAACGGCAGCGCGTGGAGATCCTCAAGGCGCTGTACCGCGGCGCCCGCATCCTGATCCTGGACGAACCCACCGCGGTGCTGACGCCGCAGGAGAGCGAGGCCCTGTTCGCCACGCTCGGGCAGATGGTGGCGCAGGGGCTGTCGATCGTGTTCATCAGCCACAAGCTGCCCGAGGTGCTGCGCGTCGCGCACCGCGTCGCGGTGCTGCGCGCCGGACGCCTGGTGGCGCAGGCGCCGATCGGTGAAGTCACCCAGGCCCAGCTCGCGCGATGGATGGTGGGCCAGGACGTGGCCCTGCCCGACCGCTCCCCGGCGCGCTCTCGCGGCGCGGTGGCCTGCCGGCTCGAGGGCGTGCACGTCACCGGCGAGCGCGAGCGGCTGGTCGATGCGTCATTGGCACTGCACGCCGGCGAGATCACGGCCATCGCCGGCGTGTCGGGCAACGGGCAACTGGCGCTGGCCGAACTGCTGACCGGCCTGCGCAAGCCGGCCGCCGGCCGCGCGCTGCTGGGCGAGGAACCCTTGCGCGCGCAGCCGGCCTGGCTGGTGCGCCATGGCGTGGCCCGCATCCCCGAGGACCGGCACGGCACGGCGCTGATCGGCGACCTGCCCGTGTGGGAGAACGCCGTGGCCGAACGGCTGCGCAGCCGGATGTTCGCGCTCGGACCGCTGGTGCGGCGCGCTGCCGCCCGCGCGCACGCGCAGCGCATCGCGGACGACTGCGACGTGCGCGGCGCCGGCCTCGATGCACCGGCCCGGGCCCTCTCGGGCGGCAACATGCAGAAGCTGGTGCTCGGCCGCGCCCTGCTTGCCCCCGACGGCGCCGTGCCGCGCCTGATCGTTGCTCACCAGCCCACCTGGGGCCTGGACGTCGGCGCGGTCGCCGCCATCCAGCGCCGGCTGCTGGCCGCGCGCGATGCGGGCGCCGCGGTGCTGCTGCTGTCCGACGACCTGGACGAGGTGCTGGCCCTGGGCGACCGCATCGCGGTGCTGCACGCCGGCCGGCTCACGCCCGCACGGCCGGCCGCCGGCTGGACCCGCGAATCCATCGGGCTGGCGATGGCGGGAGCCGCGGAATGAGGCTGGAAAAGCGCACGACGCCCTCGCGCCGGATGCTGGCCGCCGCGCCGCTGGCGGCCGTCGCCTTCACGCTCGCCGTCAGCTCGTTGCTGGTGCTGTGGGCGGGCGCGCCCGTGGGCCCGACCTGGGGCCACCTGCTGCGCGGCGGCTTCGGCTCGGTGTTCGCGTGGACCGAGACGCTGACCCGCGCGACGCCGCTGATGCTCACCGGCCTGGCGGCGGCGGTCGCCTTCCGCGCGCGCCTCTTCAACATCGGCGCCGAAGGCCAGCTGTATGCCGGCGCGCTCGCCGCGGTGGCGGTGGGCGGCCTGCACGGCGGCGCCGGCTTCGACATCGCGCCCGCCCTGCTGTTTCCGCTGATGCTGCTGGCGGCCGCCGTCGCCGGCGCGATGCTGCTGCTCGGCCCCGCGCTCCTGCGAGCGCGACTGGGCGTGGACGAGGTCGTCACCACGCTGCTGCTCAACTTCGTCGTGCTGCTGGCGGTGTCCGCGCTGATCGACGGTCCGATGAAGGACCCCACGGCGATGGGCTGGCCGCAGAGCGTGGCGCTGAAGGACGAACTGTCGCTGACCCGGCTGGTGGAAGGCGCGCGCGTCCACACCGGCCTGCTGGCCGCCGGCGTGCTCGCGGTGCTCCTGTGGGCGCTGCTCGAGTTCACCACCTTCGGCTTCGACGTGCGCGCCCTCGGCGCCAACCCGCGCGCCGCGGCCTTCGCCGGCGTGCCCGTCACCCGCACGGTGGTGGGCGTGGCCCTGCTGTCGGGCGCGCTGGCGGGGCTGGCCGGCGCGGTGGAGGTGGCCGGCCGCAGCGGCTACGTCACCCTCGACATGTCGCCCGGCTACGGCTTCAGCGGCATCGTCGTCGCCATGCTGGCCGGCCTGCACCCGGTGGGCGTGCTGCTGGCCTCGGTGTTCATCGCGGGGGTGCTGGTCGGCGCCGACAGCATGAGCCGAGCGATCGGCGTGCCCAACTACATCGCCGACGTCATCGTCGCGGCCTCGCTGCTGTCGGTGCTGGTCGCGGCGATGCTGGCGCACTACCGCGTGAGGTGGCGTTGAGCGAGCTGCTGGACATCCTGGGCAGCGCGCCGCTCTGGGTCGCCGTGCTGCGCATCGCCACGCCGCTGGTGCTGGGCACGCTGGGCGTGCTGCTGTGCGAGCGGGCCGGCGTGCTGAACCTGGGCATCGAGGGGATCATGGTCGCGGGCGCCTTCACCGGGTGGCTGGCCGTGCACGCGGGCGCATCGCTGTGGACCGGCGTGGCCGTGGCCGCCCTGTGCGGGGCGGTGCTGGGCCTGCTGCATGCGGCGCTCACCGTGGGGCTGGCGCTTTCGCAGCACGTGGCCGGCCTGGGCCTGACGCTGCTGGCCACCTCGCTCAGCTACTACGGCTACCGCGTGAGCTTTTCCAAGGTCAACACGCCGCCGACCATTCAGCCGTTCGCGCCCATGGAAGGGCTGGGCGTGCCCATCCTCTCGGCACAGACGCCGCTGACGCTGCTGGCCCTGCTCGCGGTGCCCGCGGTCGCGTGGGTGCTGTACCGCACGCCCGTCGGCCTGGCGCTGCGCATGGTCGGCGAGAACCCGCAGGCGGCGGAGAGCCAGGGCGCGTCGGTGCTGGCGGTGCGCACGGGCGCGATCGTGGCCGGCTCGGCGCTGATGGGCGTGGGCGGCGCCTTCCTCACGCTGTCGGCCTTCAACTCGTTCTACTTCAACATGGTCAACGGCCGCGGCTGGATCTGCGTGGCGCTGGTGGTGTTCGCCTCCTGGCGGCCCGGCAAGGCGCTGGCCGGCGCGCTCCTGTTCGCCTTCTTCGACGCGCTGCAGCTGCGCCTGCAGCAGGCCGGCGGCGCCGCGCTGCCCTACCAGGTGTACCTGATGCTGCCCTACCTGCTGTCCATCCTGGCGCTGGTGCTGGTGGCCCGCCGGGCGGCCTATCCTCAGGCGCTGATGAAGCCTTATCGAAAAGGAGAGCGTTAGTGCTGGATCTCCTCATCACCAACGCCCGGCTGCCCGACAGCCGCGCCAACATGTCCGTCGCGGTGCAGGACGGCCGCATCCGCGAAGTCGCCGAAGGCCTGGACGCACCCGCGCACCAGAAGGTCGATGCGCAGGGCTGGCTGCTCTCGCCGCCGTTCTGCGATCCGCATTTCCACATGGACGCCGCGCTCAGCTACGGCCTGCCGCGCGTCAACGAGAGCGGCACGCTGCTGGAAGGCATCGCGCTGTGGGGCGAGCTCAAGCCGCTGCTGAAGGCGCAAGACATGATCGAGCGCGCCCTCGCCTACTGCGACTGGGCCCTGGCCCGCGGCCTGCTCGCCATCCGCAGCCACGTGGACACCAGCGACCCCAGCCTGCTGCCGGTGGAGGCGATGCTGGAAGTGAAGCAGCGCGTCGCGCCCTACCTGGACCTGCAGCTGGTCGCCTTCCCGCAGGACGGCGTGCTGCGCACCCGCGGCGGCCTGGACAGCCTGAAGCGCGCGCTCGACCTCGGCGTGGACGTCGTCGGCGGCATCCCGCACTTCGAGCGCACCATGGCCGAGGGCGCCGCCAGCGTGACGCTGCTGTGCGAACTGGCGGCCGAGCGCGGCAAGCCGGTGGACATGCACTGCGACGAGAGCGACGACCCGCTCTCGCGCCACATCGAGACCCTGGCCTTCGAGACGCAGCGGCTCGGTCTGCAGGGCCGGGTGAACGGCTCGCACTGCACGTCCATGCACAGCATGGACAACTACTACGTCAGCAAGCTGCTGCCGCTGATCGCGGAAAGCGGCGTGAGCGTGGTGGCCAATCCGCTGATCAACATCACCCTGCAGGGCCGGCACGACACGTACCCCAGGCGCCGCGGCATGACGCGCGTGCCGGAACTCATGGCCGCCGGCGTCAACGTCGCCTTCGGGCACGACTGCGTGATGGACCCGTGGTACGGGATGGGCTCGGCCGACATGCTGGAGGTGGCGCACATGGGGCTGCACGTGGCGCAGATGACGAGCCAGGCCGGCATCCGCGCGTGCTACGACGCGGTGACGACGAACGCCGCGAAGGTGATGCACCTGGACGGCTACGGCATCGAGGCGGGATGCGATGCGAGTTTCGTGCTGCTGCAGGCGCGCGATGCGACCGAGGCGATCCGCTTGCGGGCGAATCGGTTGAAGGTGTGGCGCAAGGGCAAGGTGGTGGCGGAGACGGCGGAGGTGGTGTCGCGGCTGAGCGTCGCCGGGCGGCCCGGGAGCGTCGGGTTTCTCGCGCCGTCTCGGTAGCCGTCCGCCGACAGCGCAAGAGTTGCCCGGCGCGCTAACGTCGCGCCATGCCACTGGACCTTCCCCGCATCCGCGCCCTCTGCTTCGACGTCGACGGCACCATCTCCGACACCGACGACCACGTCGTCGCGCAACTGGCGAAATGGATCGACGCGGTGCCCGGCGTGAGCGGGCGGCGGGCGGAGCGGGTGGCGAGGCAGGCGGTGATGGCGCTGGAGACGCCGGTGCATGGCGCCTACGCCAGGCTGGATGAGCTGGGCCTGGACGTGCCGCTCACGCGCCTCAAGGACCGGTTGCGCGCGATCAAGCGGCGCAACGCCGATCCGGCGCACACGCGCAACCCCGAAGCCATCGACGAGGTGCCGCACGAGATGGTGGCGGGCGTGCAGCAGATGATCGAGGCGCTCGCGCGGCACTTTCCGATGTGCACCATCTCCACCGGCGGCGCGCCGCGCGTGGAGCGGTTCCTGGCGCACTACGGCGTGCGCCGGCACTTCACGGCCGTGGTCGGCGCGCAGACCACGCGCCGCATGAAGCCGCATCCGGAGCCGCTGCTGTTCGCCGCGCGCGAGATGGGCGTCGACCCGCACGGCTGTTTGATGATCGGCGACACCACGATCGACATCCGCACCGGCGTGGCGGCGGGCGCGCAGACGGTGGGCGTTCTGTGCGGGTTCGGCACCGAGCGCGAGCTGCGCGAGGCCGGGGCCGGTTTGATACTTAGGACTACTTCGGACTTGCTTGCCGTGCTGCAGCCGGCCGAGGATCCACTAAAGAAAACCGCAAGCCCTAAAACCGAAATGGAGTGAACGGCCGGAGGCGGTCAATACGAGAATTGCTACACAGGAGTTGCACGCGCTTGACGGGACAATCGCGCGATGCTCAACCGCAGAAAGTTCTCTCGTTCCCTGGTCGGCTCCGCCGCCCTGCTCGCCCTGCCCGTGGTTCGCGCCCAGGGCGAACGCATCGTGCTGGCCCAGTCGGCGCCCTTCGCCGGACCGGCCGCGCAGCTGGGCATCCAGTTCCACAACGGGGCCCGGCTCTACTTCGACCAGGTCAACGCGCAAGGCGGCATCCATCGCAAGCCGGTGGAGATCGTGAAGGCGGATGACGGCTACGAGCCGGACCGCTGCGCCGAGAACACCCGCAAGCTGCTGGCCGACGACCCGGTGGCGCTGTTCGCCTATGTCGGCACGCCCACCAGCCTGGCCGCGCTGCCGCTGGCCACGGCCGCGAAGACGCCGTTCTTCGCGCCCTTCACCGGCGCCATGGGCCTGCGCCAGCCGTTCAACCGCTTCGCATTCCACCTGCGTGCCTCGTACAACGACGAGACCGCGCTGATCGTCAACCAGCTGTGGCAGCTGGGCCGCACCAAGGTCGCGGTGTTCCACCAGAACGACGCCTACGGCAAGGCCGGCCTCGACGGCGTGACGCTGGCGCTGGCCGCGCACAACGCCAAACCGGTCGGCGCCGCCACGGTGGAACGCAACTCGGTGGACGTGGCCGCGGCGGTGAAGGCGCTGGTGGCGCTGCGGCCGGACGCCATCGTGCAGATCGGCGCGTACAAGGCCTGCGCGGCCTTCATCAAGGCGGCCAAGGCGGCCGGCTACGGCGGCCTGTTCTACAACGTGTCGTTCGTGGGCACGCAGGCGCTGGCCGACGAGCTGGGCAAGGACGGCCTGGGCGTGGTGGTGTCGCAGGTGATGCCCTCGCCCTACAACCCGGCGCGCGCCATCACGCGCGAGTTCGCCGACGCGGTGAAGAAGGCCGGCGGCGAGCACAACGCCAACTTCTCCAGCATGGAGGGCTACCTGGCCGCCAAGGTGATGGCCGACGCGCTGCGCCGCGGCCCGGCCAAGCCCACGCGCGAAACCGTGGTGGCCAGCCTGGAAGCGCTGGGCCAGCAGTCGTACGGCGGGTTCAACGTCAGCTTCTCTGCCACCGACCACGTGGCCTCGAAGTTCGTCGAACTGTCGATGCTGACTGGCGACGGCCGCGTGCGGACCTAGGCCCTCACCGGCCGCCCGCGGCGCAGCAACAGCAGCTGCGCCGCCAACCCCAGCGAAGTCCACATCAGCATCAGCGCGCCCAGGTTCACCTGGCCCTCGTGCGGCACGGTGCCGACCACGAAGCCGCCGAACGCGCCCAGCAGCTGCTGCGACAGCCCGGCGAAGGCTGCCGCGGAACCGGCCAGCGCGGGGATCAGGCCCACGGTGCCGGTGAGCGCCGGCGGCACCAGCAGGCCGTGGCCCACGCCCAGCAGCAGCATCGGCAGGGCCAGCGCCAGCGGGCTGCGCCAGCCCGACCAACCGAGGACCAGCACCCCCACCAGTCCGGTGATCGTCAGCACCTGGCCCCAGCCCATGATGAAGTGGTCGCTGCGGTGGTGCGCCATCCGCGTGGTGGCCAGGTTGCCGAAGATGTAGGCGATCGGGATCGCGCCGATGTACCAGCCCAGTTCGTCCGGGCCGACCCCGTAGGCGCGCAGCACCAGCGGCGTGCCGCCCAGGAAGCTGTAGAAGGTGGCGGTGCACGCGGACAGCAGCAGCACGTAGAGCAGGAAGGCCGGCTCGCGCGCCAGCCTGGCGTAGCTGCCCGCGAGGCTGCGCAAGCCGCCGGCGCCGGCGGGCCGCTGCTGCGGCTTCATGTCCGGCAGGCCCTTCCACGCGGCGAACATCAGCACGACGGCGAGCCCCGTCATCACCGCGAAGGCGGCCTGCCAGCCGACCCGCACGTGCAGCTGGCCACCGAGCAGCGTGCTCACGGGTGGCACCACGCCCATGCTCATGCCGATGAAGGCCATCACGCGCGTGCGGTCCGATCCCTGGAACAGGTCCTGCACCATCGCGCGCGCCGTCACCATGCCGGCCGCGCTGCCCGCGCCCTGCAGCACGCGTCCGAGCGTGAGCACCGTGAGGTCGGGAGCGAGTGCCGCGACCAGCGAGCCGAGGCCCGCGATCACCAGCCCCGACAGCAGCACCGGCTTGCGGCCGAAGCGGTCGGACAGCGGTCCGTAGACCAGCTGCATGCCGCCATAGGCCGCGACGAAGCCGCTGAAGGTGAGCTGGACCGCGGCCTGCGTGCTGCCGAAGATCGTCGGCCAGTCCTGCATCGAAGGCAGGCAGATCGTCATCGCCAGCAGGCCGAACGCGAGCTGGGCGACCAGGTTGGCCATCAGCAGGAAATGGCCGCGCGGCTTGTCGGTGGGCGCGCTCATCAGCTGTTCAACTGGGCCCAGACCTTTTCCAGGCGCTTGATGCTCACCGGTTGCGGCGTGCGCAGCTCCTGCGCGAAGAGGCTGACGCGCAGTTCCTCCAGCAGCCAGCGCAGCTCCTGCATGCGGTCGTCCACCTGGCCCTTGCGCTCGGCCACCAGGCGCCAGTAGCGCTGTTCCTGCGGCTTCACGTCGGTCATGCGCGCCGTGTCGCGCGCGGGATCGGCGCGCATGAC
>Ga0247827_10000531_pt1 | contig 17267 bp, 14 predicted proteins | sample 12C_Control_Day2_FD_194414 | JGI IMG/M metagenome (GOLD analysis project Ga0247827, IMG submission 194414) | Soil microbial communities from agricultural site in Penn Yan, New York, United States - 12C_Control_Day2 | ecosystem: Environmental > Terrestrial > Soil > Agricultural land | place... | reverse complement strand
GTTCGTAGCTCAAGCCGTGCTTGGCACAGGTAGCCTCGATCACCTCACGCACCTCGACGATCATCGCGTCCAGTTGATCGCCTTGCAGATGACGCAAATCCAGGGTCATGCGCACTTCCCCCGGAATGACGTTACGCGAGCCCGGATACGCTTGCAGGCATCCAACCGTACCGCACGCGTGGGGCTGATGGCCGAGCGCAGTGCGGTTGACCGCCTCGACCACCGCCGCAGCGCCGACCAGGGCGTCCTTGCGCAAATGCATGGGCGTGGGGCCGGCATGCGCTTCGACGCCACGCAGGCTCAGGTCGAACCACTTCTGTCCGAGGGCGCCGAGCACCACGCCGATGGTCTTGGCCTGGTCCTCAAGAATCGGCCCCTGTTCGATGTGCGCTTCGAAGTAGGCGCCCACCGGATGGCCAAGCACGGCACGTGGGCCGGCATAGCCGATGGCGTTGAGCGCATCGCCCACTGTCACGCCTTGCGCGTCGGTCTTGGCCAAAGTCTGCTCGAGGGTGAACTTACCGGCGAACACGCCCGAGCCCATCATGCAGGGGGGGAAGCGCGAGCCTTCTTCGTTGGTCCACACCACCACTTCCAGCGGCGCCTCGGTTTCCACGCCGAGGTCGTTGAGGGTGCGGATCACCTCAAGCCCCGCCATCACGCCAAAGCAACCGTCGAACTTGCCGCCGGTGGGCTGGGTGTCGATGTGACTGCCGGTCATCACCGGTGGCAGCTTGGGATTGCGCCCCGGGCGGCGGGCGAAGATGTTGCCGATGCCGTCGATGCTGACGCTACAGCCGGCCGCTTGGCACCACTGCACGAACAGGTCGCGGGCCTGGCGATCGAGGTCGGTCAACGCCAGGCGACAGACGCCGCCCTTGGCGGTAGCGCCGAGGCGCGCGAGCTCCATCAAAGATTGCCACAGGCGGGCGCTGTCGACGTGGCGGTCGGTGGATTGCAGGACATCCTTGGCAGGATTCATGGTCATCTCCTCTGGCTTTTTTCTGCTGACACGCATGGGTTGTCGAGTGGGGCTTGTTCGCGGGCAAGCCCGCACAGGCTGAACGCTGATCCGAACATCACGCCAAGCCCTGTGGGAGCGGGATTGCTCGCGAACAGACCAGCGCGGTTGCTCAGGGCACAGGTTTAGCCAGCCGCGCCGGACTGCGGGCAGCGATGCCACCGAGGACGTAGTACAGTGCCCCACCCAGCAGCGACCCGGTAAACCAGCCGTAGTCATAGAACCAACTGAAACTGGTATTGCCGATAGCCATCACGGTAAGCGCCACCGGTAGCGCGAAGGCGGCAAAACCCGCCCAGTTCCAGGCCGGGTAAACGTCGTCGCGGTACAACCCGGCAAGGTCCAGTTGCTGACGGCGGATCAGGAAGTAGTCCACCACCATGATCCCGGCAATCGGCCCGAGCAGGCTGGAGTAGCCCAGCAGCCAGTTGGAATAGACGCTCTCAAGGCTCAGCTCGGAAACGATCCAGCCGAGCTTTTTCAGCAGTTCATGGCCCATCAGCAGCAACCCGATCACCCCGGTCAGCAGCACCGCCCGGGTGCGCCCGATCAAGCGGGGGGCGATGTTCTGGAAGTCGTTGGTAGGCGAGACGATGTTCGCTGCGGTGTTGGTCGAAAGCGTGGCGATCACGATCAAGGCCATGGCCAATGCGACCCAGCCTGGGCTCTGGATACGGCCGATCAGGCTGACCGGATCGGACACGGTTTCCCCCACCAGCGAGGCCGAGGCGGCGGTCATCACCACCCCCAGGGCGGCGAACAGGAACATGGTCAGCGGCAGGCCGAAAATCTGCCCGAGGATCTGGTCTTTCTGGCTCTTGGCATAGCGGCTGAAGTCGGGAATGTTCAGCGACAGTGTGGCCCAGAAGCCGACCATCGCCGTTAACCCCGCGCAGAAGTAACTGACCACGCTGGCGCCCTCTGGACGCTTGGGTGGTTGCGCCAGCAGCTCGGTCATCGACATGTGCGGCAGGGCCCAGAACAGCAGGCCGAAACCGACTGCCACCAACAGCGGCGCAGACAGCGTTTCCAGCCACTTGATCGACTCGGCGCCACGCAGCACCACCCACAGGTTGAGCGCCCAGAAGATCATGAAACCCAGCACCTCGCCGGTGCCGGCCAAGGCCTTCCAGCCGTCGAACACCGAGCCCAGGAACAGGTGAATGGCCAAGCCGCCGAACATGGTCTGGATGCCGAACCAGCCGCAGGCGACCACCGCACGAATCAGGCACGGCACGTTGGAGCCGAGAATCCCGAACGAGGAGCGCAACAGCACTGGGAAGGGAATGCCGTACTTGGTCCCTGGAAAGGCGTTGAGGGTCAGCGGGATCAATACGATGAGGTTGGCCAGCAGGATCGCCAGCAACGCCTCGCCCACGCTCAAGCCGAAGTAGGCGGTCAGCACGCCGCCCAGGGTGTAGGTCGGCACACAGATGGACATCCCCACCCACAAGGCGGTGATGTGCCACTTGTTCCAAGTGCGCTGGTGCACCTTGGTGGGGGCCATGTCGTGGTTGTAGCGGGGGCTGTCGAGGACGTCGCTGCCAGCATTGAGCTCGCACAGACCATCCTTTTCGATCACTTCCGATCTGCTCGGTTGCATGGGGCCTTCTCCAGATTTTCTTTTAGTTTTTCGCTCATCGGGCTAATGCGATGGCCGGAGTACACACACCACCAGTACTGCACCTGTGGCCCGGCCTGGCTGCGGGCCCTCTCAATAAGCGTGCCGGGTTGGCCGAAGCTGCCCCGGTCGGCCGCCGCCGCCCACAGGTAATCAACTGATCTGCAAAGCATTGTTCAACGCCAGCGGCGGGCACGGTCACACCCTCAGCTGACGCTGTAACTGCAACGGGCCGGCCTTGGCCCCTGCATCAGGTTTCAATCTGGTGCAGCGTGTTTTTTCTGCGCCGCTGACCAGGCCCTCACACCCGGTTTCAAGCAGCTGATTTTGCATGGAAAATCTTGACCAATTTGCCATCTTGTCAAGTGCGTCAAAATGGTGAGGAGGCTCACCATTTTGGTGATTTTTGTTTTAATTCGTTATTTTTCAAGAACTTATAAACTGAATATGCTTATAAAAATATTTCTTGAACAATAGTAGATCCCCATCTAGATTTCATTCTTGTCAGGCCTGACAGGATTAAATTTATCCTCCAGTCACTGCCAGAAAAATAATTTCAAGAACCGGCCCAAGACCGGTCAGCCTGCGAGGAAGACGGCAATGTCCCTGTTGATCCGTGGCGCCACCGTGGTTACTCACGAAGAAAGCTACCCCTCTGATGTCCTGTGTGTTGATGGCCTGATCCGCGCCATTGGCGAAAACCTCGATCCCCCCGCTGGCTGCGAAATCCTCGACGGCAGCGGCCAATACCTGATGCCCGGTGGCATCGATCCGCACACCCACATGCAACTGCCGTTCATGGGCACGGTGGCCAGTGAAGACTTCTTCAGTGGCACTGCCGCAGGGCTTGCCGGTGGCACCACCTCGATCATCGACTTCGTTATCCCCAACCCGCAGCAATCCTTGCTGGAAGCCTTCCACACCTGGCGCGGCTGGGCGGAAAAATCCGCCAGCGACTATGGCTTTCACGTCGCCATCACCTGGTGGAGTGAACAGGTCGCCGAAGAGATGGGCGAGCTGGTCGCGCACCATGGGGTCAACAGCTTCAAGCACTTCATGGCCTACAAGAACGCGATCATGGCCGCCGACGACACCCTGGTGGCCAGTTTCGAGCGCTGCCTGCAACTGGGCGCAGTGCCTACCGTGCATGCCGAGAACGGCGAGCTGGTCTACCACCTGCAGCAGAAGTTGCTCGCCCAGGGCATGACCGGCCCCGAGGCGCATCCGCTGTCGCGCCCTGCCCAGGTCGAAGGCGAAGCCGCCAGCCGCGCCATCCGCATCGCCGAAACCCTGGGCACGCCGCTGTACCTGGTGCATGTCTCGACCCGCGAGGCGCTGGATGAAATCGCCTATGCCCGGGCCAAGGGCCAGCCGGTGTATGGCGAAGTCCTGCCCGGCCACCTGTTGATCGACGACAGCGTCTACCGCGACCCGGACTGGGCCACCGCCGCCGGCTTTGTGATGAGCCCGCCGTTCCGCCCACGCGAGCATCAAGAGGCGCTGTGGCGCGGGCTGCAATCGGGCAACCTGCACACCACCGCCACCGACCACTGCTGCTTCTGCGCCGAGCAGAAAGCCGCCGGGCGCAACGACTTCAGCCGCATCCCCAACGGCACTGCCGGCATCGAGGACCGCATGGCCGTGCTGTGGGACGCCGGGGTCAACAGCGGGCGCTTGTCGATGCACGAGTTCGTCGCGCTGACCTCCACCAACACGGCGAAGATCTTCAACCTGTTCCCGCGCAAGGGCGCGATCCGCGTCGGCGCCGATGCCGACCTGGTGCTGTGGGACCCACAGGGCAGCCGCACGATCTCGGCCAAGACCCACCACCAGCAGGTCGATTTCAACATCTTCGAAGGCCGCACGGTACGCGGCATCCCCAGCCACACCATCAGCCAGGGCCGGGTGCTCTGGGCCGATGGCGACCTGCGCGCAGAACCTGGCGCCGGTCGTTACGTGGAGCGCCCGGCCTACCCCTCGGTGTATGAGGTGCTCAGCCGACGCGCCGAGCATCAGCGGCCGACGCCCGTTCAGCGCTGAAGCACGGGCCTGCCAGGCAGCCCATCGCAGGCTGGCGACAGCCTGCGATGGGCGAGCAAGAACAAGAGTGCTGTACCTGTTGACTGCCATCCCCGAAACGGACAGGCGAGTGACCGCCGCCTGAATCCATAAAAAAGAGAGAGGCTACAACCGTGATCGATGCCCTGAAGCACTTGCCGCGCCCCCGCGCCGGCGCCGACCAACTGGCCGATAACTTCGGCGATCTCGCTCCCCCCCTCAGCGCTCGCCAGGCTGCGTTGGAAAGTGCTCGATGCCTGTACTGCTTCGATGCGCCGTGCGTCAACGCCTGCCCCAGCGAGATCGACATCCCCTCGTTCATCCACCGCATCAGCGACGACAACCTGCAAGGCGCCGCCGAACGGATTCTGTCGGCGAACATCCTCGGCGGCAGCTGCGCCCGGGTCTGCCCGACCGAAATCCTCTGCCAGCAAGCCTGTGTTCGCAACAACGCCCAGGAATGCGCGCCCGTGCTGATCGGCCAGCTGCAGCGCTACGCGCTGGACAACGCCGGTTTCAGCGAGCACCCATTCAAGCGCGCGCCGGCCACGGGCAAGCGTATCGCAGTGGTCGGCGCCGGCCCGGCGGGGTTGTCCTGCGCTCATCGCCTGGCCATGCATGGCCACGACGTGGTGATCTTCGAGGCCCGCGAGAAGTCCGGCGGCCTCAACGAGTACGGCATCGCCCGCTACAAACTGGTGGACGACTACGCCCAGCAAGAAGTGCAATTTTTACTTGGCATCGGTGGCATCGAGATCCGCCACGGCCAGCGCCTGGGCAGCAACCTGAGCTTGAGCGAACTGCACCAGCAGTACGACTCGGTATTCCTCGGCCTGGGCCTGAACGCTGTACGCCAACTGGGCCTGGCAGACGAAGAAGCGCCCGGCCTGCTCGCCGCCACCGAATACATTCGCGAACTGCGCCAGGCCGATGACCTGAGCCAACTGCCGCTGGCTGACCGCTGCCTGGTGATCGGCGCGGGCAACACCGCCATCGACATGGCCGTGCAGATGAGCCGCCTGGGCGCCCGCGACGTCAATTTGGTGTACCGCCGTGGCCACGCCGACATGGGCGCCACCGGTCATGAACAGGACATCGCCAAGGCCAACCAGGTACGCCTGCACACCTGGGCACGCCCGGATGCGGTGTTGCTCGATCAGCATAATCGCGTGCGCGGCATGCGCTTTGCCCGCACCGAGCTGGTCGAAGGCCGCCTGCACGATACCGGCGAAACCTTCGAGCTGGCTGCCGACGCCATCTTCAAGGCCATCGGCCAATGCTTCGACGACACCAGTCTCAGCGACCCGCTGGCCGCGCAACTGGCCCGCGACGGCGAGCGCATTCAGGTCGACCAGAACCTGCGCACCAACCTGCCCGGCATCTATGCCGGCGGCGACTGTACCGCGCTAGGCCAGGACCTCACCGTCCAGGCCGTGCAACACGGCAAGCTGGCCGCCGAAGCCATCCATGCCCAACTCATGCTCAATGTGGAGGCTGCGTAAATGGCCGACTTGTCTATCGAATTCGCCGGTATCAAGGCACCCAACCCGTTCTGGCTGGCCTCCGCACCGCCAACCGACAAGGCTTACAACGTGGTCCGCGCGTTCGAGGCCGGCTGGGGTGGCGTGGTCTGGAAAACCCTCGGCGAAGACCCAGCAGCGGTCAACGTGTCGTCGCGCTACTCGGCGCACTTTGGCGCCAACCGTTCGGTGCAGGGCATCAACAACATCGAGCTGATTACCGACCGCTCGCTGGAGATCAACCTGCGCGAGATCACCCAGGTCAAGAAGGACTGGCCCGACCGCGCGCTGATCGTGTCGCTGATGGTGCCGTGCGAAGAGCAGTCATGGAAGTTCATCCTGCCGCTGGTAGAGGCCACCGGCGCAGATGGTATCGAGCTCAACTTCGGCTGCCCGCACGGCATGCCCGAGCGTGGCATGGGCGCTGCTGTCGGCCAGGTGCCCGAGTATGTCGAGATGGTCACCCGCTGGTGCAAGACCTACTGCTCGCTGCCGGTGATCGTCAAGCTCACGCCGAACATCACCGACATTCGCCAGTCAGCCCGCGCTGCGCATCGCGGTGGCGCCGATGCGGTGTCGCTGATCAACACCATCAACTCGATCACCAGTGTCGATCTCGAGCGCATGGTTGCGCACCCGATCGTTGGCGATCAGAGCACCCATGGCGGTTATTGCGGTTCGGCGGTCAAGCCAATTGCCTTGAACATGGTCGCCGAAATTGCCCGCGACCCTGAGACCCGCGGGCTGCCGATCTGCGGCATCGGCGGCATCGGTAACTGGCGCGATGCCGCGGAGTTCATCGCGCTGGGCAGCGGTGCGGTGCAGGTGTGCACGGCGGCAATGCTGCATGGCTTTCGGATTGTCGAGGACATGAAGGACGGGCTGGCGCGCTGGATGGACCAGCATGGTCATCGTAACCTGGAAGCGTTCCGTGGCCAGGCGGTTGGGCATACCACGGACTGGAAGTACCTGGACATCAACTACAAGGTGATTGCCCAGATTGACCAGCAAGCGTGCATTGGCTGCGGGCGTTGCCATATTGCCTGCGAAGACACCTCGCACCAGGCGATCGGCAGCGCGCTGAAGGCCGACGGCACCCATGAATACAGCGTCATCGAGGAGGAATGCGTGGGCTGCAACCTGTGCCAGATCACCTGCCCGGTCGAGGACTGCATCGAGATGGTGGCGCAGGATACCGGCAAGCCTTATCTGAATTGGACCCAGGATCCGCGCAATCCGTATCGTGAGGCCGGTTAGGTTGCGGTTTGTTCGGCGATAGTCGGGGCCGCTTTGCGGCCCCAGTACTTTCACCCCAACGCCGTCTCATGCAAACACTGCCAAACAACCGCCTGTGCGCTGCACTGCACGATCACCAACGAATACCGCACCTGCTCAACCCTGGCCAAACGATGCGTCTCCTTGTACCTCAAGGCAACGCCGCTCCCCGCCTGCCACACTACCTGCACATCGCTGACCAGCATGTGCAACCCTACCCGCGTACCCGCAACGCGATCGAACATCTGCCGCACCTGGCTACGGTCCACCAGCGCTCCAGCCGTGGTGACCATGCTGAAGTCATCGGCAAACACCGCCATCAATTGCTCAAGCACGTCGCGGGTCTCAGCCGCAGGCCGGGTGAACACTGTATGAATTAGGTGATGCACCTCGTGGATACTGCGTTCAGCTCGTTCAATCAGCGTGTCATGCATATCAAGGCTCCAAGCCAATGCCGCGCAGGATAACGCCGGTCACTGTCTGCACCGCCCTTTCAAAAGCCATGTCCGACAGCGGCTCGCCGCCATTGAGCAGCTCGACCTGATAACCAAAGTCGGCGTAATGCTGGGTCGAGGCCCAGATCATGTACAACAGCGCCGAAGGCTCGACCGGCAGGATCCGCCCCTCCTCGACCCAGCGACGGATCTTCGCTTGCTTGAGCTGCGCCCAGGGCACCAGGCTGTCATCCAGGCTCGCGCCCAGCAGCGGCGCGCCGTGCAGCATCTCCTCGGCCCAGATCTTCGAGCCCAGCGAGCGCGAGCGCGAGTGGCTCATCTTGGCCCGGATATAACTGGTCAGCACCACCCGCGGGTCGTCGAAGCGCTCGAAGCACAGGGCGTCCTGCTTCCACACATCCAGCAGATCCTGCAGCACCGCTCGATACAGGTCGTCCTTGGTGCTGAAGTAGTAATGCAGATTGGAGCGCGGCAGTTCGGCCTGCTCGGCGATATCGCCCATCGAAGTGGCGCCGAAGCCCTTCTCGGCAAACACCTTCTCGGCAGCTTGCAGAATCTTCTCGACGTTGCGTCGACGGATCTCGATCTTGTGGTTGGCCATGGCCTGTCCAATGCGACTGAAACCCGTCAAGGCTAACAGTTTTGCGCAAGGCGCAGGCAACTAACCCCAGTTAAGCCAAAGCCAAAGCCAAAGCCAACGTTTGATTTTCAATTTTTGTGTTGTGGGTTCTGGCCTCTTCGCGGCGGTTCGCCGCGAAGAGGCCAGAGTGCCCCCCACACCTGTCACTATCGGCAGATAACGCCAGCCCAGGCGCCACCTGGCGGTGGCTTCACCTTCAGCGGCGGCTGATCACCACTTCCAGATATTCACTGGGCACCACCAACGACCCTTCGCCTGCGCCATTGTGCTCAATGAGCAGCTGGGTCAAATCGCTTTCCAGTGCACCCGCTGCGGCGCTTTCCAGCGACGCAAAGGCCTTGTGCACCGGGCCGTACCAGGTGCGAAACACATCGATGAAATGCGCCGGCGAACGGTAGCGAAAATTAAAATGCTGGCGGCTCACCTTGATTGAGCCGATGGCATCGCCGAACAGCTGGTGCAACTGCTCTTCATCGCCCCACCTCGATGGCGGTTGCGCACCGGCAGGCGGTGGCACGTGCCGGCCCAGGGTCTTGAACATCTGGCCGATAAAACCTTGTGGGGTCCAATTGGCCAGGCCAATCCTGCCGCCCGAGCGGCAAACCCGGGCAAGCTCTTTGGCCGCCTGCGCCTGATCGGGGGCGAACATCACACCGAAAGTCGAGATGACGGCATCGAACGCGCCACTGTCGAACGGCAGCGCCTCAACATCGGCGGTTTGAAACACGACATCCAAGTGTTCTGCGCGGGCGCGCTCTTCACCTCGTTTGAGCAGCTCGGGTACATAGTCGGTGGAAGTGACCCGGCAACCGCGCCGTGCAGCCGCCAGGGTGGCATTACCGTTGCCGGCGGCGACATCCAGCACCTGCTCGTCCCAGCGCAGGTCGCAGGCTTCGGCCAACCGCTCGCCAACCAACTGCAACGTGGTACCGATGACCGCGTAATCTCCACTGGCCCACGCCGCCTGCTGGCGGGCCTTCAATGCTTGCAAATCCAGGGGTGTGCTCATGGCGTGCACCTGATTTTCCGCGCGGCCGCCTTGCTTGAGGCGGTCAGCGCGCCATTGTTGTCTTGGAGTGTTCAGGCCGAGCCGGTTGCGCCCGGCCAGCGATTAGCTAAACCCTATCCCCGGCCAACGGCAATGGCCTGTGCCCGCGACGCTAGATGAGTTGGGTACATGCATAGTGCCTGATCGAATATACCCACGCTCAAGGCTGCAGATCGCCCAGAGGGAAATCCCGCAGGCTCGCTCAAGGGTTCCCCATGTCGGCAGGCACAGGTATCCTCGGCCTCTCAAATCCGGGCTTTCCAGGACGGTAATGATGACCAAGCCGCTAGTGTTGCTCAGCGCAGCCCTGCTCCTCAGCCCGCCGCTGCAGGCGCAGATCATCCAGCGCCAGCTAGGTGAGTTCGATTTCAAACTGGGCACCAGTGCCTCGCGCAGCATGGCCCAAGGGCTGATCTCTCCCAGCGCGATCGGCTCGTTCCACGGCGGCCTGGATTTCACCCACCCCAGCGGCTGGTACTTCGGCCAGTACGCGCCGAGCATGGGCCTGACCCCCACTTCCACCCTGCAACTGGATAACTACCTGGGCTACAAGCACCACTTCGACAACAGCCTGGGCTACGAGGTAGGGCTGATCCATTACAGCTACCCCGAGATATCAGGCCGTGACCGCTACGCCATGTACGGCGGGCTGTCACTGTTGGGTAGCAAGTTGGGCGGCGCGCTCAATGACAACCCCGACAACCGCATTGGGACCCTGTTCGCCGACCTGGGCCAACTGCCGCTGTTGGATGTCGGGGTGACCGTGAAGCTGGCCCATCACCGCCTCGGGACGCCCTACACCATCGGCGATGGCCGCCAGGTCGACAGCTTCAACGATTGGTCGCTGAAGCTGTCGCGCTCGTGGCTGGGCCTGGACCTGAACCTGATCTACAGCAACTCCGACCTCAGTGGGGGCGGCTGCGCAGCCTATGCAGGTATCAACAGCTACTGCGATGGCATGCTCACCTTCAAGGCCCAGCGCAGCTTCTTCTAGCGCGGGACGTTCTAAGCTGCAAAAACAACAAAAGCACCCTCGGGTGCTTTTGTTGTTTACACCGTTATCAGGACAGCGCCGCCTTGGCCCGAGCGCTGTGCAGCTTCTTGTAGCTGTCGACCAGGCGCAAATGTCGGTCGAGCCCTTCCAGCTTCATGCTGGTCGGGGTCAAGCCATAGAAGCGCACGCTGCCGTCGACCGAGCCGATCACCGCATCCATCCGTGGGTTGCCGAACATGCGGCGGAAGTTGACCTCGTAATCGGCCAGCTCCAGCTCATCGTCCAGCTGCACTTCGAGCACCACGTTCAGCGCCTGATAGAACAGACCGCGCTCCAGGGTGTTGTCGTTGAACTGCAAGAAGGTCTCCACCAGTTCCTTGGCCACTTCAAAGCGCTTCAAGGCCAGGCTGATCAGCAGTTTCAACTCCAGGATCGTCAACTGCCCCCAGACGGTGTTGTCGTCGAACTCGATGCCGATCAAGGTGCTGATGGCGGTGTACTCGTCCACCTCGCAGTTGTCCAGACGCTTGACCAGCGCCCTCAGGCTGCGGTCATCGAGGCGGTGCAGGTTGAGGATGTCGGCGCGAAACAGCAAGGCCTTGTTGGTGTTGTCCCAGATCAGGTCTTCCACCGGGTAGATTTCCGAGTAGTCCGGCACCAGGATCCGGCAAGCATTGGCGCCAAGGCTGTCGTAGACCGCCATGTACACTTGCTTGCCCATGCCTTCGAGGATGCCGAACAAAGTCGCCGCTTCATCGGCATTGGACTGCTCGCCCTGGCCAGAGAAATCCCACTCGACGAATTCGAAGTCGGCCTTGGCACTGAAGAAGCGCCACGACACCACGCCGCTGGAGTCGATGAAGTGCTCGACGAAGTTGTTCGGCTCAGTCAGCGCGTGGCTTTCGAAGGTCGGTTGCGGCAGGTCGTTGAGGCCTTCGAAGCTACGGCCTTGGAGCAGTTCGGTGAGGCTGCGCTCAAGCGCCACTTCAAAGCTTGGGTGCGCGCCAAACGAGGCGAACACACCGCCGGTACGCGGGTTCATCAAGGTCACGCACATGACCGGGAATTCACCGCCCAGCGAAGCGTCCTTGACCAACACCGGGAAGCCTTGCTCTTCCAGGCCCTGGATCCCGGCGAGAATGCCAGGGTACTTGGCCAGCACCTGCTGCGGCACATCCGGCAGCGCCAGCTCGCCTTCGAGGATCTCGCGCTTGACCGCGCGCTCGAAGATTTCCGACAGGCACTGCACCTGCGCTTCGGCCAGGGTATTGCCGGCGCTCATGCCGTTGCTCAGGTACAGGTTTTCGATCAGGTTGGAGGGGAAGTACACCACCTCACCGTCCGACTGGCGCACGAACGGCAGCGAGCAGATGCCGCGCTCCTTGTTGCCCGAGTTGGTGTCGTACAGGTGTGAGCCACGCAGCTCGCCGTCGGGGTTGTAGATCTCAAGGCAGTACTCATCGAGAATTTCCGTCGGCAGCGCGTCCTTCGGACCCGGCTTGAACCAACGCTCGTTGGGGTAGTGCACGAAGTCTGCATTGGCGATGTCTTCGCCCCAGAACTGATCGTTGTAGAAGAAGTTGCAGTTCAGCCGCTCGATGAATTCGCCCAGGGCCGAGGCCAACGCGCCTTCCTTGGTCGCCCCCTTGCCGTTGGTGAAGCACATCGGCGAGTGCGCATCACGAATGTGCAGCGACCAGACGTTAGGCACGATATTGCGCCACGAGGCGATTTCGATCTTCATGCCAAGATCAGCGAGAATCGCCGACATGTTGGCGATGGTCTGCTCCAGTGGCAGGTCCTTGCCGGCAATATAGGTGCGGGCCTGGGCGTCGCTGTCGAGCATCAGCAGCGCCTGGGCATCGGCGTCGAGGTTGTCCACCTCTTCGATGATGAACTCAGGCCCGGTCTGCACGACCTTTTTCACCGTGCAGCGATCGATCGAGCGCAGGATGCCCTGGCGGTCTTTTTCCGAGATATCGGCCGGCAGCTCGACCTGGATCTTGAAGATCTGGTTGTAGCGGTTTTCTGGGTCGACGATGTTGTTCTGCGAAAGGCGAATATTTTCCGTAGGGATATTGCGCGTCTGGCAGTACAGCTTTACAAAGTAAGCCGCGCACAGCGCCGACGAAGCCAGGAAGTAGTCGAACGGCCCCGGTGCCGAGCCATCGCCCTTGTAGCGGATAGGTTGATCGGCCACCACCGTGAAATCATCGAACTTGGCTTCAAGTCGAAGGTTATCGAGAAAATTTACCTTGATTTCCATGCGGGATTACCATAATTCGAGCAAAACGATGGCGGGCATTATCCGGGTTTCTTGACGGGAAGTCTTGAGCGTTCTGTCTCGTCGCGCCCCACCTCCCCTCATCAGCTACAGGGCACAAGGATGACCCTTCGACTACGACCCGCGCAGGTGACCGACCTGCCGTCGATCTATCAAGGCGAACAGGCCTACATCCAACGCTGGGAGCCCGCCCATGAGACGGCCTGGCGCCTGCAACTGGAAAGGCATCTACGGCGCTGGGTGGATAACTTCGAGCGACTGACGGTCGCGCTCATCGATGAGCAGTTCGCCGGTTACGCGCTATGGACTGCCGAGCAAGGCACGGCTGAGCTGTGCACTATCCATGTCTCGGAGCGCTACCGGCGTAATGGCGTGGGGCGCACGCTACTGGACAGGTACAGCGCTGATGCACTGAGCCTGGGGTTCACCCAGCTGGCCTTGAGCGTGCGCCCCGATAACCCCGCCAGGTACCTGTATGAGCAGGCGGGGTTCATCTGCACGGGCACCGGCACTCACGACTATCTCAGGTACCAGCGCTGCCTAGTGGGCGGCGGGTGTGCTTGACTGTGCACTCTTGGCAAACTCGACCGCCGCAGTAATCGCCGCCCGCGCTTGCGGGCTGTTTTTCCAACAGGTCGAGCCCACTGCGGCAGAAGCTTGAGCAAGGATGTCGCCTACATTCGCCTGACTGAGTAGCGCCAGCGAGTCGATGCCTATCTGCTCAAGACGTGCGATGACGGTCGGCCCGACGCCCTTGAGCGCTAACAGGGCGGTGTGTTCATGGGCGGGGAATGGCATCGGTAAACTCCTTTTATGGGCCATGTGTGGTCGGCTGAGTTTGCGACCGCCGGTTCGGGCCTCATCTCGGGTGAGGGAGAGGTCGGGGTAACTTAGCATGCGCCGGCTGGCTTTAGCGTATGCGCACGACTAGGGTAAGGAGCACACTCACTCGCGAGCATTGCCCGATGCGGACCTGGCTATTGTTGATCCTCAGCCTGAGCTGTCCCCCACTGCTGGCCGAACAGGCCTTGCCTGTGCGCGATGCCTGGACGCTCTCTGACCAGTTCGACCAGCCCTTCACCCTCGATGGCCAGACCCGTGTGCTGATGATTGCCCGCAGCATGTCCAGCGCGCGCCTGGTAAACAGTGCGGTGGAACACACCTCGAAAGGTTATCTGGAACAACGCGGCGTGGTCTTCGTGGCGGATATCGAAAAGCTGCCGAGCCTGGTCCAGGCCGTGCTGGTGCCAAATATGCGCTCGGCGACCTACCGCATTCTGCTGGACCGCGACGGCCAGGTCGCCGAGCGCTACGCCGGTGACCGCGACAGTGTTCAGTGGCTGGAAATGCAGGGCGGTAGCGTCACGCGTGAGCGGCGTTTCAGCGATTTGCCCGGCCTGCGCCAGGCGCTTGCGGGGTTGGTTGCGAGCCGAGCAGTGAGCGATAGCGCTGCTGCTTTCGGTCAAGCAACTCACGGTGTCACAGCTACAGGTAAAGACCACAGCAAAGGCAAAGGCGACAACAATCCAGCTCAACAATGATCGACGGAGAAGTCGGAAGGTTTTATCTATCGATAGGACCGCGCGAGACCATGGCAGAAACGATGGGCTTGACTACAGCGTTCATGCCGCCTGAAAAAGCCGCTCGACAACAGGCTGCTTACGATTTCGAGCCTGCCAAAGATCGTAATCAGCCTGTATCGCCAGCCACAGACGAGCCGTGCTGACTCCAGCCATCTCCAAGCGCAACGCCAAGTCAGGTGAGACTGCGGCCCGGCCATGCAGTACCCGCGAGAGCGCCTCGCGGGAAAAACCCAGGTGCGCGGCAAACGCTTTCACTGTCAGGCCTAGCGTCGGCAAGACTTCCTCACGCAGCGTTTCACCTGGATGGGGCGGATTGTGCAGAGGCATGGTGTGCCCTCCTGTTCAGTGGTAATCAAGGTAATCGACCAACTCTACGTCCGAGCCAATAAAGCGGAAAATCACCCGCCAATTGCCTGAGACACTGATCGACCAGAAGCCAGCCAATTCGCCCTTGAGCGGGTGCAATTGCCAGCCAGGCACGCTCATCTCGTCTGCCGCGATGGCACGGTCGAGGATTTGCAACTGCCGTTTGAGGCGGCTGGCATGGGCTGGCTGGATCCCGCGGGTGCTGCCGGTTTCATAAAAAACGCGCAGTCCTTTGTGCCGAAAGCTGATGATCATGAGGATCGCGCTGCATCCATTCAGTGAGAATGACGCAAGTGTGACCCGACGCATCACACGGAGCAAAATAACATATGTGACGTTATGCGTCACATACTATTCAGAGGCCCAAGCGCACCATTGGATTGACCAGGCTCAAATCAACCACAGCGAGCCCGATCGCGCGCCGGACACTGCGCCCGGTGCACATTCAGCGCGGTATTGATGATGCCGATATGGCTGAACGCCTGAGGGAAATTGCCCAGCATGCGCTTGCCGGCCGGATCGTATTGCTCGGCCAGTAAACCCACGTCATTGCACAAGCCAAGCAAACGCTCATACAGCGCCTGGGCTTGCTCCTGGCGGCCAAGCAATACATAGACATCCGCCAGCCAGAACGAACAGACCAGGAACGTGCCCTCCCCTGGGGTCAGCCCATCGCTGCAGCTGTCGCTGTCATAGCGCAGCAACAGCTCGTTTCTCAGCAGGCGTTTTTCGATCTGCTCAAGCGTGCGCAGAAAGCGCGGATCGTCCGCAGGCAAAAAACCGGTCAAGGCGATTTGCAGCAGACTGGCATCCAGCTCGCTGGAGCCGTACGCCTGCACGAAGAACTCGCCCTTGCCATCCAGCCCGCGCGCGCAGACTTCGCGGTGGATCTCATCGGCCACCTGGCGATAATGCCGGCCGCGTTCGCGGTCCTCCTCGGTGGTGTCGGCCAGCCCCGCAGCGCGATCGAATGCCACCCAGGCCATGACCTTGGAGTGCACGAAATGCTGCGGCCCGCCGCGCACTTCCCAGATGCCTTCATCGGGCTCGCGCCAGATACGCTCCACGTAGGGCAGTATCAGGCGGGCAATCGCGGCGCTGCGTGGGTGGCGTGGCAAGCCGCCCTTGATCGCCTGGGTCATGGCGTCGGCCACTTCGCCGTAGATATCCAACTGGCGCTGCTGCGACGCGGCATTGCCCACGCGCACCGGCTGGGAGTGCTCGTAGCCAGGCAGCCACGGCAGGGTGTATTCCTGCAGATCGCGCTCCCCGGCCAGGCCATACATGATCTGCATCTGCTCGGGGTTGCCGGCTACCGAGCGCAGCAACCATTCGCGCCAGGCCTGGGCTTCGTCGAAATAGCCCAGGTTCATGAAAGCGAGCAAGGTCATGGTGGCGTCGCGTAGCCAGCAGTAGCGATAGTCCCAATTGCGCTCGCCAGCGATGCGCTCGGGTAGCGAGGTGGTCACGGCGGCGACGATGCCGCCGGTTGGCGCGTAGGTCATGGCCTTGAGGGTCAGCAGCGAACGGCGCACATGGGCAGTGTGGGGGCCGACGTCCGGGCAACGGTCGGCGAATGTTTGCCATTGGGTGAGGGTGTGTTCGAGGGCGTTGTCAATGTCGCATCCGGGCTGCACCGGCAGGTGCGAAGGCTGGTGGCGCAGGCTGAAGCTGTGCCGTTCGCCGGCGCACACGCGCAAGCGGGCCACGGTGTGGTGGTCGCGGGCGTGGGTGGTTACGGTGCTGCAAAGGACCAGTCGGTTCGGGCCGGCGACGGCGCTCAAGGTCAGCGGGTCGAGTTTTTCTACCCAGGGCACACTGCGGCCGTAGTCGAAACGCAGGACCAGGTCCATTTCGAAATTGACTTCGCCGGCGAGGCCTTCGACGATGCGGATCAGCGCGTTGCTTTCGTCCAAGGGCATGAAATCGAGCACCCGGGCGCGACCGCTGGCGGTGCTGTAGGTGGTTTCCAGCACCAGGGTATCGCCCAGGTAGCGACGGCTGGAGTGCTCGACCGGATCGCAGGGGGCCAAGCGCCAGCGGCCGTTTTCTTCGTTGCCCAGCAGCGCGGCGAACACGGCCGGGGCGTCGAAGCGCGGCAGGCACAGCCAGTCCAGCGAGCCATCGCGGCTGACGAGCGCGGCGCTGCGGCAGTTGCCCAGCAGGGCGTAGTCTTCGATCGGTGCTGGCATGGGGGCTCCTTGCGGGTCTTGATACTTGATCTGGGTTGTTCGTGGTCTCTAGGTTGGTCTGCCAGTAGGGTGGTGAAAGTTCCGGCCATTTCGCGGGCAAGCCCGGTCCCACAGGGATCGCGCTGACTGCATGACGGCGTCGTGCCTGGGGAAACGCTATGCGTCGCAGCGGCGGGTTGGTCTGCCAGTCGGGTGGTGGACGTTCCGGCC
>Ga0247827_10000512_pt1 | contig 17502 bp, 52 predicted proteins | sample 12C_Control_Day2_FD_194414 | JGI IMG/M metagenome (GOLD analysis project Ga0247827, IMG submission 194414) | Soil microbial communities from agricultural site in Penn Yan, New York, United States - 12C_Control_Day2 | ecosystem: Environmental > Terrestrial > Soil > Agricultural land | place... | reverse complement strand
TGCCAAGGCCAAGGCTGCTGCAGCCGAGGAAGAGGAAGACGACGATGACGAAGAGGAGGAGGAGCCCGCACCGCGCAAGCGCAAGAAGCCCGCGGCGAAGGCTGCTCCGGCCAAGAAGAAGCGTCGCAAGTCGGATGACGACGATGACGACCTCGACCTCGACCTCTAACAGCTGACATTGGGCGGGCATGGTAACTCACTGTGCCCGCCCTTGTCATAGATAGGAATTGACCATGGCAACCCCTGAAGAAATCCGTGAAGTTCGACAAAAACTCGAGACGGCATTGCAGGACTACGTCCGCCTGACTCGTGAGGATGTGGGCAACGTGTTTGTCCAGGACTACGTGATCGCCGTCGCATCAGAAAGCATGGACCCGGGCTACGAGAACGTCACCCTGTTCAACCACCTGAACCGCCCGAGCATGGCGCTGTACTCCGTAGTCGGTTTGCTCGAATCGGCGAAGGGCTATTACACTCGCCTCGGCATGTCAGGTCCGCTCGGTGGCTAGTTTCCAGCTGAGGCCCCTCAACGCCCGCGAGGCGGTGCACTACCCGGAAGGTACGGTGGAACTGATCCGCCGCCAAACGCCCACGACCAAGACCGCCATGGTGTGGGTTCTGACACCCGACGACATAGAAGCACTGAAGATCGCACTGGAGCTGCACAATGGCTAAGCAACCCGAATCAAAGGTATCCACCCGCATCATGAAGAAGTGGCGCGAGATGGGTGCCTTCTGCTACAAGGTCCACGGGGGTGAGTTTCAAATGGCTGGCATCCCTGACATCTCGGGAGTGTTCAACGGCCACTCGGTGTGGTGCGAAACCAAAATGCCCGGGAACAAGACCTCGCTGGTACAAGATGTGCGTATCAATCAATTGCGTAAGGCGGGCGCTCACGTCGTCGTCGCATACAGTGTTGCAGAGGCGGTACAGATGCTAGAACACGTCGCTACGTGCAATCATGCATGTATGACTAACGAATGTCTGTACACGACGCTGAAGGAGCTAGGAAATGCCTAAAGGCTTCAAGGGCACTGGGTACGTATCGAAGGTGCGTACGCCCAACCACCAGTTCTTCAAATGGAGCCAGTGGTGGAGTTCTGAGGAAGCATTCGAAGAGTACCGGCGTGACCAGAACCAGAAGCGCAAGATGAACCGTCATGGCTATGAGCTTCACCAGGTGGAGAAGTTCAGGGAGATGGAGACCGAGGCGCGTGACCTGATCGCCGAGCGAAAGAGGCACGACCACCGTGTACGCCTCGCCATGCAGCAGATACGCAAGAAGTACAACATGGACCCGCACACTCACCGCGGCCACTTCAAAGCTTTGTACCTCCGAACTGGTGACCCAGATGTGAAGCTCCTGCTAAACATGATTAGTACGGCTCCTCTAAACGATACCCAAAAACTTGAACGCATACGGCAGATGTTCCTTGACAAGAAGTCGCCAGCGGACATCCTGTACACCACGGCCCTCATGGTGGGCATCAACCTAAGGAAAACCCAATGAGTGCCATCGGCGTAGTTATGCCCGTCTTCTTCAATGGTAGTAATCGGATTGAGGAAGTTCACTGCACCCTGATCTACCTGGGCGAGTCGGGCGAGGTGGCCATCAGCAGGCCCATCCTGGACGCAGCCGTGGACAGGCTCCGGGCTCAGTGCAAGCAGCCACTGATGGTCAAAGTCAGGCAGCTGGCTGTCTATGGCCACGGCACGCACACGGTGCTCGAGCTCGAGGATATAACCCTCAAGAGCTACCGGACATTTCTGGAACGTGAGCTCAGGCGGGATGGCATTATCTCGGCCAGCCAGTACGCCTACAGCCCACACGTAACACTCAACAAGCACACGGCAAGCAAGACCCCTATCCTTCCCTGGCCTGACTTCCGGGCCCCGGAGTATGTGTGGATCGACCGCCCAACAATTTGGTGGAAGAGCGAGGACTCAAAATGACAGAATATGATCAACTTATGAAAACACTACAGCTCCACCGGGCGTACCCGATGAAGGGCCCGGAACTCGAAACAAAGCGCGACGACCGCGGCAAGACGTACAAGTTCAACGTCTCCGCTGTCGCCCTCATCGCCCGGGACACTGTTGTCGTTTACGGCCAGGACAAGTACGAGGTCTGGTGCAAAAAGCAGTTCAAGACCAAGACGATGCCGAAGTGGCTGAAGCGCGGCCTGCGTGATCTGCAACCCAAGTGAGCACACCTGGCGCAAAGGCGCGTACTGGTGCAAAGGCTGCGACCGCAAGGTCCGCTGGTTCTCGAACAGAGGCTGGCTACACTGGACTCCGAAAGGAATAAACCCTAATGGTCGAACGAGTGATTCCCCCTACGGAGGTTCCGCCCGAGGCGCGAGCAGCGAGGAGGAGCCTCGAGAAGTGGCTCGACGAAGGCCGCCGTTCACGTGGTGTCCCTGAGGCCGGGCTCCCTCCTGCGGTCATGTTTCACCAATGCGATGAGACTTGCACGCGTCACGACCGTCTAAAATGAGAGTTGCATAGTGCATCATCCAGAAGATACGATGGGTGTATCGCTTTTCAACGAAACCAGGAGGACACCGTGACCGCATGGATCATCACGAAAGACAAGATCGCCAGCGAAGAGGACCGCGCTGCAAACCCACTCGGAGGCTGTAACGCATTCGCCGCGGGATTGTGTGGGCCGGGTGTAGCGTCACCGAGTGACATTGAACGTCTCGAGAAGGGCGAAGGCATCAAGTTCCGCCTGCTCGACGACGACGGCGAGGTGTACTACTACGGGCGCCGGCTGGAGGAGTCCGACTGCACCACGTGGTACGAGAACCACATCGGCGAAAGCGAACTCGCCCCGCTCGACAACTTCGGCCGTCCCAACGCGGGGGCAGTCATCCAGGAAGAGAAGAACTCTGACGGCAAGTGGGAGGCGATCAACTAATGATGTTCCATGTTGTGGACACAATCACCAATGGGGTCAAGCTGACTGACGAGAACATTGGTCAACGGGTTGAATGGACGTCTGTCCTGACCAACCTGTTCACAGGCAAACACCACCGCACTGTCGACTGCTCGGGTATCTACATGGGTACCCAGTTCGCCAGCTCCAATGGTTACCTGTACGCCACCTTCAAAGATGGCTTCATCGGCGACCTTGCCCAAGAGATGTTGGGAAGCCCCATCGCCCGATTCCGAATGAAGGGGGAATAACGTGAAAATCACCAATGAGATGCGGGCAGCAGTCATCGAGGAACTGCTGACCCCTGGGTCCCTCGAGCAGGCGCGTAAGCGCATCGAGGATGAGCTCGTCGATTGGCGGGATTCTGGCCTGTCGATTCTCGGCCGCAACAACGGGCTGGCCATCAAGTACGCCGACGGGTCGCCCGGGCCTGTCCGCTTCGGCTTCGAGGACGGCATGAGGATCGTGCTCAACGACCGCCTGCAGGCCTTGCAGCGTATCACCAAGTGCGACAAGCCCAGCCTCTCCATCTACCCGCCAAAGGCTGACTAATGAGGCAGTTCCGATCCAACTACGACCTGGTCAACAAGCCAGTCGACATTGTGATTGAACCCGACGGCCAGGTGTGGGTGACAATCACCAAGCCAGCATTTGGTACCTGGAACGCATACGAGAAAATTGAGGACTTACGTGCAAAAGATTATGGTCGCCCTGGAAGTACCCGAGGGCGTGCCCGCCGAGGACATAGCGCTCGAGGTGGCCGCGATCCTTACCGATTCACTCGGAGCGGGTGTCACTTCGATGAGAGTCACGAGTACGAACCAAAGCGTGACCCTGTAGCAGACGAGCTGATCGAGCAGATCAAGCTTCAGGCCTCGCTGTACATGCGGACCTACGGCCGAGATTCTACGTTCCGTCCCGACGTATTGTAAGGAGTGGATCCAGTGACCCGAAAAGCACGGTGGTTCTTCCGCCGCAAGTCAGGCTACATGAGTCCGTACCTGCTTCGCACGGTCATTCGTGTCGTCGTCTTGTACCAACGTCAGCAGCGACCACTCGACCCGGTCTTTGTCCGGGTTGGGAAGCGCTACATCATGGTCTGGAAGGGGAACAAGTGAAGACAGGCTGAGGGTTGCATAATGCATCGTCCAGGGTGCATAATGAACTGTTCGCAAACAACGACACGAAGGGTAAGGCAATGACTTCAGGACTATCCGATTTCATCCGCAAGAATGGCCGAGACCGAGGGAACTACCAGTTCCGTCTGATCGCCGACGTAAAGGGGATCGAGCTCTCCTCTCCCGTTTACACCTATGAGCAGATGCACCAGGTGCTCAAGGCACATGGCATCGAGGCCAATGACCTCAAGAAAATCCTCGCCCGTCCCGCAGGCCGCAACGAATGGATGGTGTTCTGATGCCCCGCTCACTGTACGAGAAGATCGAACGGATGTTCGATGATGGCAAGCTCGACACCACGTACCCGCCCAGCGTCTATGAGGCCTATCTGAAGGCACAGGAACTTGACCTCGATGAGCTCAAGACTTACCCGACCAAGATCGCCCGTCAGATCGCCGACTACTACGTGGGCTACTTCGAGACCCTGCGCGACTTCGTGGACACCTATGTCACCGACAGGTGTGGGGTCCAGATTCCGTCGACCCTGACCATCGACTACAAGACCACGTGGGAAGCCGACCTGCGCCACACCCACGATTACGTCCCGGGGGACAATGAGCAAAACGGTGAGGGGTGGTACTTCGAACGGCACTAGACCGGACTGCATTTTGCATGATGTAATCAGCATATAACGCGACGACGAAAGGAAACGATGATGGATAGGGCTCGTAAACGCTTTGCCGACAACGTCCAGATGTTGGAGGCACATAACCCCAAGCTCGCCGTCATGGGCGACCGCGATTGGACAGGCGCCTGTACGAACCAGTACATTTGCCATATGGCCAAGAAGCTCTGGCTCCATGACCTGACGCCCACCGAAGTGCTGGCGTTGGAAAAAGCAGTCCTGGGTTACCTGTCCGTCCTCGAGCGTCGCGCTCAGGCCAAGCCTGTGACTCCCGGTGGCAAGATCATCAAGGGCCAAGTGTTCAGCGTCAAGCAGGCTTGCAAGCATGACGCCCCGCAGTGCGACGAGCACTGGTACATGAACGTCCGGGACGAGGTCGAGAAGAACGCGATCTACACACCCATCCCCATCGAGGTTCTCGAGAAGTGGGTTCCCACCGACCTCGTAGGCCACACCGTTTCCTTCTACGCATACGTGACCGCGAGCGGACGTGACGAAACTTTCGGCTTCGCACACCGGCCACGTCTCATGACCATTTCTGAGGAGAAAGCCAATGCCAGTTAGACGCGTCACCCTGGGACCGACGGGCGAAACCGTCCGCCGACAAATCCGTGAGCTCCGGTTAGACCGGGAGCTTACGCAAGCGCAGCTGGCTGAGCTCGCTGGTCTGCCCGGCCAGGCAATCACCGAAATTGAGAACGGGGCTCGACGTGTGAACGTGGACGACCTCGTAGCCATCGCTTCCGCACTGAAGGTTGCGCCGGCAAGGATCCTGGCAGAATGAAGTGCCAGAACTGCGGTCACGATATCCGCATCGAGAGTGAGACCATCATCTGGGTCCACGACAATGGGTTTGCTACTTGCAACGCCTGGGAAAAGATGGGCATGCGGGACGCCACGTTTGCGGAGCCGACCCCATGAGAAGCAAATGGGATATCGCTCTTTGGGCAGCCTTCTGGTTCTGCCTGGTGTTCGCCATCGTCGGGTACTCCATGTATCCTCTCTCGCTGATCCTGGGGTGGTAATGATGGGCAAGTTGGCTAAAGTCGAGAAGCTCCAGGAGGAGATAAGGTCGACGGTAGCGTGCATCGTATTCAACATGGCCCTGGGAATACCCTTCGACCCGGAGGATATCGTTGTGCTGCGGGGGTCAACTGAGGCCCTCATCGAACTAGCGGAGGAACAATGACAGACATCTGCGCCGCTTGCCCCGAATATCTTGAGCAGCGAGATTTGCAGCCGGGTGACTTCTGCCGTGTGCATTGGTCAACCATCGAGCGGGAGGTTGCAGAAGTGGGCTTTGTTTGCGACCACCACGAACATTAGGAAGCCATGCAAGGACAACTGACGCCGGAACAGCAATTGCAGGTTCTGAGCCGCATCTGGGGCAACACCCGCAAAGGGTCCGTGTTCCTCCCGTACATCAACGGCGATTGCAAGAACAAGGACGAGCGAAGGAAGAACTTCCATGAAGGCAGGGCTTATCAGTGGCCTAGGGAAAAGGCTGCCATCCTTTCGTTTCTACAGGCTCACGCCAACGATGACGTATACTTTCCGCCGAACCTCTTTGATGGTAAGCGTCGAATCGAACAGAATGTGGCGCCGGAGAAAGTCCTTTATGCAGACCTCGACCCGGTGGACCCTGACACCCTCGGGGAGCTACGTCCGACGATTGCGTGGGAATCATCGCCAGGTCATTTTCAGGGTGTTTGGGTTCTTGACAGTGAACGCACGGGTGCCTCCTGGCCCGGGAAAGAGAACCATCGACTCACGGTTGCATTAGAGGCTGACCCCAGCGGCTGGGATGCCACACAGCTGCTGCGTGTTCCGGGCCGGGCGAACTTCAAACCCGAGTACAAAGACAAGAACGGCGGGAAGCCCGTACGTGGCCGCGGGTTGCTCTGGGACAACGGGCCCCGGTATGTGTGGGATGACTTCAACGACCTGCCTGAAGTGGGCGCAGTCATCGGTGACGACCAGGGCATCGAACTCATCGACGAGCAGGCCATCGACGCGGTGGACCGTCACGAGGTCTGGGGGCGCGTCCGGCTGAAGGTGTCACACCGTTGCCGTGAGTACCTCGCGCTGAAGACCGACCCCGTGGGCGCAGACCGTGACCAGGTGTTGTGGCAGATCGAGCGTGACCTTGCCGACGCAGGTTGCTCGCTCATCGAGATTGTTGCCATTGTCCGCCCCTCGGTGTGGAACAAGTACCGTGGCCGCAATGACGAACTCAAGCGGTTGAAGATCGAAGCGGCCAAGGCGATCAACGCACGGCCCGACGGCATCGAGGAAACAAAGGCAGACGACACTCCCAAGCCGAACATCACCTGGCTCAAGGATGTTGTGCAGCAGCCCATCCCTCGACCGAAGTGGCTCGTGAAAGATATCTGGACACGCGGGGGCTGCGGATTCATTGCGGGAGCACCCAAGAGCTACAAATCGTGGATGGCGCTGGACATGGCGTTGACGATATCTACCGGTGGCAACTTCCTCAACCAGCCCCAGTTCAAGGTGTCGAAGCCAGAGACCGTCCTGTACCTGCAGGAAGAGGATGATTTGCGTCTGGTGATGGACCGTTTGGCCAATATACTCGAATCGAAGTCTCCAGAGCGTTTCTACGGCGGTCAAATGTGCATCGTGGGCGGTGACACACAGGTGGGCCTGAAAATCTCTGTACCACCCTCTGCACGGTCTGGCGACGTGCTATGGGCACCGCCGGTGGGCGACGTACCACTCGCATTGCACGTCCAGACTGGCTTTATCGCCTCTGACCCAGGGTGGCAGGCATGGCTCGATGAAGCAATCGAGGAGGGCAAGTTCGCCATGGTGGTGATCGACACGCTGGGCACAGTCGCTGGTGAGGTCGACACCGACAAGACGGGCGAGATGATGAACCGGATTCTCAAGCCGTTGAAGCAGCTGGCCAACAAGCACGACACCGCGATAATGATTGTCCACCACAACAAAAAGTCGGCTACCGATGGCAAGGGTCCGCGTGCCGGCAACGACATGCTAGGTGCGGTCGGTCTGCACGCTTGGGTCGACTGCGCGCTGTATGCCCGGTCGAAGGACAGCAAGGGTGAGATTCAGGTTGAGCGTGAAGCCAAGATGGCTCAGGACATGGCGCTCAAGATCCGTATCCCGATGATGTACTGGCACAACGATGGGACCAGGCAGCTCTGGGACCCCGAGATTGTGACCGACGGGTTGGAGCAGGTCCACACCGTAGAAGATAAACCCGCAGCGCGCCAGAACACCGGGGGCAAGCAGGTAGCCATCAAGATGAAGGCGATGGGCGGTGGGCCGTTTGCGCTCGACGACCTGAGCGAACGTCTCGACGTGGCCGAGTCTGCTTTGCTCAAACAGCTCAAGTCTGGTGTGGCCAATGGATTCATCGAGGAACGTGGCGACAAGTGGCTCGTACCGCGCTCATAGGGTTTTGCATTATGCATCCTGATGATAAAATCAACTACGTGCAAAAACGCATAACCGCAACACCGGGAGGGACGCAATGACTGACCCAATGAGTATCGTGCAAGCCAAGAAGAATTTCGAGGTTGCACTGCAGGATTTGATCGCCGCGCACTACAACGAGAACCACTGGCTGGGCGACTACATCGTCAGCGCATCCGTGGTGAACATGAACGGCCCGGTCGAGGAAACTCACTACCTGCACGACGGCAAGGGTGCGTTCCACTCGCAGCGCGGTCTCGTCGAGGAACATGCCGACTGGCTGATCGAACTCAAGGCCGAGGAGAACGACGATGCAGCCACAGACTGAATGGATTCAGGCTGCGCTCGATTGGTTCGGCTGGTGGATACTCGCCCCGCTGTTCTTCTTGATCCTCTTGCTCGGCATGTTGTGGATCCTCACCATCCTCGTCGACCTGTTCCTCGAATGGCTTGAAGAACGCCGTCACACTCGGGACTACAACCGGAGCCAGCGGTGACTACCCTCGCTCTCGCCCCTGCTGCACTGCTGCCCGTTGACACCGAGGTGCAGATCATCAAGCTGGGCACACAACGCGGACCATACGACGGCAAGACCGGCCGGGTCATCGGTCATCGCTCGGGCATGATGCACGTCATCCTCGATGAAGACCCCATTCCCCGCTGGCGCAATCTGGGCGTTCTCTGCCATCTCTCGGAGGTGAGGTCAATTGACGACTGCGACTGACTACGAGCTTGCCCTCACCTACGTGGGCGATCCTCATCCCAAGTGCTCGACCCGCTGGTGGAACAGCAAGACCGGGAAGCTCGAATGGGAGTGTGGTGCTGATGCCACCCATCTTGTGACCGCCCATGCCAACGTGGGTGACACCCATGACACCAAGATTGAGCCCATGTGCGAGATGTGTCTCAACACGGCCATGTTCGTCTACTGCCCGGTTCACAAGTGTGAGGTGATCATCGCATGGCAGCCTCTGTAGATTCCGAGATTGACCTGGACCTCGTAGTCGACCTGGACAAGGAGCTTGTTTGCGAGCTCGGCTGGTACACCCCGCACAACCAGCAGTACACACCGTGCCGCAAGCCTGCCTCCTGGGTAGCGATGGTCCACAACGAGGTTACTACCCACCAGTACTCCCAGCATCTGTTCTGCGGTGAGTGCTATGTACGGATCCGCTACAAGCAGATCTGCCATCTGGATGAGGAGCCACTCATTCTCAAGGCTAGACAGCTGTAGTAAACAAAGGTAACCAAGTAAACAAAGGTAACCATCACACGCGCCCGTACGGGTCGAACTACCCCGCTGAGTGAGATACATCATATGTTTCCACTAAAGGAAAAACATTTATGAATGTAACGTTTATAACTATCTCCCCCACCCTGCATGCTGGGCTTGGTGCCAGCGCAGGGGACCTTCTGGGGGCACTCTCCCCGATATTGTCTCAGTATGTATGCATAATGTATAGTTACTGACATGAAGAACACTACTCGATACACAGGCAAGGCCGCTGTGTTTGTCCGGGGCTTTATGGAACATTACTACAACGGCAACACTGCATTGTTCGACTGTCAGGCCGCCGGCAAGCAGGCCACTCTCGATGCCGGCGATGAGCTGTCCGTACCATACATCTCGAAGCTGTCCCGCGCACTCGTGTCGGACGGCATAGTCGAGCGTTACAAAGTGGGGGCCAAATACTTCAACCGTGACGGCGAGCACACCGCGGAGTTCAAGGAATTCCTCGCTGAGCATGAGGACTGGGGGCTGCTCACCACCGGCACCGTCCAGGATCTGCGTGACCGCAACGGAGTGCTTGATGAGATTGAGGCACACGGGGCCGTGCGCGGAGGCGAAGGCAATCTGATCCCACGCTCTGCCTTCAGCACCCTGATGAAGATGGTGAATGAGGGCAAGCTCGATATTGCCTTCGTCAAGAGCGGAGCCACGATGGGTGTCAAGTACAAGAAAGAAACCCACATCATCAAGGTGAAGCCCCATGAAGGTTGATCCCCAAACTCGCCTCACCTACCTGATGGTGAACCTGGCCGAACAGCTGGAAGCTGCAGCGCGTACAGACGCCTCTAGGCGTGCCATTATTGACGACATGACGCATGAATCGTACACACATCCACCGGACGCTCAGGGACGCACACAGGACGCGTCAGACACTGCCCTGCTGTCGTCGATCAATGAACGCATCAAGCGCGCTGCTGCCCAGATCACGATCCTCGCCCCGACCCACACCAAGGAGACATACGTTGCGCGGCCAGCCCAGGATGTACCTACTAGCGGTGACCGTCTTACCCCAGCCGCATTTCTTGAGGCATATGAGCTTCTTTACGTTGAGACCTACGGCTCCGGAGCAATCGTTCAGGACGACAACCATATTCACGGGACAGGTAAGGCCCAGCGTGGCCGCACTAAGAGTTCGGATGTCGAAACACGGGGTGGTGCCATCCAGAAAAAGAAACTATCGGCGTCTCAGAAAAATGTAATCAAGAACCAGCGGGCTTTCAACGAGAAGACCCGGATCGACAAGCGTCTCCGCAAAATGGGCAAGGAGATTTTCGAGTACCTCAGCAAGGAGGCCCAGACACAGGCCAAGTTCTACATGAGGTGCACGAAGTGCAAGAAGCACGCCGAGGATGAATGGAAGTTCTGCCCCCGGTGTGGAAGTGAGACCGAGCAGATCAACCAGTGATGCTCCGAACGAGAAAGAGGCAAGACAATGGCCAGCAAGAAAGTAGTCATCGTGATCTGCGACAAGTGCGGGACTGAAAGCACCGACGTGTCAAAGTTCCGGACTGTCGTCGTTTCGAAGCTCGAGCCGAACAAAAAGGGTGGACTGACCATGTCCATGTTGTCAGCGAAGGACTTGTGCATCGAGTCCTGTTTGGGAGCACCAGGAGTGAATCGTGAGCTTTGAAAACCAGGACGCCGCAAGGATCGACTGCCGTACCTGCGGCACACCGTTGAAGTTCGTGAACGGCGAGTACATCCACGACTGGCCCCGTGTGGCCAAGGAGGCCCGTGATGCCGCAGCTACTCAATCCGGAATGTAAGGCCCTCAAGCATCGCAACTGCGATGGTATCGGCCTAGACACCGACACAGACAAGTTCATCGAATGCCCATGCATCTGCCACCAGGAGGACCAGTGAAGTTCATCCAGTTCATCAAGAGCCTGTTCATCAAGCCGCCGAGCGTCAAGCCCGAGCCACCCGAGGTGTGGTGGTGGAGGTGCATCAACTGCCACTGCGAAGGTGAGGGAACCAACGAGCAGATCGAGGTGGACTCGACCCACCACGTGATCATCCACGGCCACGCAGTGATGGGAGGCGTTCGACCATGATCACCTGGACGGCTGTTTGCCCGAGGTGCGGGCAGAAGCAGCGCAGCAACCAGAGCCTGACTGTCGATCAGGCCAAGGCCTGGGCCGCAGACTGGGACAAGCACCACCTGGTAGACGGGGAGGTGTGCAGTGAACGCAAAGCGGGAGGCGAGAAGGAAGCGGGATCGTGAGGATTTCGTACGGGCGACGACCCAGAGATTAGAGGAGGTGGGCTCCAAGCACGCCACGAGCGGAAAGGTGGGCCTGGCTGCTGGCAACACGTACCGCGAGCATCTCGAGGACAAGCTCGAGGCTGCCTGTGCCCGGTACAAGAAGCTTGACCGGCCGCTGTCTGAGAAGGGCCGTGTGCTGCGGGGAATGATCCGCGGTCTAGCCATGGCACTCCTCATCTACGAAGATTCATATAACATGAATGACAAGGCAAAACTGCTGAAAATTGAAAGGTCGTTCATGGAATGAAGAAGCCATTGTACTACCTCGCCTGGGCACTGCTGGTCCTCTTCACTGGCTCGCTCTGTGGATTGGTCGCATCACTGCTGTGATCTACTACGAGCTGCTCCGTGAGTATAAGCGCCATTGCTCCACACAGGAGGAGCTCGAGACGCTACTGGAACTCGACCGCATGACCACCCCGATACAGTGGCCGATCAAGAGTCCGCTACAGCAAGAGTTCGGGACTTACCAACCGATGGGACACACAGGAATATGAACGACTCACACTTCTGTCCCGATTGCTGGGACGCCCGGAGCGCAGCTGCTCCACCGCGATGCAAACGGCCGACCATGCATCAGACTACCCGGGTGGTGAAGGTGACCCTTGTTCTCGAGGACAGCGACGGGGGCAAGATGATCATCGAATCCGACGACTTCGACTGGGTCGAGATGGACATCCACCGCACCAACCCTCCGCAGTCCTGGTTCGACGGTACCTTTTACCGTGAGACCCTGATGGACAATGACCACGAGATTGGTGTGCAGGTGCACCGGGCCAAGACGTACAGGATCTACCCGGGAGACAAGCCCGACCCGACACCCGTGCTCGACGACCCGAACATCGTGGACGCTGATGGTTAGGCATATCGGGGTTCGGGAAGAGAATGTGCGCGAGAAACCTGGCACACGGTTCCTGATGATTCCCGAACTCGGGCAGGGGGAACGCTGGACGTTCGTCGGTGTGGTCCGCAACCCGTTCTGGAAGAATGGACCGTTCCTTCAGTGGAACAGCAACAGGGGACGCACGGCAACCGTCAATCGTCAGCTCTTCTACACAGAGATGACAGGAAGGCTAGATCATGGCAACAAGTAATGTGAGGGTGAGGCGGCATATAGCCATCCTCGAGAGGCGACGGGATTACCTGAAGAGCCTCTCAGACAAGAACTCCTGGGACCTCGCGGAGATGGGGGCTTTGACCTTCGCGCTCAAGGCTTTGAACGACGTCTATGGAGATGGAGATGGAGACCATGGCAGGTAGGCTCGCAACTCAGCCGTCGCTGCTCGCGCAGTGGCAACGCAAGTTCAAGACCGCAGTCAGGTCGTACCTCAAGGCAAAGCAATACCTGGATACGTTACCTGATACGGCTACAGATGACGAGTACGCAGACGCACGCGATAAGGAACGGCTGCTGCGGGGTATTGTCCGCGGTGAAGCTCAGTGCTTGATCATTCTGTCCCGTCCCTGGCAGGCCGATGACAAAGTCGCCATCGCTGACCTCGAGATTGATTACGGGATGCCGGGTGAAAGATCGAAACCGCGCCCGGGTGTATCTCCTACTATAAGTGCCTGGTTTGAGGAGTACTACGATGGTTAGTCTACTCGCCCTCCGGACGTGGCTCCAGCGCCACCCCCGAGACTGGGGCCAAGGTAAGGTTGAGGTAGGGACCTGTCCCATCTGCCACTGCCTCGTGGATGGAAGGGCCGAAGCGGCCCATCTCTGGTGGCACGAGAATGGTCAACCAGCCGACGGAAAAGCAAAGGTGGGCAAGCACCGTGTATAGGGTTGAGTGGGTACACGATGGCAAGCCTGGGGTCAAGGAATTTCCCACGCTTTACCACCTGGGCGAATGGCTACAGAACCTGCATTACTGGGGTGTCAAAGCCACAGCGATCCATGTCCAGTGGGAAGACCCTGATGGCGTTTAGCCGCAGGCACGCACCTCTCCCGCCGGGATGGTACAAGACTCGACTCCGCATACTCAAGCGTGACGGCTACCGCTGCACCTGGATTCGACAGGACTCCACCGGAGGCCGTTGCCCAGAGCGGGCCACACACTGCGACCACGTCGACCCCCTGGGTCCGGAAACGGATGACAACCTCCGCGCACTGTGCGAGTACCACCACAAGATCAAGAGCTCGGGCGAGGGCGGACGGGCAGTGCACAAGAACGCGGCCAAGACCAAGAAGAAGCATCCCGGCCAGATCTAAATCAAGGGTTGCATCATGCATGTTCCAAGAGATATGATCATCCCATGAACAACGCGACGAAAGGTAAGGCAATGAAGCTCCTCACTCCGGGATTTACCGTCACCGACAAGCAGTCCGCGCCGAGCGGGTACTACCGCCTCTCATTCCGCAGCAGCACAGGCGATTACGTGGTAGCAACCCAGCACGCACGGGGAGGATGCAACATCTACGCGTCCACGACCAACAACACCAAGGCTGAGTTCGACAGCTGGCTGGAATCGAACGTCGACCTCGCCGTCAGTTGGTTCAAACAGCTGGGCTGGCCGGACCTCGCGGAGGTAGCCGCCACACGCGGCATCGAATGGCAGGATATCGTAGTCATGGCAATTCTCGATCACATCGAACTGGGGATGATTTCCGTTGAAGGCTAACGCGCACACCGCAAACAATGTAAGGCTCTTCCGTGTCTGGGGCCCGGATGACGTACCCTACTTCGACCTCGCCCCAGGGGTACCCGTGTTCGTGGTGTGGTCGCCCATCCACCGCCGGCACATCATGTCCATCACCATGCTCGACTCGCGGTATGACTCGTTCGTCGAGACGTACCACTTCAAGGCTGACCCGACACTCCAGGCGGTGGTCCTCGCCGACGGTCCTGCGTACTATTTGAATCGCATCCGTTCCGGAAAACAGGGGGTTGCATAACGCACATCCAAGAGATAAAGTTGTTCTTGTCACCGCATGACGAATCACCCACCGCACCAACCGCAAAGGAAAAGGCAATGACTACCACGAAGACCGTCCCCGCAAAGGCTGCCGCAACCTCCACGCGTTTCGACCACTCCAACTGCAAGCACGCCAAGTCGGGGGCTGAAGGCAAGAAGGCTCGTGCTGCCTGCAGGAAGGAACACGCACTGAAGGCTGCTGCCGCTGCGAAGCGCACGCCCCGCAAGCCGAACCCGGCGAAGGCCACCACGGTTCGCAAGCCCGCTGCTCCCAAGGCTGTCGCTGTGAAGGTCCCCGTCGAGACCCCGCGCACCGCTGAGGACCTCGCCACCACCGTCACGCCGTCCGCGTAACCACATCACCCATAATGTCCCTGCCCATCGCCTCACACGCGGTGGGCAGGTCGACGTAAAGGAGGAGTCATGTTCTTTGCCATGATGTTGGCCATCATCGCGTATCTGTATCCGATCACCGCAGCCATTGCTGTGGCGTTCATCGTCCTGCTGTTCACCCTCATCCTGCACACCGTAAAGGAGGACTAATGACCGTCTACCCAGCCGGCACCAAGGTCGTTGACATCCGCCACTTCGACCGTTCCACCAAGGTCTCGTTCCAGTGCAGCGCGCACGGGGGTCCGGTGTGGTTCAGCAAGCAGCCGTCATGCTCGAACTGGTTCAGCCGTGAGGCCGAGGAGGTTCATGCCTGTCCCTGCAACCTGCTCATGTACGTGACCACCGAGCCGTACGATGACGGTGTGGTCGAGGAAGTCATCGAGGTCTACCCCACGGGTGTGTTCCTCGTGAACGGCTCCTTCTCCGACACTCCGGCCGGGTACCAGTACTCGGGCTCGAGCTACTGCCCGGAGGACCTGATCGAACGGCTGATCCATCACCACGAGGTGCCCACGTATGCACGGGACATAAACCCCGAGGTCGTGCTCAACGAGCTGGCCCTCAAGGCCAAGGTCAACCGTCGGGATGAGTACACCTTCGACTCGGATGAGTTCCCTAAGGTCATCGTCCAGGACGACACCACCGACTGCGAGGTTTGCGGCAAGCGCCTGTGATCCAAACTGGTATCTCACGGGATATTGCATGATGCATGTTCCAAGAGATACGATGGGTGTATGACGAAAACACCAGCCTTTGACCCCGACCACATCGACCACACCAACGAGGATCTGATGCGCCACTACTTCACCCGGCTTGCAGCTGAGGCCGGCATGAAGCGCCGCGAGGCCGAGGTGCTGTTCCGGAACACCTGGGACAAGCTGCACCGCAAATTGTCAGCTGACCGCGAAGACACCTTCCGCATCATGCGGATCCACATCCAGGAGGCAATGGCATGAAAGAAGAACCGTCCTACATGATGTTCGCCCGAGCCAACGTCCGCAACGATCTGCCGTCGCCACCGAGCATCGTCAAAGCCCTGCTCCTCCGCATCGACACCCTGGAAGCTGAGAAGGAGAAGAAGTCCAATGCCTGAGATGACCGTTACCTGTAACGACTGTTCCTTCTCCGGACCAATCAACGCGGTCAAGGTGCACGACTGCTACGTCCAGGAGCAGGGAGGCCGATGCGAGGATTACCCGTGCTGCGGCCACACCGACGGCGATGGGTGCCAGACACGTCAGGAGCACACGTCCGATTACTGGTCCAACCTGATGCGGGAAATCGGCATGGACCGCTACGACGAGCTCGACGCGATGGGGGTGTGGGATGGGTAACTGGGAGGATGAACTCGCCACTGCTGCTGAGGAATCCACGCCCATCTACGACCAGCTCTACCGTGAACAGCGCGCAGCATTCTGGGCTCGCCTGGGATTTCAGGAAGTGAAGTAATGGACAAGAACCACAACGCGATCTGTGACTACTTCCAGCTCGACCCGGCCCACTATGAGCACACGAAGATTGAACCCATCCTTCCACGCAACTGCTACCGCATCACGTGGCTGAACGGCAACGTCGAGGATTACCAGTTCACTTTCCAGGACGGGCGTGTCATCGACTCCCTCTGCTTCAACGACAACCCGAGATACTAAGGGTTGAACGTGGCAGGTTCCACGTGCGATGATAGATACATGCACAACGCATGTTCCAACCGACGAAAGGTAAGGCCGTGAAGGACGCATACAACCTTCCCGAGGAAGCGCTCCTCGATTTGTACTACGCATCCATCTACCACGCTGCCCAGGTGGTGCTCGACAACCACGACGGCTCCGACGATGGACAGGACTACACGGAATCCGCAATCGAGATTCTGTCCCTGCTCAACAAGGCGTACCGCGACGACGGCAACTCCGACAACTGGGTTGTCCTGCGCGACACCTTCCGCACCCTCTTCACCGCCACCGATAACGACCGCGTCGACTGGCGCTTCGCATCCGATGCCATCCCTCTCGTGTGGGATGAGTTCCTTCCCAAAGCATCAAGGAGTGATTCCTAATGTCAACCTACACCACCGTGACGCCGGCGTACGGCGCAGACTACAAGACCCAGAAGGAAGTACGCGAGGCATGGGATGCCGGCAAGGACTTCCGCGATGCACGCACCCTGCAGTACTGCTCCAAGCGGGACTTCGAAAACGAGGGCCCCGACGTGCATGTGTCCGTCCGCTACTCGAAGCTCACCAAGGTGGTGAACGTACGATGAAGTACCTCGCCATCACGGGAGCACGCTCCGAGGATGAAGTCCGTGCGTACCTGTACTCCTACGCCACACCCGTTGATGGTGTGGTCAAGACCACGTTCCAAGGCCGTGTGTGGTCAGTCATCGAGGTACCCGACGAACGCGCCCAGTACCAGGCCGACCGCTTCCGGTCGGGCATGATC
>Ga0247827_10000511_pt1 | contig 17502 bp, 25 predicted proteins | sample 12C_Control_Day2_FD_194414 | JGI IMG/M metagenome (GOLD analysis project Ga0247827, IMG submission 194414) | Soil microbial communities from agricultural site in Penn Yan, New York, United States - 12C_Control_Day2 | ecosystem: Environmental > Terrestrial > Soil > Agricultural land | place... | reverse complement strand
GGGCCCCTGTCTCAGACTCCGCCCGACGTGGCCACCACCCGCGCCCGGGGGCGCCCCCTGGTGGACTCCACCACCATCCTGGCCGTCCTGGCCGCCCCGTACCAGTCGGTGACCGTCTGGGTCTCGCCGGTCTCCTCGTCGGTGTACTCGACCGTCACGCTGTACTGGCGACCGGCCGGGGCGGCGACCTCGGTGACCTCGACCTCGGTGACCTCGACCTCGGTGACCTCGACGGCCGCGCGGGCCGCGTCGAAGACCTCGCGGCCAACCGAGCCAGCCTTGGCGTCGGCCTTGGCGGTGCGGACCGGGCCGTAGGCGGCGCCGTCCTTGACGTTCCGGTAGGTGACCAGGGCCTCGTTGTTGGCGTAGATCTCGACGGTCCGGGTGGCGGTGGTGATCTGCATTTCGTTCTCCCTGTCGTGTTCCCCTTGGCGATGACTTAAGTAAACAACCTAGGAGGGGGTCGTGTCAACCCCTGACAGAATATAACTTTGAGTAGTTATCCACAGCCCACCATGAGATGATAAATCGGACATTCAATAGCGGGTCGTAACACTGAGAAGCCCCCGGGGGCCACACTCCCGGGGGCTTCTCTTCATCACCTCACAAGCGCAGGGGGGCCGCGCGAGCGAGGGAGTCTGGGGTTAGAACGGCGCGTCCTTTACGGCGAACGGGTTGTCGTCCTCCGGCTCGTCCAGGAACGAGGCGGCCGGGGCGTTGGGGTTCTTGGAGGCCGGGGTCCAGACGGCGGTGTAGGTGTGCGCACCGCTGTAGCCGCGCTTCGACGGCTCCAGGTCCTCGCCGCGCGTGATCTCGATGTACGCGCCGACCTCCAGCTTCCCCTTGGCCGTCTTCATGGCCTTCGAGATGGCTTTCTGGAGACCTCCCTTGATGAACAGGCGACGCTCGCCGTCGTCATCCGGAAGGGCCTTTTCAACCCAGCGCTGGGAGATCCATTCCCAGGTCTTACCGGTGGCCGCACCCTGCATGGTGGCCACGAGCTGCATCCGCGGCTTGCCGTCGGACCAGAACTTGAGGTCCCCGGTGTCGAGGTCGGTCTGCTGCGCCATCTCCCAGGAGAGGAGGGTGCCGCCCCACTTGAATCCAGGGGCGGGGAACTTCTGGGAGACTGCGCCGTCGCCGAGGAAGCTCTCGGCAGCCTGGGCGCTGAACGGGTCCTGCGTCATTGCCTTTGTCCTTTGCTCGCTGATTCCCTTGATCCCATACCGGGGGCCAGAGCTCACTCACGCCCCCGGTATGGGGCGCACCCGGGTTTACGGGCCGCTGCCGAGAGCCATCGACTTTCGGCGTCGTGCTCGGAATGTCCCCAGAAAGGGTTGGTCCGCTGTCGTGACGCTTACTCGTTCATGCTGCTCTCGTGCGTGCCCGGGGACTTGCACCCCGGTATAGCGAGGCTTTCGCCCCTTCCCTACGTCACACGCGCCACGTTTATCCTCCGCCGAGTGCTTACCGGACCGAGCTAGAGTCTGTGCCTGGGGAGCGACCCCGACCTTTCGCCCGATCCTTGTGAGTGTGCGGGAATCGAACCCGCGTACCCGGACCACTACGCCCGGGCCCCTGTCGCAATGACCACTCGCCACGTTTATCCTCCGCCGAGGGCCCCAGTTACCGCTTGCGGTTTCTGGTGAGTCTCACTCTACCGGCTCAGCCCTGAGTGTCAACCCCTGACACCAAGCTCCCTCAGGGCCTGCTGCGCGAGCTGCACAAGACGCTGCAGCTCCATCCGCTCCACGTCCCGGCGCGCGGTCGCGTACAGGTTGGAAGCCTCTTGAAGCGTGCGCACGGACCGGAACTGCTCCTCCCAGGACGGGGGCTGCCACGCGGGCTTCAGGGGCGCCGGACCATCACCCCAAGGCTTCATCTTCCCCTTGGGCTGGGACCGGTTCCTGTGACACAGCTCCGCGTGCTCACGGCCGTTCTCCAGGTCAGCCCACAGGGGCTCTACAGTGCCCTCCAGAGGCCCCTGGACGGGCATGTGGATGACCACGCCGACCGTCTCAGAGACCTTGGGCACCTGCCACGGGCCGGTTTCCACAGAGTCCCCGTAGGTGCCCGGGAGCAGCCACGTGTCCGTGTTCCAGTCGTAGATGCCGTTCTGATTCACGCCGTGCGCGTATGTCCAGAGCTGGCACTCGACCTCGTTCCGGCCGTAGTCCATCGTCTTGGCGGTCTTGAGGTCACCGATGATGTACTGGCCGGACGGCCGGTGGTAGAAGATCCGGTCGAACGTTCCGCACACCCAGCCGAACTCGCGGATGATCGTGGTCCGCTCGATGAACGCCCGGATCGGCTCCAGCCCAGCCCTCCGGAGCGCGTTGGCGTACAGCATCAAGGAGCCCTGGAACTCCTGGGGCGCGTCCTGCCACGTCTTCAGACCCGCGTCCATGTACTCCGTGAACTCGTGCAGGTACGTCCCGAGGTCCGATCCGACCTTGGCCCCGGCCTCCTCCTCCAGCTCCACCACGATGGCGTTCAGCCGGTCACGGTCGTCCTCGTGGGTCAGCCCCTGCGCCTTGAGCAGCAGGTCCCGGCGCCGGGACGCGCCGATGACGACGTTGCGCTTGTCCCAGTCGTTGATGTTCTTTTTGTCCGTCGCGGCCTTGTTGAACGTCGTCGCCCGGGTCCGGCCGACCGGCTTACCCGAGGACTTGTACGTCTCCAGCTCGGTCTCGCCCGGGAGGACAACCGCGTAGCGCTTCATGTGGTCCCGGCGCACCCTCTTGGGCTGGCCGGAGACGGACATGACCGGCTGCACGTCCTCGGTGGCGGCCGGATCCATGAACTCCTCGGCCGTCATCAGACGGGCCTTGATGGGGTCGGTACCCTGCACCTTGCCCAGGAACTGCTCGGCCGTCATACCCCCGCTGACCTGCGGCTTAGCGTCCGGCGAAGAGTCCAGGAACTCCTGCGCCGCGAGATCCCGCTGCCCGATCTCTACCGGGTCATTCGGGTTGACGAGAGGTGTGGCGTCCAGGAACGCACGCGCCGCTGCGCTCGCCTTGGCCTGCCAGTCGGACGTCAACTTGTCCACGATGGCATCGACCTTGGGTTCGATGCCGAGTGAGGCGCGCACGTGCCGGTCCATCGTGTCGTCGAAGTTCCCGCAGTCCTCGCACTCGTACCCGCCCTGGCCGTCGGCGCGGATGCGGTCGCCCTCGTAGATCGCGCACTCGTTCACCGAGCACCGGCCGCCGTACATCGCCCCGAACCACGGGCCCTTCTCCGCCACGTCGTCCCCTTCCAGCGGCATGATTGCCAACAACTCGTGCTCCGGACCTCCGTGGCCCTCGCAGGTGCACCCGGGCTCGGAGCACTCTCCCGGTGTCGTCGTCCCGTCCACCGTAGGGGCCGCCTCCGACACAGAGGTTCGCTGTGTGCAGGTCTCGCGCCGTTCGTTCATGTGCTTGCGCAGGCTGCCGTTCGCATTCACCGCGTACGTCCCCGGGCACCCGGGACAACGCCGCCTCTTCTCTCCCATGCTCCCTCTCCCTTACACTGATCGGAGAGGCCCGGCCCCAACTCACTTGGGGCCGGGCCTCTTGCTGTCTCTACTGCTTCCGCGGCCCGTAGAAATAGGGCTCGGCGTCCTGGATCGATGTCTCACCAGTCAGCTCGTCGTGTACCCAGACGATGCCGGGTTCCCCTGAGCTGACGTCTCCGTCCGGATGGACGACGTGGATGATCGGGTACCTGGGTGCTCCGGTGTCAGCCATCCGTGCTCTTCCTCTCGTACGCCTCTTCGAACTCTTTCAGGCTCAGTACCTGCTCCGGGTAGGAGGCGCGCCCGTCCTGGCTGTACGGACGGACGATGACCCACTCAGCGGTCTCGGCAGCGATCACGTAGGGGTGGGCGCCGCCCAACCTGTATCGGCCGTTAGTACCCTCGAACGTCTTGCGGCACCTGACCTGCTGGCCGGTGACCCCCTCGGGTAGGTCAAGCCACTCGTAAGCGTCAGCCATTGGGTCCCCCGTTCTGCTCCAGGATCCGCTTCGCCTCGGCCAGCTCTCGCTGGAACGCCGCTTCGCGCTCCTGCCGCTGCCGCTCGGCCGCTTCGCGCTCTGCCCTTAACTGGGCTTCGAGTTCGTCGCTCATCTTCGTTTCCTTCCCTGGGTGGGGCCGGGGCTCACTCACTGAGCCCCGGCCGTGGTGTCGGTTACTTCTGGCCGCGCCCGCGGATGTCCAGCGGACCGAAGACGGTCGTTTGGAGCTCCTGGTCGTACTTCCAGCAGGCGTGCGGGCGCAGCGTCCCGTCAGCCTTGGGCTTGTACTCGCCCCGGCAGATGTTGCACGAAACGACAGCCGGGACCGCCTCGCGCTTGTTCTGCTCGGCCATCCAGTGGCGGATGCGGTCGGTCTCGATGGCCTCACGCCAGGCCTTCGTGTCCGGGGCGTAGGCCAGGTCCCCCCACTCGGCCGGGTCGCCGGGGCAGTTGGCGTGGTGGTTACCGGTCGCCTGGCGGTAGTCCGTGTCCGGGCAGGTGCACCGGCTGATGCGCCCCAGCTCCGAGTCGACGTCGTAGCCGGTGGCCTCATCGATGGCCGCGAAGATCCCGGCGTCGTCCAGCGTCCGGACCGCCTCGATCATCACGAGCCGTCCTGCCGGGGTGGTGAGCTCCATCGTGCGGATGGTGTGCAGTGCTTCGATGAGCTCGGGGGTGATGTCGGTCATGGTTTCCTCTCCCGATCGGGCCGTGGCGCCCTCTCGATGACTTAAGTAAACAACGTCTGAGAGGCCTTGTCAACCCCTGACTCACGCCTCCTTGCAGTCGGACCAGCGGTACGCCGCCTTGGAGACATCGCACAGGATCGGCACCCCGCGCCACTCCCATGTGAACGCCTGCTCCAGGATCCCCGCCCACAGCTCGGCCTCACCCTCGGGCACCGACAGCACGACCTCATCGTGAACCACCGCGCGCAGGTACGGGCGCACGTTCAGTTCTTCCGATTCGGCGTGCGCCACCAGCCGCAACAGCGACTCGCACATGATGTCCCGCGCCGCGCCCTGACCCATCAGAGCCGGACCCTGGGTGTACGCGCGCTCGGGGTTCGGGCGCATGAGACGGCCGAACCCGTTGTCCAGCAGACGGCCGGACGCTGCCTCCTCCCGGATCTCTTCAATGCACTCCGCGAGCCGCGGGTACGCCTCCTCCTTGGCGTCCCGGATCTCGTAGCACTTCTCCAGCGGGATCCCGGTGCGCTCCGAGACGGCCTTGGGACCCTGCCCGTAGTTGCCTGCGTGGTTGAACGCCTTCGAGCCCTGGCGGGCCTCCGGGGTCCGCTCGCCGAAGTACACCTCCGCCATCTCCATGTGCGCGTCCCGGCCCGGCTGGAGGATCTCGATGTACGCCGGGTCCTGCGACAGACCCGCCATGGCCCTCAGGTCCACCTGGGACAGGTCGCAGGTGATCAGGACGTGGCCGGGATCGGCCACCATGACGTCACGCTCGGCCGCGCCCGCGCCGCGCTTGCCCATGGTGGAAATCCCCGGCTTGACGTGCGCCCACCGGCCGGACCCCTGTGCAGCCCCGATCATGGCGTGCACCCGGCCGGATGCCACCCACTGGGCAAGTTCGGCGTACTTGCGGCGGGCCCCGGTCGCCTGGAGGACCAGCTCCACCACGCGGCCAAGCTCTTCGTTGCCTGCGTACACCTGCATGAGCCCGGGCTGAGACTTCGCAGTGTCCGTGTTGAACCAGGGCTTGTCCCCGAGCGCGTCCGAGGACAGTGCCAGACCGCCGGACTTCGTGGTCGGCAGGTGCTTGGCGCCCGCCTCCCGGAACGCACGCTCAATGGCCTCCCGGCCCGGGGCGGTCGCCCACGGCGCGTCGTAGGCCTCGCCGGGGATCCGCTCGGCGATGCCACGATCCACGGCACCTTCCGGGAAGATCCGCATGTAGCGACGCATGAACGTCATGGACTTGGTCGCGTACCACTCGTCCGGCCAGTCCCGCTTGGGCAACAGCTTGTACCGGTCCGGCCGGTGCGTCGGCATCCCGTAGTCCTCGGCGAGGATCCGAACCGCCTCCGCGCGCTGCGCGTCCTCGTGCGCGACCCGCTCGGCCAGGAGCTCCTCGTCCACGGCCCAGCCGTTCAGCGTCATGCGGTTCTGGAGCGCAACGATCTCCATCTCGCGGCATGCGTACAACTGCTGCGCCTCGGGCTGGTCAGCCATCAGGGCCACCAGCTCTTCGCGGGTGTGCTTGGTCGCCGCGAGGTCGCCGCGAAGGTAGTCCTGGTACTCGCGCGAGTCGAGCGGGATCTTGTCGTACCCGCCGTACCGCTTCGCCAGGGCCCGCAGGTCGTCGCTCTTGCCCTCGTGGCCGAGGCGCTGCGCCACCTGGTCCAGCCCGTAGTACCCGTTCGGCATGCCCTTCGACATCGGAGGGTCGATCAGGCGGGCCAGCACGAGCGTGTCCACGGCCTTGGCCGCGAGCGCGTCGTAGTCGGCGCCGTGATGGTGCGCCAGGGCGAGGAGGTCGAAGCCCAGGATGTTGTGGCCGTAGATGACGTCGGCGGCGTCGAGATCCGCAATCGGCAGGTGCGAGAAGTCCGGGACCGGCACGCCGTGGATCCGGCCACCCTTACGCCCATCCGTGAGACCCATCAGCCGCACAAACGGCCCCTCGTGCCCGCCGGTGAACAGCTTGTCCGCGTCGGCCGTCTCCAGGTCGAACCCGAGGGCGACAGTGCTCTGACCTGCGTCAGTGCCACTCTGTGCCACTTCGGGACACTCTTCCGACAACGCGTAGCCGATCACGGCACCGGCACCATCCGTCACTTCCCTGTCGTCCGGGAACTGTGGAAAGTCCTCGGGGCACGATTCACTGATGATCTCCCACTCGTCCGGCGCCGGAGGCTCGTCACGATCACCCGTGAACGGGTCCATGCCATCCGTGTCGATCTCCACGCCGCTCCACCCCCGCTGCTGTTTGCCGTTGACGCTGAAGCGGCCCTGACGGACCTTGGCCGCGCGCACCATGTCGTGCGCACCGAATCGGGACGCGAACGTCCGGTCGTTCCACGGCCGGTGGCCGCGCTCGCCAGCCCAGTCGTTGAACGCCTTGAGCATGTCCTGGGTCTGGACGAACCCCTCCGGCGCGAAGCGCAGCACGTCGTCCGTGAAGCCCAGGATCAGATCCGTCTCGGACCGCCAGTCCCTGGTCTCGCGCTCCACCCGCTCGGGGACCGGCAGCATCATGCGCCCGCGCTCGTACCAGGCGACCGCGCCCGCAACCATCCACGCGAGCGCTGCAGCGCGCACGTCCGGGTTGCCCGAGGCGTACGCCAGGGACGGGTCCCCAACACGGTCATACGGCCCTGTGAGGGGCTGACCGGGCTTCCTGAAGGTGTACGGCCACGGCATGAGCGAGAGGCGCCTCCAGGTGCCGTGGTCGGTTTCGGTGACCGTGGGCCGGTAGTTGGTGTTGATGAACAGGCTGTGAGAGGCGATGAACTCCACCGGGTCCATGCGCATCCGGCGCGCTTTCATGGTCGGCGTGCCCACCGTCTGCTTGAACCGCTGGACGTTCAGGTGCCGGGCCTCCGGCGTCTCCTCCATCAGCGCGTACCGGGCGCCCTTGAAGTCCATCAGCTCGGTGGGGTGCGCGTCCGGGCTGGCCATCAGCACACGGTCGGAGACAAGCACGCCGTAGTCGGCCAGCGTCTTGCGGATGATCTCCATCACGGTGGACTTGCCGTTGGCGCCCCCGCCGTGCGCGATCACCATCATGTGGTCGGGGGTCATGTAGCCGGTGGTGGCCTGCCCGAGGCGGTCCTGGAACCACTCGTGCATGTCCTCGGGAACGGCGCGCAGGGCGGCCGTCCATTGCGGGTGCTGTGCACCAGGGCGGTACTCGGCCGCGCACATCTTTGTGATGCAGTGCTCGGGATCGAACGGGCCGAGCTTGCCCGTGGGCAGGTACACCGTGCCGTTCTCGACCGTGAGCAGGTCCGGGTTGCCGTCGAACTCGGCCGCGTCACGCTGCAGCAGGCCCCGGGAGAGGTCCCGGAGTGCAACCAGACGCGTCTTGCCCAGGATGGCCCGCCAAGACGCCACCTTGCCAGCCAGGTCCCGGGACCGGTCCCGCTTCTGCTCGTCCACGGTGGCGTCGTACTGGCCGGTCGCCCAGACCCGGACCGCCTCCAGCGGCTCCACGTCCGAGACGTCCTTCCAGACGCGCCCGTTCCAGCCGAGCCACCCCAGGCCCGAAGCCCAGCAGAAACGGCCGTGGAGTGCGTCCGCCAGGTCCTCCACCAGGACGGCATCCGTGAAGCTGGCGTCCTTCTCCCCGGCCCCGGGCGGTGTCTGTGTGGCCGCAGCGCCGAGCACCTCCACGGTGCCCCCGGCCGCGAAGTAGTCGTCCACGCCCTTGACGGGGGTGCCGTCGACGTCTGCGGGGACGATGAGGTAGTTGACGGTGGACGCGCCCCGGGACTTCAGCCAGGCCCCCAGACGGGTCATGGCGAGCTGCACGTTGCGGTTGCCGGAGGCGTCGGAATCGAAGCACACGACAGCCGGGCGCCCCTTGATCGGGATTTCCTCCCAGTCGCCGAGTACGCCCTCCTTTGACTTCCAGTTGAAGACGCCGGTGAGGCCGACGGCCGCCATGCCCTGGGAGACGAGCGAGTCGACTTTTTTCACACCCTCGGTGATCCACAGGGCGGTCCCGGGGTTCTCGCGCAGGGCCGTAGCCGTGAAGACGGGGACGTCGACGACGTTGGGGTGGCCCTTGGGAGTCTCGTACTTGATCGGGCGGGGCTCGCCCCCGCTGGTGCGCATGCGCGGGACGCGGGGCTTGTACTGGTGGCCGCGCACGGTGCCGTCCATGCCGTACATGGGGATCAGGAGCCCCGGGTAGGCGTCGTCGCGGGCATGGACGTACGGGAGGAAGCCCAGGGCCTCCAGCTCGTCCCGCTCGGCGCCGGTGCCGGTGAGGGTCCGGTAGCCGCGTGCCAGAGCGGTTTCGGGCTCGATCCGGGACTCCAGAATGATTTCGTTGTAATGGTCGGGAAACTGCTTCTCGGCCCTCACGGGTGCAGTGGTCATTCGGTACCCTTCGAGTGCGTGTCTGACGGTGCGCGAGCCGCCCCCGGTGCCTCTCAGAGGTTCGGGGGCGGTCTGCTTGTAGGGGGCCTGACCTGCCCAAAGCCGTCTCCTAGACGGGTTAGACAGGTACCTCCGTTCCCCCTTACGCGAGGAACTATATATGGCGGGGAACGGGAGTAGCTGTCTAACCCGTCTAGGGCTGTCTTTTCGTGCGATCGTCTAAGTCGAGATGTCCGTTTCGGCGGGTGCATCCGGCTCAGGGAGCGCCAGCGTAGTCGTCTCCCGGAGAGCGATGCGGAGTACCTCTTCCTGGTCATACTCGGCCGGTCCGTAGGGGCCCTGGCGCCGGTAGGTCCAGAGCAGTTCGCGCGCTGCCCACCGATTGATCGTGCGTTCGCTCACGCCTGCGAGAACGGCCGCTTCGGGCCGGGTGACGTACTTCCTGGGTGCGTTCATGCGATCAAGCGTACGGCCCGGGTGCCAGGGGTTGACACAGTCCCTCGGGAGTTGTTTACTTAAGCCATCGGAAGGCGCCACGGCCGACCGAAACGAAGGAGACGGCATGAATGCCAATGAGGAGGAGCCCATGTCCCCCAGTGGACGCCGGATGACCGGCCCGCTTACGCCCGTTCAGCACGCCGTGATCGACGGCATGATCGCGGGCAAGCAGCAGCAGGAAGTTGCAGCAGAGGTCGGCGTCAGCCCCCAGTACGTGTCCGGCGAACTCAACATCGTCCGCCGCAAGCTCGGGTGCAACACCGTCAGCCACGCCGTCGCCAACGTCGCCACCTGGCGTGCCTATCAGGCCGTGGCCGCGCACCTGGAGGAGGTTCTCCTCCGGGACCCGATCGATGAGGTGGAGGTTCGCGTGAACTACGTCCTCAGCGAATTGGCCGAGCTGTACCGCTCCCGCGCTGCCCGGCTGATGCCCGAGTGAGCCCCAAGCCCCGGCCGCCAGAGCCGCCAGTGGAGCTGCCCCCGAACCTGAAGCACGGAGGCTTTTCCGCCTACCAGCGGTACAAGTGCCGGTGCGGGCCCTGCCAGGAGCACGCGAGGGCCTACGCGCGCCGCTACGAACGCCTGCGGGCCGGACGCAAGGGCCGCGCCCCCGCCGGGGTCAAGCACGGCAAGTCCGCCTACAGCTACTACGGGTGCCGCTGCAAGATCTGCTGCGAGGCCCGGTCCGACTACGACGCCAAACGCAAGATGCTTCCCAAGGAGAAGCCATGATCATCAGCATCTGGGTGTTCACCCTGCTGGGCGAGCCCATCGAGCCGCAGCACGGAACCCCGTACGTACAGGTCACCGCCTCCGCCCTGGACCACGATCGTGGCCAGATCAGGCACGCCATCGAAGCCCGCGCATGGGACAAGTTCCACCACGACTTCCCCGGCGTCACCGTGATGGTTGAGGAAGGCTGGCGACGTCAGCCGGTGGAGGTGATGGGCCGTGACTGAGCAGGAAGCGGCCGAGAGGCTGTGCACGCTGCTGAACGAGATCGAGGCGGCCGGGTACCGGGTGCACCCGACGTACGGAAACATCGACGTCGCGGCCATCGACGTCATCGAGCCCCAGTGGAACAACGACCTGTGGACGGTGCGGCTCCCGTGACTGAGATCAAGCTGCGCGACTACCAGCGCGAAGCCATCGATGCCGTGTTCAAGGCCTGGGCCGGAGGCATGCAGCGCCCCGCCATCGTGCTCCCCACCGGCGCCGGGAAGACCGTGGTCTTCTCCGCCTTGGTCAGGGAGTTCCGGGGGCAGCAGTCACAACCGCTTCGGGCGCACTCCTTCGAACGCGGCAAGCGCGTCATCATCCTGGCCCACCGGGACGATCTCGTGGACCAGGCCATCGCGAAGCTGCGGGCCGTCATGCCGGGCGTGAGCGTCGGCAAGGTGAAAGCTAAGGATGACGACGTGCACGCCGACGTGATCGTGGCGTCCGTGCAGACCCTGGCCACACCGTCCGGGCGCCGGATCGCAGCTCTTCAGGGCAGTGCCTGGGGCTCGGGAGACATCGGCCTCATCATCACGGACGAGTGCCACCACGCACCGGCCGCCTCGTACCAGAAGATCTACGACGCGTTCCCCGACGTGCTGCAGCTCGGCGTGACTGCCACGATGATCCGCGGAGACGGGGTCGGACTGGGTACCCAGTGGGAGGACGTCGTCTACCGGCGGTCCGTCCTCAACCTCATCGCCAAGGGCCATCTGGTCGACGTGCGCACCAAGCGGATCGACCTGAAGGAACTCGACATGGGGGCCGTCAAGGCCTCCCGGGGCGACTGGCAGGCCGGGGACCTCGGGCAGGCCCTCATGGACGCGGAGGCCGATACGGCCATCGCACGGGCCTACAAGGAGCACGCAGGCGACCGCCAGGGCATCGTGTTCACGCCGACAGTGGAGACGTCCTACGCGGCCATGTCGGCCCTGTCCAAGGCCGGGGTCGCATCCATGGTGGTGGACGGGACCACTCCTGCGCAGACACGCAGGGAGATCTACGGGGAGTACCGCACGGGGTTGCTCCAAGTCCTGGTCAGCTGCATGGTCCTCACCGAGGGCTTCGACATGCCCCAGGCCGAGGTGGCTGTGATCGCCCGGCCCACCCAGTCCGCAGGCCTGTATATCCAGATGGTGGGGCGCGTGCTGCGGCCGTGGCCGGGCAAGACCGAGGCGCTCGTCCTGGATCTGGTCGGCGCGTCGGCCAACAAACTGCGCACACTTATCGACCTGGAGCCCGGGGCCGTCCAGACCCTCCGGGATGGCGAGTCCCTCGCCGAGGCAGTCGTACGGGAAGAGGAGGAGCAGAACCGCAAGGTCCCGGCCGGATCCCTGGCGTTCGAGCTGAAAGTGCGCGAGGTCAACTCCTTCGCGGCGTCCGGGCACGCGTGGGTTCGCACGCCCAAGGGGGTGCTGTTCATCAACTGCGGGGACGTGAAGGTGTTTCTGTGGCCGGAGGACGGCTTGTGGAGCGTCGGTGTGGTCAAGCGGGACGGGAAGCTGTGGAAGTCCGAATGGACTGCGTACCGGGGTCTTGACCTGGGCCCGGCAATGGCCTGGGGCGAGGCGGTATCCGAGGATCACTCAGTGTCCTTCGGTGTGCGGAAGACAGCCGACTGGCGTAAGCGCAAGCCTTCGGACAAGGCAGTCAGGACAGCGCTCAGGTGCGGTATCGATCCTGCGGGCAAGTGTGCCGGTGAGCTGTCGGACTCCATCGAGATCAGGCTGGGAGCCCGCATCTTCGACCGTCACGTCAGGGGTTGACACGGGAGCTCTGGCGTTGTTTACTTAAGTCATCGGCCCCAGTGAGTGGGGCACTCGCACCACAGGAAGGAGGCACCGTGTACGTCAATGAGTACTGGCTCGGAGTGACCTCGGGATTCATCGGCACCTTCGTGTTCATGATCATCCTGTCGCTCCTGATGAGGGGAACGAAACGGTGAGCAGCATCAACTGGGTGGTATGGCTCCTGGCCGCGGCCGGAGGCGTCGTCGTCGGGTTCATCGTCCTGGCGGCCGGAATGTGGATCGACGCGCGCCGGGCGGCTCAGGACCTGGCACTGGAGGACGAGTTCTGCGCCATGCAGGCCGACCTGGAGGCCGACGGTGAGTGACTTCCCGATGGACTTCATCCACGTGGCCGCGATCATCCTCGGCTGGGAAACCGGCTGCTGGATCGTCAGTCGGCTCAGGAACTCCCGTGGTTAACACCGCCCGGCAGGGAGCCGCCTTCGAACGGCGCATCATCGCGGACCTGAAGCAACACGGCTACGACTGCATCCGCTCGGCCGCCTCCAAGGGAGCCGTCGACATCGTGGCCGTCGGACCTGCGGTACCGCACAGCGACCACGCATGGGTCCGGCTTCCGGTCCTCTTCGTCCAGGCCAAGCTGAGCAAGCCGCTCATCAGCCCGGCGGAGCGGCTCGCGGTACAGGACCTGGCCCTGCGGGCCAACGCCCTCCCCCTCGTCTCCTGGTGGGCCGCAGACGAGACCACCGGTCTCATGCGGGTGCACTACCGACAACTCACCGGCCCTGGGGCCAAGGACTGGGCGCACTGGGCGCCCGGAAAGGACAACTGATGCACGGCGACAGGATCTTCGCATCCCAGGATCGTCACGGGGACGCGCTGAACGTGTATGAACTGGAGGACCCGTCCAAGCTGGCCTTCGTCACCGAGGGCCTGAGGAACAACCCGTTCCTGGAGCGGAGGCAGATCCTGGAGCTGCACGGGGTCCTCGGAGAGTGGCTGGCCGAGACCCCGGCCCGTACCGCCCCCCAGGGCCTCACCGAGGACCGGGTACGGGAGCTCATCGCAGAGGCTCTCAAGCCCGTCGTGCAGCCGCTGAGCCGTCGCCTCCGGGAAGACCTCGACCGCTGGGTGGCCGATTCCGAGGGCTACGCACGCTACTGCGAGATCCCCGGGTGCACGGAGTTCCCGGGAGCCGAGGCTCACTTCGAGCACGACCCCGACCCCCATGAGGTCGGCCACCCCGAGCCCGCAAGCGCATGCAGGTGCCACGACGCCAACGGGAACAGCATCGACGTCACCGAGGCTCTCTGCCACAGGGCCGCTCCCGAGGGTGCGCACGAAGCAGCCAGGTGCACCTTCTGCGGATGGCTGTGGTCCCGGCACTCCCCGCACCCGGCCGCACCCCGGCAGGTCATCACCCTCAAGTGCGAGCTGTGCAAGCAGCCGTGGACCGACGGCCACGGCCAGCCCGGGGACCCCTGCGCAGGTGCACCCAAGCAGCTCGTCGGGTGCGGGTGCGGGCACGGCTGGGGAGTGCACGACGAGACCGGGTGCGCCCGGGCGCGCAATGGCGGGTGCACCTGCGACCGCATCCCGCCGGGTGCAGCAGGAGTGCAGTCGTGAGTGCGCCCCGGGTGCAGGACCCGATTCTGTGGGGTGCACTCGGATGCGCACTCATCGGCACCGCGCACTCCGAGTGGAGCCTGGCCGTCAGCGTAGGTGCGCACCCCTGGATCGCGAGTGCAGTCCCAGGTGCACTCGACCTGTACGTCCTGCGTGCACTCCAGGTCCGGCGCGACGTCTTCCTGGCCGTCCTCGCCATGGTCGCCGCCAACGTCGCCTGGTACCTGGTGCACTCCGGGGACCTGCCCGTCGGATGGCAGCTGCGGAGTGCAGTGGCCGCCGTTGCACCTCTGGTCGTCTGGCGAGTGCACTCGCTCAAGCACAGCCGCAACCGCTCTGAGCTGCGGGAAGATGCAGCGGGTGCAGTGAGTGCACCCGCGGATGCAGTCCCGAGTGCGGTGGCGTACCCGGTGGCGGAGGGGTGCACTCACAACGGGTTCTGCCGGGACGCCAACGGAGTGCAGTGCATCCCGTGCCCCGAGCCCGCACCCGCACCCGCACCCGTCTGGACCCCGGGATACCACCTCGACGGATGCGACGGGGTGCACGCACCCGGGGGCCCTAGCGAGTGCATCCGGCGCGCAGGGGAACTGAGTGCAGCGGGTGCACCCTCCGAGTGCACCCCGGACTATGTTCCCTTCGACTGGACCAAGTCGAGCGGACCGCACCTGAAGGCAGTGCCCGACCTGCCACCCGCATTCGACCCCGTGAGTGCAGTGCACTCCTTCCCGGATGTTGTGCACCTCACGGCAGATGCACCTCTTGAACCCGGGGACGAGGTGCATTTGCCGGGCGGGCGCGAGTACCTCGACAACTGCGCCAAGGGCGACCGCGAGCCGAGTGCACGAGACCTCGCCAAGGCCATCAAGGTCAGCCAGAAGAAAGCCGGACGGATCCTCAAGCACCTTCAGAGGGAGGACACGTGAGGTTCATCGTCGCCCAGACGTACAACCGGTACCGCTGGTGGTGCCAGGAGCAGGAACCCCCGCTGAACCCGCTGGGGCCCGAGGTCCGGTACGTCAGGGACATCAGCACCCTGCGGGGCGTGGCGATCGGTTTCGACTACCTCTGCCTGGAGGGGTGGACCGACCGCTCCGACTGGCGGGCCATCTACGACGTACTGACGACACGAGGAAGGCGGCCGTCATGATCCGCAGCGTCATCTGGGGCATCTTCTGGGCCATCGGTGTCCTGGTCTGCCTCACCGCATTGATGGACTGGGTGCTGCGATGAACCTCACCGCACCCGAAGGGGTCACCTACGGCTCGGCCCTCATCGGCTTACTCGCCCTGGCCATCGAGCTGGCAGCCTGGTACCCGGGCCGCAAGGCCCTCATGAAAAAGCCCCTGGCCCACCTCGCCAGCCTCGGTCCGTTCTCGTTCATGTGGGCCGTAGGGGCCCTCGTGGCCATGGTCACCGGCGGGCTGGTCGGCTGGCTCACCGGATGGTTCATCTGGGGCGCGGGCTGGCTCGGCGACGCAGCCCTCATCTGGGGGGTCGGAGGCGAGCGTCAGGCTCTCCAGCACTCCGCCTCACAGCCGCTCACCGTCGGCGGACTGGCCATGACGATCATCATCCTGGCCGTCGCCTACATCCGGATCCGCAAGAACAGCGTCGACTGGAGCCGCAAGCGCGGCATCATCTCCGGCGTCACCCTCGGCCTCACCTCCGGCGTCGCGGCCGTGGTCGCGGTGCCGCTCGCCTCCGGCGTGAACCTCGCCGGAGCGTGGATCCCCGGAGGGGCACTGTGAAGCGCTGGAAACGGAAAAGCCTGAACAGCACTCGCCGTCGACGCAAGAGGATGGCTCTTGTGAGGGAGCACGGGCCCTTTTGCCAGGCCTGCTGTGGGGAGTTCCCGTTCGAAGAACTGACCTTGGATCACATTCGCTCTCTCCACAGGGGCGGTAACCACAAGCCCGAAAACCTTCAGCTCCTGTGCCAGCCATGCAACATCGCCAAGGGCCCCAGGTGACCCCCGAACAGCAAGGAGCGGCCGTCCTCGTGACGGCCGCCGCCGGGGTCGGCATCGCCGTCTTCGTCTACAGCCGGGACGCCTTCGTACTCCTCGTCTGGGCACTCGGGGCGATCGCCGTCTGGTACGCGGCTCGCAAGCCGAACAAGTCCGTGCAGGATGCACCTAACCCCGCTCCCCCACCGCTTCCCGAGAGGGGCTCGGAGGAGAAACCCCAGGTCACGATGGTGCGTGATACGACACACCCCAACCGCTGGGCAGTCACCCGGCCGAGCCCGTGGCTCACCGAACCGATCGAAAGGGACGAGAACGATGACGCTTAAGCAGCCCGCCCCGGCGCCCGACGACCCCCGCCTCAAGGGCCACGAGACCGACTACTCGGCCAGCCGCGGCGGGTGGATCAAGCCGACTCCCAAGCCCGTCCCCGGCACCCCGAAGGAGAAGTGATGGCCGAGAAGCTGATCCGGGACCTCATCCCGGCCGCAATGATCGCCCGCCGGGAGACCCGACGTCCGGTCCGTACCGCCGAGCCCGCTGAGATGGAAGAGCTCCTCCTCGCCAAGGTCATGGAAGAGGCGCGAGAGATCCAGACAGCCCCGGATGCAGCCTCCCTGATACTGGAGATCGCGGACCTCATTGAAGTCCTGTATGCGCTCGCCGAGCAGTACGACTACATGCCCGAGGACGTAGGCGCGGTCCGGCAGGCCAAGGCGGCCACGCACGGCCGCTTCAAGTTCGGGTTCGTCATGACGGTAGACTGACACTGCAGGCAGCGAACGAGGCCCGACCCCACTCTCACGGGGGTCGGGCCTCACTGCTTTACCCTTGAACCACCATCGACACAGGGACGTGCACATGGCAACTGCCCTCACACCCGATCAATTCGTGGCCGCGCTCAGGGCGGAGGGTCTCGCCGTCATCGAGCACCGCTCATGGCGGACCCACAACCGCAACCACAAGGGCGCATGGGGCCCGCTTAACGGCGTGATACTCCACCACACCGTGTCCAGCGGCGAGATCAGCTCCGTGAACCTCTGCTACGACGGATACGAGGGCCTCCCCGGCCCCCTGTGCCAGAACGTCATCGCCAAGTCCGGCCGCGTCTACATGACAGCCAACGGCCGCGCCAACCACGCGGGCGGCGGTGACCCCAACGTCCTCCAGGCTGTGATCGACGAGCGCTACAACGACCGGCCGCCCGTACCCCAGTACGGCAACGCCAACGGAGTCGACGGCAACGCGCACTTCTACGGCGCCGAGTGCATCAACCTCGGCGACGGCAAGGACCCCTGGCCCGCCGCGCAGGTCGACGCCATGGTGCGCTACAGCGCAGCCATCTGCCGCGCCCACGGATGGTCGGCCAAGTCCGTCATCGCCCACCGCGAATGGTCCCGGGACAAGTCCGACCCCGCCGGACTGGGCATGCCCACCATGCCGGAGATGCGTGCGAAGATCGCAGAGCGGCTCGCGCACCCGCCGAGCTGGTCACCGCCTACAGCAGGGACACCCGACATGGCACCCGCACAGACGCTCCTCTCGCGCACCACGGACATGACCCTCGTGGAGAACGTCACCCAGACGTTCTACTG
>Ga0247827_10000502_pt1 | contig 17667 bp, 19 predicted proteins | sample 12C_Control_Day2_FD_194414 | JGI IMG/M metagenome (GOLD analysis project Ga0247827, IMG submission 194414) | Soil microbial communities from agricultural site in Penn Yan, New York, United States - 12C_Control_Day2 | ecosystem: Environmental > Terrestrial > Soil > Agricultural land | place... | reverse complement strand
ATGCCCGTCTCGGCAAATAGTCCGTGCCGGGTCGTTGCAGGCGCGACGCCGATGGTCAGCCGGTCGGACGATGGGGGCACCGCGTGCCTCTACCCCGTCTTCCGCGAGACGCTGCCGGACGGCCGCGCCTACCAGGTGATCGACCAGGTCGATAATCCTCGGGCCGACACTGTGGCGCCGGCGGTCGTTCCGGAAGGACATCTGTTCCTGATGGGGGACAATCGTGACGACAGCCTCGACAGCCGCTTCTCCCCGCAGGAGGGCGGGATCGGCTTCGTCCCCGTCGAAAATTTGATCGGCCGCGCGACCCTGATCTTCTGGTCGACGGACGGCACCGCGGAGTATCCAAAGCCTTGGACGTGGTTCAGCGCGCTGCGCGGGGACCGGATCGCTACGGGCTTCGACGGGAGCGAACGGTGAGCGAGCTGCGCGGATTCCTTCGCCAGACGCTAGGCCACGACCCGAAGGACTTGTCGTTGTTCGAACGCGCACTCACCCACTCGAGCCTCGGCAAGGACAGTTATGAGCGTCTGGAGTTTCTCGGCGATCGTGTCGTCGGGCTGGTGATCGCGCGCTGGCTTTACGAAAGGTTTGAGAAGGAGCCGGAGGGAAAGCTGTCGCGCCGCTACAACGTGCTGGTCTCGCGAGAGACTTGCGCGGAAATCGGGCGCGAGCTTGGCCTCGGCGAATGGATCAAGCTCGGCAAGCAGGCCCGAGAGGACGGCGCGAACCGAAGCGATAATGTGGTCGGCGACGTCGTCGAGGCGCTCATAGGCGCGCTTCTGCTCGACGGCGGGCTCGACACGGCCGATGCGTTCATTCGCCGCACTTGGGCGCCCTATGTCGAATCGCAGGGCAAGGCGCCCAAGCATCCGAAATCCGCGCTTCAGGAGTTGGCGGCGGCGCGCAACTGGACCGCCCCCGAGTATGAAGTCGCGCGCACGAGCGGCACCCATCATGCCCCCCGCTTCACGGTGCAGGTCGCAATCCGGAACATTGGCGAAGCGACTGCCGAAGGCGCGAGCAAGCAAGAGGCGGAAACCGCAGCCGCAACCGCTTTGTTGGAGCAACTGCAATGAATGAAAGCTCCACCCGCGCCGGCTTTGTCGCCGTGATCGGCGCTCCGAATGCAGGCAAGTCGACGCTCGTGAACGGGCTCGTCGGTCAGAAAGTCGCGATCGTCAGCCCCAAGGCGCAAACGACGCGTGCGCGGATGATGGGCATCGCGATCCACGATTCGTCGCAGGTGGTGCTGGTCGATACGCCGGGGATCTTCGAACCGCGACGGCGACTTGACCGCGCGATGGTCGCGGCCGCCTGGGGCGGCGCCGGTGACGCCGATCTGATCCTGCTGGTGATCGATTCAGCAGACGGACTGAACCGCGAGGTCGACCGCATCGTCTCGGGCCTTGAGCAGCGAGAGCATCCGCTGTGGATCGCGCTCAACAAGGTGGACATCGTCAAGAAGCCGAAGCTGCTGGAGCTGTCATCGAAGCTGACCGACCGGCTGAATCCGGAAAAGGTCTTCATGATCAGCGCCGCCAACGGCGAAGGCGTGATCGACCTCAAGGAAGCGCTTGCCGCAGCCATGCCCGGGGGCCCCTGGCTTTATCCGGAAGATGAAGTTTCTGACGCGACCGACCGGATGATTGCGGCCGAACTGACCCGCGAGCAGCTCTACAACCAGCTGCACCAGGAACTGCCCTATGCCTCGGCGATCGAGACGGAGAGCTGGGAAGACCGGCCGGATGGCTCAACGGTGATCCACCAGCAGATTTTCATCGAGCGTGACAGCCAGAAGGCAATCGTGATCGGCAAGGGTGGATCGCGGCTGCGTACGATCGGGGAAAAGGCGCGCGCGGAGATCAGCGAGCATCTGGGCCGCAAGGTGCATTTGTTCCTCCACGTGAAGGTCAACCCGCGCTGGGGCGAGGACCGGGCCCTTTACGAGGACATCGGCCTGGAGTGGAGCGAATAGACGAGGAGCTCAGCGACCCATTCGGGTACCAGCTTGCCCGCGGGGCCGATCCGGCTCTCTTCGAAGAAGGTGCTGCCCAGGCTGGGGTCGAGGTTTATTTCCAACGTCTGGGCGCCGCAATAGCGGGCCGTCTGCACGAAACCTGCTGCCGGATAAACTGCACCGGACGTCCCGATCGAAACGAACAGGTCCGAATTGCGCAGTGCCTCGTCGATCCGGTCCATGTCGTAGGGCATCTCGCCGAACCAGACGATGTCCGGCCGCACCTTCCCGGGTGTGCCGCAAAGGGCGCACTCCGCGCCCTCGCCCATGTCTCCCGTCCATTGAAATCGCTGGTCGCAGGCGAGGCACCAGCCCTTCGCCAGCTCGCCGTGCATGTGCAGCAGCCGAGTCGACCCGGCGCGCTCGTGCAAATCGTCGACGTTCTGCGTGATCAGCAGCAGCTCGCCTGGCCATTCTGCGTCGAGAAGTGCAAGCGCCTTGTGAGCGGCATTGGGTTCAACTGTCCCTAGCTTCGCACGTCGCGCGTCGTAAAATGCATGAACGAGCGCGGGATCGCGTCGAAATGCCTCGGGCGTGCAAACATCCTCGACCCTGTGGCCTTCCCACAATCCATCCGGGCCGCGGAACGTGGCCAACCCACTTTCGGCAGAAACGCCTGCGCCCGTCAGGACGACGATATTATCAATCTCGTTGCGACTTGGCATCTGGGGGACCGGATCCTCAGTTTCTAACATAGGTTAGGGTGATTGCTGGCCCGTTGCGATGACAGGCGCTTGGCTTTTGATATAGAACGCTTTTTCAGGCTCAGTCATTGGGGATTGCTGGGCGGGGGCGCTTATTCGCAAAATCCTGCATTCACGTTTGCCGCAACGATGGGCACGTCGCCTGCCGCCACTGCTTGTCGAGCTGTGCATCGGCGTGGCGACGGCCCTCACTATGCTCGCCGTTCGACTCCCTATGGCACCTTTCGCCGGCGACCGCGCGCCGTATGCGCTCATCTTCCTCGCGGTTGTCATTGCGGCGGTGCTTGGCGGTTGGCGAAGCGGACTCGTCGCGCTCATCACAGGCCAGCTAGCGACCTGGTACGTGATCGTTCCGCCAAACTACAGCTTCGCGCTGCCCGATGGCGAGCGGACCTTTGCGTTGGCGGTCGCGACCGTCTCGCAGCTCCTCATCCTGGTCATCATCGCTCTCTACCAGCGCGAAATCGACAAGGGCGTCGCCGAACGTGAAAAGAGGATGGCGCTCCTTGATCATGCTCTCAATGAGATCGACCACAGAACGCGCAACAATCACCAGACCGTGCTTGCGATGATCCACCTGCAGGCGCAGCGATCGACGCACGACGGTGTGAGGGCAGCCCTGCACCAGGTAGCGGACCGAATTCAGGCGATCGCCCAAGCCACGGAGCGTCTCGCACTGCGCAGCGGCGAGCTCGAGAGTATCAGGCTCGACGACCATCTTTGCGGGCTCTGCGAGCAGATTGAGCGCGGCCTCTCGCGTCAGAACGTGAACGTCCGCTGTGAGGTGGAAGAGATCACGACCAGCGCCGAGATGGCGATCCCGATCGCTATCATCGTCAACGAGCTCGTGACGAATGCCCTCAAGCATGCATTCGATGGCCGCGAGGAGGGCGATGTGGTGGTCACTGGCCGACTGAACGGCGAGTTGCGCCTGACGGTGGCCGACAATGGCGTGGGCATTGGCCGGAGCGCGAAAGCCGATCGCGGCGGCCTCGGCTCAAAGCTCGTCGAGAACTTCGCCCGGCAGCTCGGCGCCCGGCACGAGATCGTGTCATCGGAACAAGGCACGACGCACGATTTGGTCATCCCCAAGGTCGCTTGACTGCATCGAACGGCGCGGCCAACCGTTGCTCCGTCGTGAGCGAGGGAAAGATCCGCATAGGAATCGGCGGCTGGACCTACGAGCCGTGGCGAGGTGTCTTTTACCCTTCCGACCTGCCCCAGAAACGTGAGCTCGAATATGCCTCCCGGCAGCTCAGCGCCATCGAGATCAACGGAACCTTTTACTCGCGCCAGAGCCCCAAGAGCTGGGAGACCTGGGCTGCGACAGTTCCCGACGACTTCCAGTTCACGATCAAGGCGTCCCGCTTCTGCGTGACCCGGCCGAAGCTCGCCGACGCGGGAGAAGGTATCGGAAATTTCTTTGCCCAGGGCCTCACGGCGCTCGGCCCTAAGCTTGGCCCCACCTTATGGATGCTCGCCAAGTTCCGGAAGTTCGACCGCGAGGACATTGCGGGCTTCCTGAAGCTTATGCCCCGCGAGCAGGATGGCGTCAGGCTCCGCCACGCGATCGAGCCCCGGCACGAAAGCTTTCGCGACGAGGCTTTCTACGCGCTCTGCCGTGAGCATGATGTCGCGGTCGTCTATGATGATGACGATGAGTTTCCATGCATCGACGCCGACACCGCGAGTTTCCGCTACGCGCGCCTGCAAAGGATGCATGAAGAGATCCCGACGGGCTACGACGATGCCGCGCTCGACGGCTTCGCCAGGCAGGTGAAAGGCTGGGCCGCGAACGGCGGCGAGGCCTACATCTTCATGATCAACGGAGCCAAGGTCCGCGCTCCGGCTGCCGCGGTCGCCCTCCAGAAGCGAGTGGCCGACTAGATTTAGTTAGGTCCGACTCGACGCGAGGGTCTATTTCGGCCCCGGAACGACGCCGCTGCAGTGTCGGTGAGCGTCGCCGTTCCTGTGAACCGGAGCGCTCGGGCTTCCGGAAACGGGGAGGCAAATCCATGCACAAGACGATACTTGCCGCGCTCGGCGCGGCATCGATGCTTTGCGCGTCACCTGCCATCGCGCAGGATTTCCCGGTGAAGGGCGGCGACTATTGGACAGTCGCCGAAATCACCGTGGATGACGGCCACTTCGGCGATTATGCCGACCATCTGGCTGGGCTGTATCGCAAGTCGATGGACTTCCAGAAGTCGAAGGGCTGGATCAAAGCCTCCTACATCCTGTCGAACGTCAACAAGCGCGTGGGTGAGCCCGACCTATACCTGGTCACGATTGCCGATCGTCCGACCACGCCGGCCGAAGACGAGGCGCGCGCCAAGGAGATCAACGCCCATCTGCAATCCAGCGCCCGGCAGTCGGATGCGCAGAGCGGCGAACGCGCCAAATATCGCAAGCTCGGCGGAAACATGCTGCTGCAGGAGCTTGTCTACAGGAAGTAAGGTTCGGCAAGGCCGGGGTGGCGTTGCGCGGCGTCCGGCCTTCCGCCATCAGTGCGGCCATGCGCACCGACGAACAGCCGATCCGGATCAGCCTTTTCGCGCCGAACGGCCGGATGGGCCGCGCGATTTCCGCCGCCGTCGCAGAGGATCCGGGCTTTGCGATCGACGAGGATCACGGCGACGTGATGATCGATTTCTCCTCGCCGACCGGCCTGCAGGCCAGCTTGGATCGGGCGGTTTCCGGGGGAATCCCTATCCTCATCGGAACGACCGGCCTCGACGATTTCGCAGGCCGGAGGATCGCGGCCGCGTCGAAGGACATCGCGGTGCTCCAGGCCGCGAATACGTCCCTAGGCGTGGCATTACTGTCGGATCTGGTGGAGCGGGCCGCGAAGGTGCTGGGCCCCGAATGGGACATTGAGGTCCTCGAAATGCACCATCGGCTGAAGGCCGATGCCCCGTCGGGGACAGCCTTGGCGCTTGGCGATGCCGCCGCGCGCGGGCGCGAGACGAAAATCAAGGCCGAGCGGGGCCGCGACGGCACTGGCTTGAAGCGTGGAGAAGGCGCGGTAGGCTTCGCGTCGCTCCGCGGCGGAACGGTCGCGGGAGATCATGACGTAATCTTCGCCGGGCCGGAGGAACGGCTGATCCTGTCGCACCGCGCCGAGAGCCGCATGATCTTCGCACGCGGCGCATTGGCTGCTGCGCGCTTCCTCGTCGGCAAGCCGGCAGGCGTCTATTCAATGCGCGACGTCGTCGAAGCCTTGTGAAGCAAGACCAGGTTTTCGAGTTCTTCCGGCGTCTTGCCGAGGAGAACCCTTCCCCGACAACCGAGCTCGAATACCAAAACCCCTACACTTTGCTGGTGGCGGTCGTGCTGTCTGCCCAGGCGACCGACGCAAGCGTGAATATCGCGAGCCGCCCGCTGTTCGCACGCGTCCGGACGCCGGAGCAGATGGTCGCGCTAGGCGAAGAGCGGGTGCGCGATGCGATCAAGACGATCGGCCTGTTCAACACCAAAGCCAAGAACGTCATCGCTTTGTCGGAAGCGCTCATACGCGATCATGACAGTCAGGTCCCCGGCAGGCGCGAGGAGCTGGAAAAGCTGCCGGGTGTCGGGCGGAAGACGGCGAACGTCGTTCTCAACACGGCTTTCCACCGGGAAACCTTCGCCGTGGACACGCACATCTTCCGGGTGTGCAACCGAACCGGCCTCGCCCCGGGCAAGGATGTACTCAAAGTCGAGCTCAAACTGGAAAAGGTCGTTCCGCAGCCTTTCCGGCTGAACGCGCACCACTGGCTGATCCTGCACGGCCGCTACATCTGCAAGGCGCGCAAGCCGGAGTGCTGGCGGTGCCCGGTGATCGACCTTTGCCGCTACGAGCCGAAGACGCCGCCGCCGGGGACTAAGCCCAGCGCCTCTCGAACCGCGAGCCCAAAACCGTCAGCAGCTCGTACTGCGAAAGCCCGGACGCCTCGGCGGCCGTCGGCAGGTCGTAGTCGATCTCGACCCACTCCCCTTCCCTGAGGTTCGGAGCTGCGTCGCAGCCGACGGCGATCAGGTCCATCGAGACGCGGCCCACCACCGGCAGCGCAAATTCGCCCACAAAGGCCGTGCCCTTGGACGAAAAGCCGCGCAGGTAGCCATCGGCATATCCGATGTTCAGGATCGCTGCCTCCGTGTCGGCCTCCGCGACGAAGGTCGCTCCATAACCGCAGCTTTCCCCGGCGCGGATGGTGCGGCGCTGAACGACCTGAGCCTCCACATGGGCGACCTGGCGGATCGTCACCTGGGCTTCCGGGCGCGGTATCCCGCCATAGAGCGCGAGGCCCGGCCGCACGAGATCGAAGCTGTAATCGCGGCCGAGGAAGACGCCTGCGGAATTAGCCAGGCTGTAGCGCCTCGCCGGAACCAAGGAGGCGACTTCACGAAAGCGCCGCAGCTGCCTGCCGTTCAGATCATGATCCTCGTCGGCACAGGCGAGATGGCTGTGCAGAGTGTCGATCGCGAGACCGTCGAGCACTGAGACCTCCTCAGGACGAAGCCCCAACCGGTTCATGCCTGTGTCGATCATCACATCGCAGGCGCGGCCCGGAGCAGCCTCCTTCCAGCGCGCGGCCTGCTCGACGGTGTTCAAAACCGGACGAGCACTCGAACTGAGCGCGGCCTGCAGGTTATCCGCGCCGACACCGTGCAGTACCGACAGCGCCGCATCTGCCGGTATGGCTCCGAGCGCCTCGACCTCGGACCAGATCGCCACGAAGAAATCGCGGCAGCCGGCATCATAAAGCGTGCGCAGCGCCTCGCGGGCGCCCAGGCCATAGGCGTCGGCCTTGATCGCCGCTCCTGCCGGCACACCCGAATGATCCGCCAGCGCGCGCCAGTTGTGAGCAAGAGCTGCGCTGTCGATGATCAGGCGTAACGGACGGGGCATCGGAGCCGCCTAGCCGCCTGTCTCGATATCGTCGAGACGCGCCTTGGACTGTTCCCAATTGCGGCCGTCGAACTGCTCGATGGAGAGTTCCTGGGGAGTGTCGAGGCAATTTACGTTCACGCTCCATGCGTCGGGATGCGACCTCGGCTGGTAGAAGCTCTTCACACCGCAATTGGAGCAGAAAAGATGTTCCGCCGCGCCCGTCCCAAAGCGATAGCTTGCCAGTGACTGGCGCCCCGTCAGCAGCTCGAAATGATCGTGGGGCACCATGACGTGGAGGAAGCCGGTCATCGAGCAGATCGAGCAGTTGCAAGATAACGCCGGCACCGGCGGGTCGGGCATTCTGGCTGAAAAGCGAACGGCGCCGCAGTGGCAGCCACCTGAGACCTCGATCATTCCCGCGCCCTAGGTGCATCGCGGCGCCCTAACAAGGCGAAGGGCGCTCCGGGGAGGCCGGAACGCCCTTCTGGGAGAGACGGTAAGCTTAACGGCTGGCGGTGATCGCTACCGCGGCGCCCCGCTTTGCGGCCGCGAGAAGCGCGTCACGCTCGCCGGTAGCCTTTGCGACGGCCTCTACACGGCACTCGCGAGCCTTATTCTGCCCGACGAGGTCGACGTCCGACGGAATGCCGCAGACTTCACGCGCAGCCTGGGCAACCCGGCGGTCGAGAGTGCGCTGGCCGCCGTCGCTCGAAAGGTCGAGGTCAGCAGTCTTCACGTAGCTGACGTAGGTCTGGAATTCGCCCGAAGCCGGTTCGGCGAGGGCGGGCGCTGCCCGGATCGCACCGGCAGTGATCAGAGCCGAAGCTAATGCGATGGCATATGGATTTTTCATGTCGCTACCCCTTGTTTCTTAGGACCGGGGCTTCCCGGCGCGACCCTCCAACTAATCCCCAAAGTCCGTTCGTGTAAGCAACGATATCGTGCTATGGTTCTGCAAAATTGCAGAACGTGGATAGCGCCTTAAGGCGCTAAAATGCGGGAAATGCTCGACTGGAACGACCTCCGCTATTTCCTTGCCGTGGCCCGCGACGGGAGCACGCTGGCCGCCGCGCGCGAGCTGCGGGTCAGCCAGACGACGGTCGCCCGCCGAATCGCGGCGCTTGAGGATGCGCTCGGCGTCCACCTCTTCGAGAAGAGGCAGGCCGGTTACTTGCTGACGCCGATCGGCCAGGATCTCGTCGCTCGAGCCGAAGGCGTAGAAGCGGCCGCCACCGGCTTCTCCGACGCCGCCGCCGCGCAGTCGCGGGACTCAAGCGGGGTGGTGAAGATCACGACCGAAGAGGTCTATGCGATCACTCTGTTGGCGCCCTTGCTGACCGAGCTGCATCGCCTGCACCCGGACATCGTCATCGACCTCGATACGTCGCAGGCGGTTCGCGACCTCGGCGCAGGCGAGGCGGACATCTCCCTTCGCAGCACCAAAGAAGGCTATCAGCAGCCGGCCGGGCTCGTGGGGCGGCAGCTCTGCATCGACGATTGGGCGCTCTATTGCAGCCGCGATTATGCAGCCCGAAACGGCGTCCCGCGGACGCGCGCGGACCTGAAGAAACATCCGTTCATCGGCGGAGGCGGCGGCAATCTCTGGATCCACTACCAGGCGTGGCTGCAGCAGCTCGGCCTGGAGAGTCAGATTGCCATGCACCATGCGACGTCGGGCGGACTATTGTCCGGGGTACGCTCCGGCTTCGGCATCGCAGTCCTGCCCTGTATCGTGGGCGACTCCGATCCCGATCTGATTCAGTGCGTGCCGCCCAAGGGCGAACACGGACGGGTCCTTTGGCTGTTCACCCACGAACGCGTCCGCCACACGCCTCGCGTCCGGGCGGTCATCGATTTCCTCTACGAAGGCCTCAGCCGGCAGATCCGGCAGCTCGAAGCGATGCGGCAGGCCGCCGAATAGCTAGATGTAATACGGGCCCGGACGCTCCCGCAGCTCCTCGTAATGGATAAGCGCGGGCCTCGGGCCGAAGGGAGCGGGCCTTCCGTTGCGGAAAGCCCATTCGCCCCGGTCGCAATCCTCAGCCCGAACGTAGCCGTTGATGTAAAACCGGCGCTTGTGCTCGGACCGGTTCGTGCCGGACCCATGAACGAGGTAAGGGCTCCAAATGGCGAGGTCGCCCGGCTCGAGCAGCAGATCGATTGCATCGGAGGCGGATAGGCCGACCGCGTCCAGCGCTGAATCCTTCATCGCCGTGCCGAGTGAGTGAGTGGAGCAGTCCATCTGCAGATCGCCGCGTTGGTGGCTGCCGGGAATGAAGCGCAGACATCCCGACTCCGGGGTTTGCGGATCGATCGCCAAGCCGGTCTGCACATAGGATGCCGCAAGGTTACGGAAGGCTGAGGAAGGCCGTCGTGACTTGCTGTCCTGATGCCAGGCGAAATCGCCAAGCGATCCGGGCGCCTTCCAGTGCACCTGGTTGATGATCTGCTTGAGGTTGCCCCCGACGAGCGGCTCGAGCACCTCAGCAATGCGCTCGTCGAGCCGCACCCGATTGAGCAAGGGCTGGTGATAAGAGGGCCACTGCACCATGCGTACGAGCGGCTCTCCATCGGCCCCTGAGGCCACGTTGTAGAAGAGATTCCCGTGCCGGAAGCTCCGCCTGTGGTTCAGCCCTTCGGCATAGAGCTGGTCCGTGGCTTCGGCGATTCCGGCAATCTCGTCGGCGCTGAAGAAGGTGCGGACAATTGCGTAACCGTCGCGCCGATAATGCGCGAGATAATCCTGAGCGGCTGTCGGCGCGACCAACCGCAGCGGCTGCGAGCGAACCATGACTCACCTCCCCACACAAGGAAGGATATAGCAAGCATTTGACAATTCAACGATTTCGCCGCGCGGATTGTCCGGGATCAGGACAGCGGCCCCCCTCTCCACCCGGGCATCGACCGATCCCCAACCGCGACTTCGACGGCCGCCTTTGCGAGTAGCCGCGTGGAATCCAGCGTGGGCAAAGGCGATACATCAGGCGTGACGAGCAGCGGAATTTCCGTGCAGACGAGCGCGACTGCATCGCAGCCGTCCTGCTTCAGTCCTTCGATGATGCGCACGTAAGCGTGGCGAGATTCGTCCCGGAACGTTCCGAGGCAAAGCTCGTCGAAGATCACGTCGTTGACGAGCTTCCGGTCGTCGGCGGAAGGAACGGCCCAGCCGATCCCGAGCCGGCCGAGCGCGCCCGGATAGACCGGCCCGTTCATCGTATATTTCGTGCCGAGGATGCCGACCCTTCGGCGGCCGTCCTTCGCCGCCTGTTCGGCGACGACCTCTCCAATGTGAAGGCCGGGGATGGGGAAGGCATCACCCGGCGATTCCATGGCAATGTGGGCAGTGTTGTCGGGAAGGACGAAGAAATCCGCGCCCGCGGCAGCAAGCTTCTTCGCATCCTCTCTGAAGAAACGGCGAAGCTCTTCATTGTCTCCCCGCTCCCAGGCATCGAGCACCAGCGCCATGGGCGAGCAGGTCAGTGTGATCTCGGGATGCATGTGCGGCCCGAGCCTCGCGACGCCCTCCAGGCAGGCAGTGCGGAAACAAAGGGTCGCCCCTTCGAAGCTGTGCGCGAGGATGCCGATGTGCTTCATCGGCGAACGTTCACTCGACCGTGACGCTTTTCGCAAGGTTGCGCGGCTGGTCGACGTCCGTGCCCTTGGCGACCGCCACATGATAGGCGAGCAACTGCACCGGGACGGCGTAGACGAGCGGCGCGATCAGCGGATGAACCTCAGGCATCTCGATGGTCGCAATGCACCCTTCACCCGCTTCCTCGAGGCCCCTCGCGTCGCTGATCAGCACGATCTTGCCGCCGCGCGCGCGGACCTCCTGCATGTTGCTGACCGTCTTCTCGAAGAGCGGACCCGACGGCGCGAGCACGATCACCGGCACAGACTCGTCGATGAGCGCGATCGGCCCGTGCTTCATCTCGCCCGCCGCATAGCCTTCAGCATGGATGTAGCTGATTTCCTTGAGCTTCAGCGCGCCTTCGAGCGCCAGCGGATAGTCGGGACCGCGGCCGAGGTAGAGCACGTCGCGCGCAGGCGCGATCAGGTGAGCCATCGCCGCAATGTCGTCGTCGTGGCCAAGCGCCGCGTTCAGCGCGGCCGGAGCCTCCTGCAAGTGCGCTACGATCTCCTTTTCTTCCTCGCGGCTCATCCGGCCCTTCGCGCGGGCAAGATTTGCCGAGAACGCCGCCAGCACCGCGAGCTGGCAGGAGAATGCCTTGGTCGAAGCCACGCCGATTTCCGGTCCGGCATGCGTGGGAAGCAGCAGGTCTGCCTCGCGCGCCATGGAGCTGGTCGGCACATTGACGACGACCGCGATGCGCTGCTGCTCACTGCGTGCATGGCGGAGCGCCGCAAGCGTGTCCGCAGTCTCGCCCGACTGGCTGATGAAGAGCGCCAAGCCGCCAGGCTCGAGCACCGGCTGTCGGTAGCGGAACTCGCTGGCGACATCGATATCGACCGGCACGCGCGCGAATTGCTCGATCCAATATTTGGCGACCATGCCGGCGTAGAAGCTGGTGCCGCAGGCGACGATCGTGACGCGGCCGATCGACGAGAGGTCGAGATCACCGGTCGGTAAGGCCACCTCGCCTTCGAATGGGCGAACGTAGCTCTGAAGGGTCTGCGCAACCACGATCGGCTGCTCGAAGATTTCCTTCTGCATGTAGTGGCGGTAATTGCCCTTCTCGACCGCGGCCGCGGACGCCCCGGATTCGACGATCTCGCGCTCGACGGATTCGTTCTCTCGATCGAAAATCTGAATCTGGTCGCGGCGTATGATCGCCCAGTCGCCTTCGTCCAGATAGGCGATGCGCTGCGTCCACGGCGCCACCGCCAGCGCGTCGGATCCAAGGTAATTTTCACCGTCGCCGTATCCGACCGTCAGCGGTGCGCCCATGCGCGCGCCGATGATCAAATCGGGATGATCGCGGAACAGGAAGGCGATGGCGAAGGCGCCCTGCAGGCGCGGCAGGACCGTGGCCACGGCGTCCTGCGGCGACGCTCCGCCTTCGACTTCCCGGGACACCAGATGAGCGACGACCTCCGTGTCGGTTTCGCTGCTGAACTTGCGACCATCGGCGATCAACTCCTCGCGCAGCGGCTTGAAGTTCTCGATGATGCCGTTGTGGACGATCGCGACCGGTCCGACGATGTGCGGATGGGCATTGTCGACCGTCGGAGCGCCGTGCGTAGCCCAGCGCGTGTGGGCGATCCCGATCGTGCCGCCGAGCGGCTCGCGGCTCAGTTCCCGCGCGAGATTGTCGAGCTTTCCCTCCGCGCGGCGCCGCGCGAGATCGCCGTGATCGATCGTGCAAATACCGGCGCTGTCGTAGCCGCGATATTCAAGGCGCTTGAGGCCGTCGAACAGCCGCTGAGCAACTTCACTTTTGCCGACGATTCCAACAATTCCGCACATTCGAACAGGCTTTCGCTAAAGTGTGTAAGGAGCAAGCTATTCGGCGGCTTTTCGCGTCATCTTCTCGCGAAAACGCTTTGCCCAGCCGGCGATGCCTTTCTGCTCACTGCGTTCGACGGCGAGGCTGTCAGCGTCGACGTCCTTGGTGATCACCGATCCCGCCCCAACGATCGCACCGTCGCCGACCGTCACCGGGGCCACCAGCGCGCTGTTCGACCCTATGAAGGCGCCCTCGCCGATCACCGTATTGTACTTGCCGAACCCATCGTAATTGCAGGTGATGGTGCCCGCGCCGATGTTCGCGTCCGCGCCGATATCTGCGTCGCCGATGTAGGACAAATGGTTGACCTTGGCGCCAGGACCGAGCACCGCTTTCTTCACCTCGACGAAATTACCGACCTTCGCCTTCTCGCCGATTTTCGCACCAGGCCGCAGGCGGGCGAATGGACCGATGACCGCCTTCGTCGAGATGGTCGCGCCCTCGATGTGGCTGAACGCCTTGATGGTCGCTCCATCGGCAATCTCGACGCCCGGGCCGAAGACGACGTGCGGTTCGACAGTGACGTCGCGGCCGAGCTTGGTGTCAGCCGCGAACCAGACGCTCTCGGGATCGATGAGGGTCGCGCCGTCCTGCAACGCCTGCTCGCGGCGGCGGCGCTGCCAGTCGAGCTCGAGATGGGCGAGCTCGGCGCGGCTGTTCACGCCGGCTGTCTCGTAAGGATCGCCCTCGATGACGACCGCATCGCGGCCCTCGGCGGCGGCGATATTGACGACGTCGGGCAGATAATATTCGCCTGCGGCATTGTCGTTGCCCACCTGGTCGAGCCAGCGGAACAGGTCCTCCGCCCGCACCGCCATCATGCCGCTATTGCAAAGTCTGACCGCGCGCTCTTCGTCGGTCGCATCCTTAAACTCCACCATCTTTGCGATCCGGTCACCCTCGCCCAGCATAATGCGCCCGTAGTTGAGCGGATCGGCCGGTGTAGACGCCAGGACGACAACGCCCGGGCCCCCGCCACCGTCGAGGCGGTCGAGCATGCGCTTCAGCGTCTCCGGCTCAACGAAAGGTGTGTCGCCGTAAAGGATGAGCACAGCGCCGTCGTAACCCGCGAGCGCTTCCCTGGCCTGCTGGACGGCATGGGCCGTGCCCTTCTGTTCTGCCTGATGGGCGATGGTAACGTTGCGCCCGGCGATCGCCTTTTCGACCTGGTCGCGGCCCTTGCCCACGACCACGACCCGTCTCTCGGCGCCGAGGCGGTCGACGCTGTCGAGCAAATGCATCAGCAGCGCCTTGCCCGCAATCGGGTGGAGGACCTTGTGGGTGTCGGAGCGCATGCGTGTGCCCTGCCCCGCGGCAAGGATCACGACGGCAAAATTCGGAATGTTACTCATTAGGCCGGAGCAATGGCACCTTAGCCAGGGCCGGCCAAGTGCCTTTGCCGGAGCGTGTCGATCGGCTCCAGCTTCCCGGCTTCTTCGATATGCCAGAAACTCCAGCCGTTGCACGACGGCGCGCCCTGGAGAGCGGCGCCCACCTTGTGGATCGAGCCGGCATGGGCTTCGCAAGCAATGGAGCCGTCTGCACAGACCTTCGCCTGCCAGCGACGCTTGGAATCCGTCAGCATGGTTCCAGGCGCGACCATTCCTGATTCAACGAGCAGGCCGAACGGAACGCGCGGCGCAGAGCGCTTGTCGGGCACAACCTGCATGGCGCTTTCATCCAGCGGCAGCGTCGAAGCGATGCGCTGCTTCGCAACCTGCACATAGGACGGCTCGCGCTCGATACCGATCCAGCGGCGGCCCAGGCGGCGCGCTACGGCGCCCGTCGTCCCGGTACCGAAGAACGGGTCGAGCACGACGTCGCCCGGCTTCGTGCAGGCGAGCAGGATTCGATAGAGCAAGGCCTCCGGCTTCTGCGTCGGATGCGCCTTGACGCCGTCCTCGTCTTTCGCGCGCGCCTGTCCGCTGCAAATCGGCAGCACCCAGTCGGAGCGCATCTGAAGGTCGTCGTTCAGCGCCTTCATCGCGCGATAGTTGAACGTGTAGCGCGCCTTCTCGTCCTTGGCGCACCAGATGAGGGTCTCATGGGCATTTGTGAAGCGGGTGCCGCGGAAGTTCGGCATCGGGTTCGCCTTGCGCCAGATGACGTCGTTCAGGATCCAGAACTCCGCGTCCTGCAGGAGAGCGCCGACGCGGAAGATGTTGTGATAGCTGCCGATCACCCAGATCGTGCCGTTGTCCTTGAGGATTCGGCGTGCCTCGGCGAGCCATTCGCGGGTGAAACCGTCGTAGGCCGCAAGGCTGTCGAACTTGTCCCACTCATCGTCGACCGCGTCGACCCGGCCGCCTTCGGGCCGGAAGAGATCGCCGCCCAGCTGCAGGTTGTAAGGCGGATCCGCGAAGATCATGTCGACGGACTTGTCGGGCAGACGCGCCATCTCGGCGATGCAGTCGCCCATCAGGATTTCGTCGAACGGAAGCTCACGCTTCGGCTTGGTACTGGAACGCGGGCGCAAAGCGCCCCCGGTCTCCGCAATGCGGGCAATAAGGTTCATGCGAATGTGCCCCCTTTGCGTCGAAAGGTGAGTCAGGCCCGACTCGCGGTCAAGCGAACAGAGGTTAACGCGCTTTCGAAGCTCGGTGGAACGAAGAGAGTCCGCGAAGACTCGACCACAAGATGTTGAGTCCGCTTGGAGTAGCGGGACTCAACCCGTGGTGGTGTGACTCAAAGGACTCGCGACCGCGATTTCAGAAAGCGCCAGTTCGGGCTGTGCCGCCGCAGCGATCATGTCGCGCACCAGACCGAAGCTCCGACGGTGCAGCGGCGTCGGACCAAGCTCGCGCAAGGCGCGGCGATGATCGGGCGTCGGATAGCCCCGGTTCCGCTCCCATCCGTAGCCCGGATAGGTCTCGGCATGATCCGCCATCATGCGGTCGCGGGTGACTTTGGCAATGATCGAGGCTGCAGCGATCGAACGGCATTTGGCGTCGCCGTCGACGATCGCCTTGGACGGGCGTTGCCACTTCGGGCAGGCGTTGCCGTCGACCAGCACCCAGGCAGGCTCAATTCCCAGCGCTTCGACGGCCCGCGTCATGGCCAGCATGCGCGCCCAGTAGATGTTGATGCTGTCGATCTCTTCGACGCTGGCGATGCCGACGCCGAACGCCGCGACCTTGGTGATCCTGGCGTAGAGCGCCTCACGCTTTTCGATCGGGAGGTTCTTGGAATCATCGATCCCGCGCGGGAATTTGTTGCGGTCGAGAATGCAGGCGGCGGCAACGACCGGCCCCGCAAGAGGGGCGCAACCGGCTTCATCAACGCCGGCCAGCGGCTGCGGGAAATCCAGCTCGATCTTGAAGGTGCAGCGGCGAGGCATCGGCTCGTAAGCCTATGGATCAGTTCAATGAGTCGCCAGAGGCCGACTCGCAAAGCTGTGGATTAATCGACCCGCCAGGGTGGGAAGCGGCGCGCTTCGCCCGCCTTGTAGAGGAAAATGATGTTGCCCGACGGATCGCGCAGACGAGCCTCGCGCCACATCCATGGCTGATTGCGCGGTGCATGCTCGAACGGGATCCCCGCACGTGCGAGCCGCTCCACCTGCGTGTCGAGCTCGTCGCACTCGAGGTAGACGGCGGTCGTCGCGGACACCTTCTCGTCCGGATCGGCCTGGATCGACAAAGTCGCTCCGCCTGCCGTCTCGAAGCGGGCGTACAGGTTCTCCGGACTGTCGACGATCTGCTTCAGGCCTAGCAGCGAATAGAAGTGCACCGACTTGGCATAATCGTTGACGGTCAGTGTAACCTGGTTGAGCCGCGGCCCCGGGCCGATATCCAGGCGGACGTTCGCGGTCCCGACCGGACCCGCCCCCTGTCCCAGACCGGGTGCAGCGAAAAGGGCTACACGAACGAAGGTGCGAGCCCGCTCGACCGCGGAAGGGAGGGTATCGCCCTGCCCAAGGAAACAGGCGATCGCGCTGGCCATGGTGCAGCCGGTGCCGTGCGTGCTCGTCGTGTCGATCCGCTGACCCTGCCAGCTCGTCATATTGTCCGTTTCTATCAAGGCGTCGGCCAGCGCGTCGCCTTCTTCATGCCCGCCCTTGATCAGCACCGCGCAGCCGTGATCGCCCACGAGGCCTAGCGCGGATGCCACCGGATCCTCCTGCCCGCTCAGCCGGGCGAGCTCGGGCAGGTTCGGCGTGGCGATCGTCGCGATGTCCATCAGCTGCCCGAAAGCGGCGATGGTCGAATCGTCGGCAAGCGAGGCCCCGCTCGTCGCGATCATCACCGGATCGAAGACGATTGGCAGGTCGGGCTGATTCCGCTTCAGTTCCGCCAGACGCTTGGCGACCTGTTCGACCGCAAAGGCGCTGCCGATCATGCCGATCTTCACCGCGTCGACGCCGATGTCGGCGACGACCGCGTCGATCTGCGCGAGGATCATTTCCGCGGGAACTGGGTGAACTCCGGTCACGCCCGTCGTGTTCTGCGCGGTGATGGCCGTCACTGCGGTCATTGCATGGCCGCCGAGCATTGTGATCGTTTTGATGTCGGCCTGGATTCCGGCTCCTCCGCCCGAATCCGAGCCGGCGATCACGAGGATGCGCGCGGGCTTGGCCGTTGTCGCGGCGCTTCGAGCGCCCTG
>Ga0247827_10000497_pt1 | contig 17794 bp, 19 predicted proteins | sample 12C_Control_Day2_FD_194414 | JGI IMG/M metagenome (GOLD analysis project Ga0247827, IMG submission 194414) | Soil microbial communities from agricultural site in Penn Yan, New York, United States - 12C_Control_Day2 | ecosystem: Environmental > Terrestrial > Soil > Agricultural land | place... | reverse complement strand
GCCTGGGCGATGCGACGTTCGGCCAGGGCCTGACGGCGGGCCAGACCCTCCTCCAGCTTGGCCTTGGCTTCGGCTTCGATGCGACGGGCGTCGGCCTCGGCGGCGGCCAGCATGTCGGCGGCCTGGGCTTCGGCTTCGGCCTTTTCCTGACGGATCTGGGCCAGCATGGCTTCGGCTTCGGCGCGCAGACGGGCCGCTTCGTCCAGTTCCGACTGGATCTTGGCGCCCTTGTCGTCCAGGGCCTTGGCGACCATTTTCGGCACGCCGGCGGCGGCGACGATGGCCACAAAGATCAGCAGGCCGACCAGGACCCACAGCTCGGCGCTGCCCAGGCTCCAGAAGCCCGGCTCCATGAACATGTTCATATCAGGCGGCTCCCTTGACGGCGGCGGCGACTTCGGCGGCGGTCGGAGCCTTGCCCGTCAGGCGCTCGATCATGGCGTGAGCCGTGTCGGAGGCGACGGTCGAGACATGGACCATGGCGGCGTCGCGGGTCTTGGCGATGGCGGCTTCGGCCTCGGCGATGCGCGCCGAAACGACGGCTTCTTCCTGGGCCTGGCGCGCCTGGGCTTCCTCGGCCACGCGGGCCTTGGCGGCGACGGCGGTGGCGCGGGCCTCGGCGCGGGCCTTCTCGACCTCGGCCTTGGCGGCTTCGGCCTGAACGGCGGCTTCGGCCTGGACCGAACGGGCCGTGGCGACGGCCGACGAAATGGTCTCGGCCCGTTCGTCAAGGACGCGGCGCAGACGCGGCGCGAAGACCCTGGCGATCAGGATGTAGAGAATGACGAACAGGAACAGCAGGTAGACGATCTGCCCGCCCCAATGGGCGAAGTCGAACTGCGGCAGGCCGCCCGATTCGTGATGGGCTTCCGGAACCGCCGTCTCGGTGTGCAGATCCGCCTCAACCGAAGGCGGGATCGCAGCAATAGGGGTAGGTGTCGTGGCCATAACCGTGCTGTCGAAAATCAGAATGAAGGCGGCGCCGCGGACCCCAGGCCCAGCGGCGCCGACTCGAAAAGGCGTTCGGGTGAACCGATCAGCCGAAGATCATCAGGACGCCCAGCACGAAGGCCAGGATGCCCAGGGCTTCCGCCAGAGCGGCGCCGACGAACAGGTTGCCGACCTGGCCGGCAGCGGCCGACGGGTTGCGCAGGGCGCCCGACAGGAATTGACCGAAGATGTTGCCCACGCCGACGGCCGAGCCGATCATGCCGAGGGTAGCCAGACCGGCGCCGATGTACTTGGCGGCTTCAGCGTCCATGATGTGTATCCTAGAGTTGGGGTTTGGAGGTTGGGGTTTAGAAGACTGGTCCTGCCCTTAGTGGGCGTGGTCCAGGTTGACCACATCATTGAGATAGATGCAGGCCAGAACGGCGAAAACGAAAGCCTGAAGGAAGGCCACGAGGAATTCCAGAGCCGTCAGCGCGACGACCATGCCCAGCGACAGGGCGGCGACCGGGAAGGCCAGCAGGTTGAGACCGCCGCCCATGGCGAGCGCGCCCAGCGAGACGACGAAGCCGGCGAAGATCTTCAGCGCCACGTGACCGCCCAGCATGTTGCCGAACAGACGAAGGGCCAGAGTGACTGGACGCAGCAGGAAGGAGACGAACTCGATCAGGCCGACGACCGGGCGCAGCGCCAGCGGCGCGCCCATGGGCCAGAACAGCTTGAAGAAGCCCAGACCATTCTTCGCGAAGCCGACCACGACGACCAGGCCGAAGGTCAGGACCGCAAAGGTCACCGTCACGGCCAGTTGCGAGGTGGCGGTGAAGGTCATGAACATGCCGAGGATGTTCATGATCAGGATCAGGGTGAACAGGGTGAAGATGAAGGGGAAATACTTGCGCCCCTGGTGGCCGATGATCGAGTCGGTCAGATTGTCGATCATGCCGAACAGGCTCTCGCCCGCCGCCTGGAGACGCCCCGGCACGACCTTGGCGCCCGAGGTGACGAGGGCCAGGAAGCCGACGACCATGACAAAGCCAAGCGTCATGGCGATATGCGAATTGGTGATGGCGAGATCAACCACGCCGACGCCGGGCAGCGTGACGTCAGGAAGGTCCACGACCTTCTGAATCTGGAACTGGTGAATCGGATCGGCCATGGGGCCTTTCGCTCCTTAGTCTTTCTCGCCGGCTTCCTCGAAGGGGATGGCCTCAGCCTGTATCCCCGCCGCCTTAGCCTGCGCCATCAGCCGATTGGCCGTCCGGCGCGCCATCCACAACGACAAGGCGAAGCCCAACAGGACCCCGCCGATCAAACCCCATGGCGCCGTGCCGAACAAACGGTCGACGCCGAATCCAATAGCAATCCCTACGATCACACCGCCGAGAAGCTCGGCGATGATCTTGTAGGCCTGACTCGTCACGGCATGCGCCGAGATTTCCGCCGACCGGGCGTTGGCCGTCCGAGTCTCGAGTTCGGATGCGCTCTTGGTGAGGCGTGCGATCGCCTCTTCGCGCGATTCCTTCGTAGGAGACATGGTTGCTTCGCCCAGCGCCCGGCGACAAAGCCGAGAAGGTCTGAATTCGGCGCGGAACCTATAGGCCGGGGGGCGGAAGGTCAAGACGCGGAAACCGGCCGCCAAGACCCTGAAAATCAAGCATTTATCGCACCTTCGGACTTGACCGTGGCGATGCGTCGCTGCCTGCGGCGCGACTCTCAGTCCTCGCTGACGAAATCCTGGGCGAACTCGGGCGATCCCTCGTCCAGACCGGTCAGGAGATCTTCGCCTTCCGTGTCGCCGGTGCGAGTCGGATCGGGCACTTCGAAGCCTACAGGAATAGACAGGTCCAGCAGGCCGGCCGCCTTCATCTCCTGCACGCCGGGCAGGTCATAGAGGCTGGCCAGGCTGAAATGCTCCAGGAAGCGGTCGGTCGTGGCGTAGGTGACGGGCCGCCCCGGCGTGCGGCGGCGCCCGCGCAGGCGCACGAAGTCCATCTCCAGCAACAGGTCCAGCGTCCCCTTGGACAGGGAGACGCCGCGCACGCTCTCGATTTCGGCGCGGGTGCAGGGCTGGTGATAGGCGATGATGGCCAGGGTCTCGAGCGCGGCCTTGGACAGGCGGCGCGGCTCCTCGCGCTCCTCGGTCATCAGGAAGCCGAGGTCGGCGGCGGTGCGGAACCGCCAGCGGTCAGCCACGCATTCCAGTTCAACCCCCCTGCCCTGATAGCGCTGGCGCAAGGCAGCGATGGCCCGGCCCGCATCAGCGCCATCGGGCAGGCGGCGCGCGATCTCGGCCGCCGACAGAGGTGCGGCGGCGGCGAACAGCAGGGCCTCGACCCGGCGTTCGATTTCGGTGTCGTCGGGCTTGAAGCTGAGGTCAGACATGGAAACTCCCGCTCATCCCCGCGGAGGCGGGGACCCAGGTTTGAGCGGCGCGGCTGCAGCCAGCCGACCTGTGCGTCAAATACTGCAAATGGTTTCGCCCCTGGCCAAAGCACTGGGTCCCCGCCTCCGCGGGGATGAGCGGATGTTGAGGCCTCACGGCGTCAGCTCCAGCGGTTGGCCGAAGCCGCGACGTTTCAGGAAGAGGTCGGCGAAGGCCTCGGCCTGCCGCACGTCCATGGCCCCCTCCTTCACCAGCTCCAGACTGGCCGAGAGGGTCGAGGCGGTATAGCTGGCCTGGCTGGGCCCCTCTCCGTCCTCGTCCTCACGCGCGGGCGCCACCTGGTCCAGCGGAGTCCAGTCGGCCAGCCGCGGCATCATGGATCGCAGCCAGTCGCGCGCGGCCTCCAGCTGGAAAGCCTCGACCCGCTGGCCGGGCGCATAGTTGCGACGCTGCTCGCGCCGACGCTGGGCCACATAGGCGGCCATCAACTCATAAAGGCTGGCGTCCACGCGGTCCGAGGGGATGATGACGGTGGCTTCCGGGTCGCCGCGGGTAAAGACGTCGCGCTTCAGTTGCGGACGGCTGGTGATGGCCTCGACCGAGCGGCGCATGGCCTCCAGCTTCTGCAGGCGGAAGGCCAGTGCAGCGGCCATTTCCTCGGCCGGGGGCTCCTCGGCCTTGCCCTTTTCGTTGCGGGGCAGCAGCAGGCGCGACTTCAGATAGGCCAGCCAGGACGCCATCACGAGGTAGTCCGCCGCCATGGCGAAGTTGCGCCGCCGGGCCTCGTGAACAAAGGCCAGATACTGTTCCGCCAGCTTGGTGATCGACAGCTTCAGCAGGTCCACCTTCTGCGTGCGCGCCAGCGCCAGCAGGACGTGCAGCGGTCCTTCATAGCCTTCCAGATCGACGACGAAGGCCTCTGCGGCGTCAGCATCATCGACGGCGGCGAAGTCCAGATTGGGCTGGAACGCCTGGTCCATCATTTAAGCTTGCGCCTCGCCGACATCCGGCCCCCTGGCCGCATCGAAACGGCCTGACAAGGCCGCTTCCAGCCGGGCGCGGGCCTCGACCACGTCCAGCGGTTCGGGCGTGTGGACGATGCGGGCCAGCGACGCCTCGGCGCGGCGCCTGGCCTCGCCCTTCAGCTTGCCGGTCCCTTCGGCGACCTGACGCATTTCGCCGAGGTCGCCGTTGCAGTGCAGGACGACATCGCATCCGGCTTTCAGCGACTGCTCGGCGCGCTCGGTCAGGGTGCCGGACAGGGCCTGCATCGACAGGTCGTCGGACATGATGAGGCCGGAGAAGCCCAGATGCTCGCGCATCAGGCGGATGCCCTTCTTCGACGTCGTGGCCGGGCGCCTGGCGTCGACGGCGGTGAAGACGACGTGGGCCGTCATCGCCATCGGCATATCGGACAGGGCCTTGAACGGGGCGAAGTCCCAGGCGTCCAGCGTCGCCAGATCGGTCTCCACCACCGGCAGGTCGTGGTGGCTGTCAGCGAAGGCGCGGCCGTGACCGGGGATATGCTTGATGATGGGCAGGACGCCGCCCGCCAGAAGGCCTTCCGCAGCCGCCCGGCCCAGCCGGGTCACGGTGGCGGGATCCTGGGCATAGGCGCGGTCGCCGATGATGTCGTGGGCGCCCGGCACCGGCACGTCCAGCACCGGCACGCAGTCCACGGTGATGCCCAGCTCGCGCAGGTCGTGGGCGATCAGCCGCGCGCCCAGACGCACCAGTTCGCGCGCCGCCATCGGATCGTTGACGGCCTTCAGATAGGCCGAGCCAGGCGGATATTTGGGCCAGTGCGGCGGGCCGAGGCGCTGCACCCGGCCGCCCTCCTGATCGATCAGCACCGGAGCGTCGGCGCGACCCACGCTGTCACGCAGTTCGTCAACCAGCGCCTTGACCTGATCCGGGCTGTCCACGTTGCGGCGGAACAGGATGAAGCCCCAGGGCCTGGTCTCGGCGAAGAAGGCGCGCTCCTCCGCCGTCAGCCTGTGGCCGGAACAGCCGTAGATGGCGGCGGAGGTCATGCGTCGTCTTTCCTGCCGGTCCTAGCGGACGATGCAGTCGCGGCCTGCGGCCTTCAACGCATTGCAGAAGGCGACGGCGCGCTCGCGGCTCATGCCGGTGAAGGTGGTGCGATAGACGGTCGAGCCGTTGGCGGCGGTGACTTCCTGCACGCGCTTTTCGGCGCCCGAGGCGTACTGGCCGAAGCGGGCGGCGACGGCGGCGTATTCGCGGTCGGCGATGGCCGTCGAGGAGAAGGCGCCGATCTGCACGCCCGACGAACCGCCGGCGGCCGCCGGAACAGCCGGTGCGGCCGGAGCAGGCGCAACCGGCGCCTTGGCGACGGGCGCCGGGGTCACGGGCGCCGGCCTGGCCGGGGCAGTCACGGCGGGGGCGGCAGGCGGCAGGGTGCCGGTGGCGACCGGAGCGGCGGGCAGCGGCTGGGGCGCAGGGCGCGGCTCGACGGCTTCCGGGCCGGGCGTGAAGGTGGGAACGGCGTCCGCCGCCTCGCCGCCGTCGCGATAGACGCGCACGCCGGCTTCCGGGTCGATCGGCTGGGCGTCCAGCGGCGCCTCGACCTTCATGCTTTCAACCGGCGTGCCGACGGCGGGCGGGGCGTCGGTCGAGGAGCGCACGCCCGAGCGATAGAAGACCACCACGGCCACGATCAGCAGCAGCAGGACGATGGCGCTGATGATCAGGGTGATCGGCGGCGACTTGGCGGCAGGTGCCCGACGAGGATCATAGCTGCGACGCTCGAACGGCAGGTCGTCGTCGGTGGGCGGCGTATAAGCCCCCCGCTCGCGGCCGGCGTTAGGGTTGCCTCGGTGATCGTCGTCGTAGGACATGGGTCGCGCTTTCTGGATCGGCCCAGCGCGAATCGGCGCCGGGAAGCATCAGTCTAACCCGCCCGTGGCCGCTTTCGAATCACAGATCAAGCGCCAGGTCGAGGCTGAACAGCTTGCCGTGCACCTCGATGGCGTAGCGGTCGGTCATGCCGGCGATATAGTCGCATACCGCCCGCGCCCGCTTGACCGGATCATCCGACATCGCCGGGGCCGACCATTCGGGGGGCATGACCTCGGGCTCTTCCATGAAGAGGTGGAACAACTGCGACAGGACGCGGCGCGCCTGGCTGCGGGTGCGGTTGACCCGGTAGTGGCGATACATCCGTTCGAACAGGAAGCGGCGCAGCACGCCCAGGTCGGCCATCATGCCGGGCGAGAACTGCACCATCATCTGCGGGGCCAGACGCACGTCCTCGACGGTGACGATGCGGTGCTCGGCGAGGCGCCGCTCGGTTTCGGCCAGAACATCGTCGACCATGATGCCGATCATGCGGCGCACGGCTTCCAGCCGCACCATACGGTCGTCCAGCGCGGGCCAGTCGCGGCGCACCTCAGCCAGACACGGGCCGATCAGCGGCACCTCGGCCAGATCGGCCAGGGTGAACAGGCCCGCCTGCACCCCGTCGTCCACGTCGTGGTTGTTGTAGGCGATGTCGTCGGCGATGGCCGCGCACTGGGCCTCCAGCGAGGCGAAGGTGTCGAGGCGCAGGTCCCAGTTCGCCGCACCGCCGGGCGCATAGGCCGCCACCGTCTTCCACGCCGGGTCGTCCAGGTGATGCAGGACCGGGCCGTTGTGCTTGATGACGCCCTCGACCGTTTCCCAGCTGAGGTTCAGGCCTGGGAATTTCGGGTAACGGACTTCCAGCTCGGTGATGACGCGGAAGCTCTGGACGTTGTGATCAAAGCCGCCGTAGTCGGCCATCTGGGCCTGCAGTTCGTCCTCGCCCGCATGGGCGAAGGGCGGGTGGCCCAGGTCGTGGGCCAGGGCGATGGTCTCGGCCAGATCGTCGTCCAGCCGCAGGGCGTGAGCCAGCGATCGGGCGATCTGGGCCACTTCCAGACTGTGGGTCAGGCGGGTGCGATAGTGGTCGCCCTCATGCGCCACGAAGACCTGGGTCTTCTCTTTCAGACGACGAAACGCCGTAGCGTGAATGATGCGGTCGCGGTCGCGGGCGAAGGGGGTTCGAGTGCGGCTGGCGGGCTCGAAAACATGGCGGCCGCGGCTGGCGGCGGGGTCTTCGGCGAAGGACGCGCGGGTCTGGCTCAAGGCGGACAGCACTTCTATTGCGACACAGGCCTTTGCGAACGCCTGTCAGCTCCTCATATAGAGAGCCGTGAGCACCGTCCAATCCACAGAATCAGTCCGCGACCTGTCGCTTTCGGTTTCCCCCCGCGCCCCGGAAGGCATCGTCTTGGCCGAAAGCGCGGCGAAACGTCTGGCCAGACTGGCCGAGGTCGAGGGCAAGCCGGTCATGCTGCGCGTCGCCGTCGACGGCGGCGGCTGCTCGGGCTTCCAGTACCGGCTGGAACTGGTCGATGCGCCCGAGGCCGATGATCTGGTCGTCCGCCGCGACGGTCAGGCGGCGGTGATCGACCCGGTCTCCATCCCCTTCCTCAAGGGCTCCGAGATCGCCTTCGTCGACGAACTGGCCGGCGCGCAGTTCGTGGTGCGCAACCCCAACGCGTCGTCCAGTTGCGGCTGCGGCGTCAGTTTCGCCATCTAGGGCCACGCTTGGCGCAGGGCGGACGAGCGCCCATCTTGGTTTCATGCGCCGCCTGATCTTCATGTTCCTGTTGATGGCCGCCGCGCCTTTGGCCGCGAACGCCCAGACCTGGCCCGGCTGGCCGGGTCCGCCGCCGCCCGGCTACGACCCCGGCTCGGCCATCGCGGACCAGCACCGGATCGAGATGGACCGGCTGCGTGGTCAGGCCGCAGAGCGCGAGGCCTTTGCCCGGCAGCAGCGGCTCCAGACCCGGTTGACGATCCAGCAGCTTGAGGCCGCGCGCCAGCCGACCCCGCCTCTACCGCCGCCGACCGCCTATGTCCGCTCGCCCGAAGAAGAACGGCGGGCCCGCGAGGCCCAGACCGCCCGGCGCGAAGAGATGGTGCGCGGCGCTACCGAGATCGACGCCTGGCTGGACCGCCGCCCGGACTGACCGCCCGTTACAATTGCATCCCTTCCCTGCCCCCCGCGTTTTCGCCTAGCTTCGGGCGAGAATTCAGGGTGGAGACGACATCATGCGTTGGCAGGGCGGACGGCGCGGCGGCGGCATCGAAGACCGGCGCGGCATGGGCGGCGGCGTCGCGACCGGCGGCGGCATCGGCATTTTGGTGCTGGCCGCGATCGGCTATTTCGTCTTCGGCATCGACCCCAACACCACCCAGCAGGTCGCCAGCCAGTTCGGCGGCGCCAGTCAGGGCCAGCAGGCCGGCAAGTCCGGCACGCCCGAGGATCAGGCGGGCCAGTTCGTCGAGGTTGTCGGCACCAACATCAACGACGTCTGGAAGACCAAGCTGCGCGGCTACACGCCGCCGACCACCGTCCTCTATGAACAGGGCACGCAGACCGGCTGCGGCTTCGGCCAGTCTGCTATGGGGCCCTTCTACTGCCCCGCCGATCAGAAGGTCTATCTCGACCTCGGCTTCTGGCGCGAGATGGAGACCAAGCTGGGGGCCTCGGGCGCCGACTTCGCCAAGGCCTATGTCATCGCCCACGAGTTCGGCCACCACGTCCAGACCCTGACCGGCGCCAGCGAACAGGTGCAGCGCGCCCAGCAGGCGGCGCGCTCGCAGGCCGAGGGCAATAAATATTCCGTCGCTCTGGAGCTCCAGGCCGACTGTTACGCCGGCGTCTGGGCCCGCAACGCCGCCGCCGTGTCGAACGGCCAGGTGGCGCTGGAGCCTGGCGATCTGGAAGAAGGCATGAAGACCGCCCAGGCCATCGGCGACGATGCGCTGCAACGCCGCGGCGGCGGTCGCGTCTCGCCCGAAAGCTTCACCCACGGCTCCTCGGCCCAGCGGGTCGAGTGGCTGCAGCGGGGCTATCAGACCGGCGACCCGGCGGCCTGCGACACCTTCAGGGGGCTGTGACGGTTCGGGCGCGGCGGATCGGCGGCGCCTTGCCATAGGCCACCAGCCGCAGCGCCCATTCCATCGGCCCGAAAGCGAAGACGCGCAGCCACAACAGGCTGCCGATGGCCAGAACCACCCAGATTGCGGCGGCGATCCCCCACAGGGTCCACCAGTCGAACCGCCCCCACAGGTGCAGGCCATAGAAGAGCAGGGACGTGATGGCCGATTGCGCCAGATAGCTGCTCAGCGCCATCCGCCCCATAGCCTTCAGCCCCGTGCCGACGAGGCCAAAGGCGTTCAGCTTCCACAGGGTCAATATCAGACCCACGTGGCCCAGGGTCATGCCCAGCCGACCCAGTTCATAGCTGCCGCGCGTCAGCCACAGCTCGGGCGAGAAATCATTACGCCACAGGGCGGCCGCCTGGGCGCCGTTGATGGCCAGCCCCACCGCATACCCCGCCGCCGCCAGCAGCAGATAAAAGCGCAGCGAACGCGCGCCCGTCAGCACGCCCAGCTTGAACAAGGCCATGCCCAGCAGCATGAAGGCCACGCATTCCATGACCAGGATGATGGTGTAGCTGGAGGCGGCGTAGTCGATCCAGGTGTGGACGCTCCACTTCAGCAGGCCGACCGGCCCGCCGGTGCGGAGCTCAGCCTGCTCGGCGCGGGCTTCGCGCGACGGCTGGCGCGCCGCGACCGCCGCCTGATAGGCGTCCAGCGTCTCACGCTGTTTGGGGTTCAGGCGTTCAACAGGAACATGACTTTCGGCCACGGCGCGGCCTTCGCGCGTCTCGACGGCCCGTTTGTAGGCGCTCGCGCCCTGCGTCCCCGTCAGCACGGCGATCAGCAGCACCGAGACCAGGATCAGGCTGCGCGGCCGCGCCGCCCGGAAGGCGAAGAGGAAGAAGCCCGACAGACCGTAGACATAAAGAATATCCCCCGGAAACAGCAGGATCGTCACATTGCCGATCCCCAGCACCAGCAGGGTCATGCAGCGCCGGAAGTAGACGTCCGCCGCCTCGATCGTGCCCTTGCCGCTATCGCCCCTCAGGGTGATCAACAGCATCCCCGCGCCGAACAGCAGGGTGAACAGGCCGCGCATCGAGCCCTGCAGAAAGACATGCTGGACCAGCCAGGCGACCCAGTCCGGATTATCCAGACTCGGCGCCGTCTGCGGGACATAGGCCTCCCAGATGCCGCCCATGGAAATGATGTTGACCAGCAGGATGCCGCACAGGGCGAACCCTCGCAGCAGGTCCAGGCTCTCGAGCCTTTGGGGCGCCGCGAGGGGCGCGCGCGCGGGCGCATCAATCATGCTCCACGCCTAGCGCCGATCATCCGGGCGGCAAAGCCCGAGATTGTAACATATCCTACCAGTCAGCCGATCGTCAGATCCATCTGGGACGAGACGTGCAGCCGCCCTCGCCCCAGGTCCAGCACCGCCTCGCGGTCCTCGAAGGCCGCCACGCCCAACAGGGCGTCGGGATAGTTGGGCAGGGGCGAGTCGGCGAAAACCGGCGTCTGAACCCGGCGCCAGAGATCGTCGCCGAATGTGACGGTCTTCACCTCGATCACCCGCGCCCGGGCCACCCCGCCCAGGACTATGCTGGACCCGGCGCTTTCGGCGCGTCCATCCAGCAGACCCGCCGTCGTCGCCGCGCCCTGACTCAGCGCGATCAAGGACGAAAAGCCCGTGTCCACCACGGCCCGAACCACCGCGCCCTCGACCGTGACCTCGGCGGTCAGAGCCGTGCCGCTGCGTTTGACCGGAACAGGCCGCAGGGCGGGTGAAACGACATGGCTCTCGGGATCGACCAGACGGGCGCGGCGGCGCTTCAGGTCCAGTTCCAGCACGGCCTCGCCCAGGACGTCCTGCCCCAGCACCAGGGGCGCGCCCAGTCCCGCCGCCTCGGCCAAGGGGCCCAGGTCGAGGATGGCGGCGCGCAGACCGCCGACGTCCAGCGTCCCCAGCTTCATGTCCAGCGTCACTCCGCGCCCCACCTGCGGCTGGCCGCCCACGCCGTAGGCCACCATGGGCATGTCGAAAAAGGTCGTCAGCCCCAGGGTTTCGACCAGGGCCCTGTCGATCACCGAATACTGGGCCCCGCTGTCGATCAGGGCCGTGACCTCGCGTCCGGCGATGCGCACGCGCACGGTCGGCGTGGCGGCGTCATGGACGACGAAGGGCAGCCAGCCGCTGGTCCCGCCGTCGGCGAAGGCCAGCCTTGGCCGACGCCAGATCACATGGTCCTTGAGCCACAGGCCGCCGCCGACAGCGGCTGCGGCCGCACCCGCGCGGATCAGAAAGGAACGGCGTCTCATCGTCTCTGACATGGACCGGACGGCGGCGATGCGCCAGTCCCGACGACGACGCACGGCCGCGATCGCCATCTTGTTGCGCAAAATCGCGAAAATCCCTTCGCAAACGCAAAATAATCATGACGAAGCACAGACTGACAGCTAGAAACGACCCGACATGACCGCCTCCCCTGACCGCTATCTTTCGACGCGCGGCGACGCCGCCCCGACCAGTTTCGCCGACGCCCTGCTGCGCGGCATCGCGCCCGACGGCGGCCTCTACATGCCGCAGGCCTGGCCGGTCCTGCCCGCCGACGCGGCGCGTCCGGGCCGGACCTATGCGGAGATGGCGAAGGAGGCGATTTCGCCGTTCATCGGCGACGCCCTGCCCGCCGGCGCGCTCGACCGGGCGCTGGACCGCCTGACGCGCGGCTTCGATCATCCGGCGGTGACGCCTCTGGTCGAGCTGGAGCCCGGCCTGTTCGTGCTGGAGCTGTTCCACGGTCCGACCGCCGCCTTCAAGGATCTGGCGATGCAGCTGGTCGCCGCCCTGTCGGACGAGGCCCTGGCCGCGACCGGCCAGAAGCTGACCCTGCTGACCGCCACCAGCGGCGACACGGGCGCCGCCGCCGTGCGCGCCTTCGCGGGCGCCGAGCGTATCAATCTGGTGGTGCTGCACCCGCTGGACCGTGTCTCGCCGGTGCAGCGCAAGCAGATGACGACAGTGCAGGCCGACAACGTCCTGAACCTGGCCGTGCGCGGCGATTTCGACGACTGCCAGCGTCTGGTGAAGGGCCTGCTCGCCGAAGAAAGCCTGCGCGAAGGCCGCCGCCTGTCGTCGGTCAACTCGATCAACTGGGGCCGGCTGGCGGGCCAGATTCCCTACTATGTCTCGGCCACGGCCCAGCTGGGTCAGGCCGCGACCTTTGTGGTCCCGACCGGCAATTTCGGCGACGCCTTCGCCGGCATCGCGGCGAAGAAGATGGGCCTGCCGGTCCAGGGCTTCGTCGCCGCCGTCAACCAGAACGACGCCCTGGCCCGCGCCATCAACGAGGGCGTCTACGCCCGCCGCCCCGCTGTCGAGAGCGGCAGCGTGTCGATGGACGTGCAGGCGCCGTCCAACTTCGAACGTCTGGTCTATGAAGCCTCCGGCCGCGACGCCGAGGCGACGCGCGCCGTGTTCGAGACCTTCGCCCGCGACGGTTCCGTCACCCTGTCGCCCGCCTTACTGGCCGCGCTGAAGGCCGAGGTCTCCGCCGTCTCCATCGACGAGGCCACGACCCAGGCCGAGATCGCTCACGCCCACGCCGCCTGGGGTCGCGTCGTCTGCCCGCACACCGCCGTGGCCCTCGCCGCCGCGCGTCGGCTGGACCGCGCCAACGGCCCCGTCGTCGCCCTGTCGACCGCCCACCCATCCAAGTTCGGCGCCTTTGTCTCCGACGTCCTGGACTTCGAGCCGGAACCGGCCCCCGTCATCCGCGCCCTGGGCGACCAGCCCGAGCGCCTGACCATCATCGACAACACCGCCGAAGCCGCCCTGGCGGCGGTGAAGGGCTTCGCCAACTAAGGACTCAGCACCCGACGCGGGTGGCGAGGCGTCCCGCGCGGACACTCCAGCGCAGCTCGGTCCCAGGCCGCCAGATCAGCGGCGGCCGGATAGGTGCTTTCCAGAAAGGCGCCGGGCTCGACACGGGATCGACCGCATAGCTCAGCTGACTTGCACGCGCGCAGTGTTGCGCTAGCCTGCCCCCGCGAACCGGAAACGAGGCTGACCATGACCCGCCAAAGATCGCCCAAGAAAAGCGAGACGATTGAGATTCGTCTGCCCTATGCAACCAAGACCGCCTTCACTGCCCGATGCCGCATCGAGGGCCGGACGGTCAGCGACGCCGTCCGGGGCTTCATCGACCGTGATCTGGCCCAATCCCTTCCTGCGAAGGCGAGCCGACTGCGGGGGTGGTCAATACTGGCGGCCGCGACCGCCGGACTGGCGCTGGGCGCAGCGGCGGCGCCATCTCTGGCCGAGCCCCGCCTCCCTTCCGAGGCCGCCTTCATCCAGTTGGACAGAAACCACGATGGCGTATTGAGCTTCGCCGAGTTCCGCCGAAATTAGCCTACCCGCTTCAGGAACCGCTCGGGCTGAAGGGCTAGCCAAGTCCACGGCTTGAACAGGGACGCGCCCGGACGCCAAGACGCCAGCACAATCTCCACCCGACCAACGACATTCTCCTCGGGCAGAAGCCCGACGCCTTCCGGTCGCGACCAACGGCTATCCAGCGAGTTGTCGCGATTGTCTCCCATCACGAAGTAATGGCCAGGTGGCAAGACATGAACGCCTGTGTCATCGCCCGGCCCTCCCTCGCCCCGATCATAGGTCAAATAGGCGGCGCCCTCGGGTTGGGTCTCGCTGACCTGTTGAACAATCCGCTCCGGCTCGTCGTGGTCACGGACCCGATCCAAGGGCGTTTGGCGGATCGGTAGGCCATTGATGAAGACCGCGCCGCGGCGAATCTCAACCTGATCCCCCGGCAGACCGATCACTCGCTTCACCAATGTCTCTTTCGGACGGGCTGGATGACGAAACACCACCACGTCTCCACGCGCAGGCGAGCGCGAGAACAACCTTCCCTTGAAGAGCGGCAAGTTCAGCGGCGCAGACGCCCTGCTCCATCCATAGGGAAATTTCGACACGACAATGTAGTCCCCGATCACCAGGCCTGGCTCCATCGACGACGAGGGAATGGTGAAGGGCTGGAACGCCAGAGTTCGCACGATCAAGGCGATCAACAACGTGACAAGGACGGTGCTGGCTATTCCACCAGACCCGCGCGACGCGACGGTTTCGGATGGCGCTGCAGAGAGAGCGGCAGGAAGGGGTCTAGTTGAATGGCTCATGGCGCAAGTCAGAATGAAAGCGCGCCCGCCAGCAATCAGACGCCTGTCCGGACACGTGAAAATCGTGTCCGGACAGCAGGCCGAGAGCCCTCCCCTAAACCACCTCCGCCGCCTTCCAGTAGTCCAGCCGCCGGAAGAAGGGCGCCGGGTCCTTGGGGGTGACCAGGTTGGCGGGGTCGTGGAACAGGCGGTCGTGCAGGCGGGTCAGGGTGAAGCGCACCGCCGCCGCCGCGCCCAGCCCCGGCAGGGCCGCGGCCTCGGCAGGCGTCAGGGGCCTCACGGATTCATAGCCCTTCTGGAAGGCGCGCAGGGCCGAGTGCATCGGTCGTCCTTCGACGTCGAAGCCCCAGGCGCTGAGCGCGATGGCCAGGTCATAGGCCAGGACGTCGGTGCAGCCGAAATAGAAGTCGATCACCCCGCCGACGTCGCACTGGCCATGTTCGTTGGTCGCGAACAGGACATTGTCGGGGAAGTAGTCGGCGTGGATCGGTCCGCGCGGCAGGGCGGGATCGCTCCACGGCTCGGCCAGACGCGGCAACAGGGCCTTGATCTGGTCCAGCATCTTGCGGTCGACGCCCTTGGCGGGGCCGTCGCAGCGCGCGGCCAGGGCGGCCCAGGCCTCGGGTCCGACCGGGTTCTGACGCTCCAGCTCGAAGTCAGCGGCGTCGAGATGCAACAGGGCCAGCACCTGACCGGCGCGATACTGTTCCTTGTCGGACGGCTGGCGTTTCCAGCCGCCGGGCGCCCAGTGCAGGACGGCGGCGGCGCGGCCGTTCAGATGACCGATGATCTCGCCCTGACGGTCCGCCACCGGCGACGGCGTGGGGAAACCGCGCGCCGACAGATGCCGGGTCAGACCCAGGCAGAAGGGCAGCGAAGCCGCGTCCGTCCGCCCCTCGAACAGGGTCAGGACATAGGCGCCGGACGTGGTCTCCAGCTTGTAGTTGGTGTTCTCGACCCCCTCGGCGATCGGCGTCAGCGCGACCAGATCGCCCAGGGGGTAACGCATGAGGTAGTCAGCGGCCTGATCCGGCGTGACGGGCGTGAAGACAGCCATCTCTAAACCAGCTCCGCCGCGGCGCGACGGGCGCGCACCACATCGGCCACATCGGCCAGAACGCTCTCGGTCGTGGCCCAGCGCCCGGCGCCGCGCCCCTTGCACGTCCAGACGCGACCGTCCCGACCATAGACCTTCAAGGCGTTGCGCTCTCCGTTCAGCGACTGAAACAGCGCGTCTTTCAGATCGCCGTCAAGCCGGACCGAGGCGTCCAGTTCGCCGTTCCGATCATGGCAGGCGCCGATCTGACGCACCGGCCTGTCGCCCAGCGGCGTCTCGGCCGACAGCTCGTCGCGCGGCAGGTCGGCGGGGGCGCGGCCGAAAGCCTCGAAGGACAGCAGCTTGACCTTGGCGGCGGCGTCGTGACCCTCCAGATCCGAGGACGGATCTTCCTCGGCGAAACCGGCCACGCGGGCGTCAGCCAGGGCGTCGGCGAAGGCCGCGCCCTCGCCCAGACGTTGCAGCATGAAGTTGACCGTGCCGTTCAGCACCGCCTCGAACCCGGCGACGGGACCGGCGGCGCGGGCGGCCCGCAGCGTCTCGATCATCGGCGCCCCGCCGCCGACCGAGGCCGACCAGGCGACGCGACAGCCGTTGGCGGCGGCCAGGGCCTGCAAGCCCGCCGGATCGCGGGCCACCGCCTGCTTGTTGGCGCTGACCACGTCGCAGCCCGCTTCCAGCGCGCGGCGGATCAGGGCGTGCCCGGCCTCGCCCTCGGACAGGGCCTCCAGCACCAGGTCCGGCTTCTTGGCCAACAGGGCCTCGGCGTCATTGGTGAACAGGTCGGCGGAGGCCGCCACGTCGCGCTTCTTGCCGGGATTGCGGACCAGAACCCCCACCACTTCATAGTGCTTGTCCGACAACAGCCGGTTCAGCAGACCGCCGCCGACCACGCCGCAGCCGGCCACGGCCACCCGCAGCGGCGCCTCCGGCTGGACCGGACCGGGAGGCGCCCCGCGCTCGCCGACCACCGTGCCCTCGGCGCGGCCGAGCGCCGCCACCTCGATCTCGACCCCGTGCTTCATGCCCAGATCGATGGCGTCGTGCTGGACAAGGGCGCCGCCCAGCTGGCGCGCCGTCTCCCAGCTGGCCCGGCGATAACGCAGCGGCGTGCCCGTTTCCGAGGCCGGATCGCGGTCGTAGAGACCGTCCACATCCTTGACCAGACGCACCCGATCCAGACCCAGCTCAGCCGCCAGCACCACCGCCGTCAGGTCCGATCCGCCGCGCCCCAGCAGGGCCACCCGCCCATTCGCGCGCACCCCGCCGAAACCGGGCACCACCACCACCTCATGCTCGGACAGGGCGTGCGCCAGGCGTTCGCCCTTCAGGCTGACCGGGCGGGCGTGCTGGGCCGGCCCCTCGACCACGATGCCCAGTTCCCGCACCGACAGACCCACCGCGTCCAGCCCCACCCGGTCACAGGCGATGGCGACCAGGGCCGCCGCCTTCTCCTCGCCCAGCACCACATAGGCGGGCAGCAGTTCGTTCTCGTGATCCAGACCCAGGGCGCGGGCGTCGGCCAGCAGCCTGTCCGTGTGACCCGAAAGGGCCGACACCACCGCCACCACCTTACGCCCGGCGCGAACGTGGCCGTAGATTTCCGAGGCCACGGCCGGCGCTTCGGCGGCGTTGCGCAGAACGGACGAGCCGAATTTCAGCACCACCACCTCGGCGTCCGGGGCGACCTGGGGTTTCTGTTTATCGGCGACGAGAGCGAGGGCGGAAGCGGGCATCGGGGTGATCCTGAAGGCGGGGTCTGGTGGGGAGGCGGAGGTCGGTTCGGGCCATAAAAAAACCCGCCCGGGGGTCCGGGCGGGGTGTTCGGTTTTTGCGTTTCTCGCCTAGTCGGCGCGCATCATCCGGTCCCCGCCCGCGAGGGCATGGTGGTGGTACCGGTGGTCGTAATCATGGACGCGAAGAGACCCGTCGCCGCGACGGCGATCAGGGTCATCATCATGCTGGCGAAGTGGTCGAGCACAGGCGGCGTCCGGTTGAAGATCGTGCCTCAAGGTGTTCCACGACCCCGCACCGCGTCAACCCCGAAAAGAACAAATTTTTCTCAAGCTGAGCGAATAGGCGTGATTTCACCGACGAATTACGCAATCAGCCCGAAATGAGGTGAATTATTTCGCTTGACCGGCGCCCTTCGCATCCGCAACGTAAGCTCACTCATCAAGACCGGCTGAGGGATTAGGCCCTTTGACGCCGGGGCAACCATCGGGTTCCGCCCGAAACGGTGCCAACTCCTGCGGGGTTTTCAGGGCGACCTGAAAACCGCG